>QWCH01002137.1_pt1 | contig 26124 bp, 18 predicted proteins | sample 1972671 | NCBI WGS metagenome assembly QWCH01 (sample SAMN09866713, study PRJNA288562) | Human gut metagenome isolate term3_stool, whole genome shotgun sequencing... | isolation source: gut | host: Homo sapiens | place: USA: California
GAGAAATCAGAAACGTTCCGATTTCCAGCAAATCACGAAATGTAACAAAACTATCCAATGCAATCACCTCCCATCTGTTCCAATGAGCAGTGGGAGCAGAAACAAACCGCCTACCGTTTCAGGTATGCCCTCAAAGTTTAGTATACCACATCACGCAAAAAATGTCAAACGATAGTTTTCAACAAAAAAGCCCTTGACAAACAGGGCGTTCTGACGTATAATAGAAATAGAAAGAGCATACCAGTAGACGGTCTGCTCCCATAAGCGAATTAGAATAACCGCCTAAGTTTGGAGACTAGGGGCGGTTATTTCTTTTTGTATGCTAAGTATGCAAGAACTGCACGAAAGACATTACAAAAAATGCTTACGATAAAGGAAATTACGTCCATCATCATGCATCACCTCCCATCAATTCAAATAGAAGATTGTGGGAGCGTGGAAAGACCGCCTACCGTTTCAGGTATGCCCTCAAAATTTAGTATACCACACTTTGCAAAAAATGTCAAACAACAAATTACAATACCTATATATAAGTGGCAGCCGCCACTTCTCCCAACCGGAAAGCACGTCTTTTGCACAAAATAAGGCGTGCTTTTTTGTGATTTCATACAAATATTCGTGTGGTTAGTTGACTTTTTCTGCTTCACATGCTACAATAAAATAGAATATTTTTGTGACAGGGAGGAACACATTCATGAAAAAAGAAATCAAAACTCGTGTAACTGCCGGCGTGCTGAGTGCCGTGATGCTCTGTGCAGCAGTTCCGGTAACGACAGCGTTCAGCAGCAGTTCTGCTGACATTGTCAGTGCGGCAGAAGACGACGGCACCACAGAGATCTACAGCAGCGGCTTCGAGGACGGCGATGTTTCGGCATTCACCGGCAGAGGCGGCGTAGAAACCATTACCGCAACCGATTCGCAGGCATACAGCGGCTCTTACTCCATGTGCGTCAGCGACAGAGCGAAAAACTGGAACGGCCCGCAGTTCCTGCTGGACGACAAATGCGAAGCCGGCGTGCAGTACACCGTCAGTGCCGCAGCAAAGACTGAGTGGTACAACTCGATCAAGCTGAGCATGGAATACACCGATGCCAGCGGCGAACGCCACTACAGCAATTTGAAGGAACAGACCAGCAACGGCGACTGGGCAACATTCTCCAACGTGAAGTTCAGCTTCTCCGAGGACGTTTCCAAGGTATACCTGTACTTTGAGTGCAACGACACCGCCACCATGTACATCGACGATTTCGAAGTACGCACGGCTCCGGTATACCCCATTCAGAACGACATTCCGTCCCTCAAGGACGTATATGCCAACGATTTCAAGATCGGCACCGCAGTGACCACTGAGGAACTGGCTCCCCAGTCCACCAAGGATCTGATCGCCAAGCATTTCAACAGCATCACGCTGGGCAACGAACTGAAGCCGGAATCCATTCTGAACAAAGCCGCTACCCTCGCTTCCGGCAGCAACACCGATCCGGTCATCAATCTGGCAAGTGCCAGAACCATTCTGAATTACTGCCGTGATAACAACATTCCGGTTCGCGGACACGTGCTGGTATGGCACAGCCAGACACCAGACTGGTTCTTTAAGGAAGGCTTTCAGGACGACGGCGACTGGGTATCCAAGGACGTGATGCTCCAGCGTATGGAGAACTACATCAAAAACGTTTTCGCGGCTCTGGAAGAAGAATACCCGACGGTAGACTTCTACGCATGGGACGTGGTCAACGAAGCATGGCTGGACAACGGCGTTCCCCGCACCGGCGGCGGACAGTCCGAGAATGCCAACTATTCCGGCTGGGTCAAGGTATTCGGCGACAACTCCTTTATCGAACCGGCATTTGAGTATGCCAGAAAGTACGCTCCGGCAAACACCAAGCTGTACTACAACGACTTCAACGAGTACATGCCGCAGAAAACCGATGCGATCTGCAAAATGGCTCTGGAACTGAAAGAGAAGGGACTGATCGACGGTATCGGCATGCAGTCCCATCTGGACGTTGGATTCCCTAACGTTTCCACCTATAAGAAGGCTCTGGCAAAGTTTGTCGAAACCGGTCTGGACATTCAGGTCACCGAATTGGACATCACCACCTCTGACACTTCGGAAGCCGGCTTCGAGAAGCAGGCAGAGATGTACAAGGGCATCATGGACGCATGCGTAGAGTATGCAGACAGCATTTCCGCAGTGGTATTCTGGGGCACCACCGACGACAAGAGTTGGAGAGCCGCAAAATCCCCGCTGCTGTTCAATGAGGACTACACCGCAAAGCCGTCGTTCTACGCCATCGTAGATGGCAGGGATCCGGTAGTCACCACTGCAAGCACCACAGAAACCACTGCGGAAACTACCACCACTACCACTGTCACCGAACCAGTCGGCAATGTCATTCGCGGCGATATCAACGAGGACGGCATGCTGAACGGATTCGATCTGGCAATCATGCGGCAGATGCTGGTGGGCAGCAGTGCGGCTGATGCAGTTTCTCTGGAAGCACGCGACATGAACGCCGACGGCAGCTTCAGCACACAGGACGCTGTCACATTGATGAAGTTCCTGCTGGGTTAAGGCAATACCGCACAAAGCTTGTGCGTAGGGTGCGTTGTCAGATTTTTCGGCAGATTGCCTAGAAATTCCGCAGGCATACTGCCGTATGGCAAGGGATTTCTGGGCAATATGACGGAAAATCTGCATGCAGATTGCGTGCAAAGCCATCAGGCGGGCTTTGTGCGGTGTTGCCTTAAGGAAACGCTGCATAAAGCCCGTAAAATTACGACATTTCCCAATTTCATTTTTTTAACTTCCATTATATGCAAAAACACGGCACCGCCCGCTTTGGGTGTGCCGTGTTTTTGCGTTGGTGGGGTGGGGATAGAGAGAGGAAACCCCTCCACCAGCTTCGCTGGTTCCCCTCCCCTTTCAGGGGAGGTTTATTTTACAGGTTGTGCGGCGTTATTCTTAGATTTTCCTTTTAGAGGAACCTGATAAATGCCTCCCCTGAAAGGGGAGGGGAACCGCCGTTAGGCGGTGGAGGGGTTCTTCCGTAACATCTTCTCCCGCCGCACCTATTTTAATTGAACCGCGGGCAACTATCACTTCTCCCCCATCGCCTGCCGTTCCCGTTCCAGTTCCTGTGCCAGCCGGTAGACGTTCCAGTTCTGGTTGGTAGGTGTCAGCACTGCCTTGTGGGGAATGACGATGCCGGCGTTCCGGAGGGCAGCCAGCAGCTTGTCCATGTGGGAATTTTTCAGCCCGCACATCACCAGCAGCCCCGTTTCCGGCAGGGGCAACGCCGGTGTTTCCTCTGCCGCCGCAGCAGGATAACCAGCAAGCTGCCCCAGACTGCGGGCATACTGTTCCGGCTGTACCAGCACCGTTCGCAGCCGCAGCCGACGTGCGACCTGCTCCACGCCGTCCGTGTCGGGAATTGCAATGAGTAATAATTTTTCCATGTGTATACTCCTTTGAGATCGTGGAATCAATGTGGAATCGTAGGGACAGATTGCACCGTGTCCCCGCTGGAAGAATAGCCTCCCCTTTAGGGGAGGGGGACCGCCGCAGGCGGTGGAGGGGTTCTTGTGGAATCTTTTGCTTGACGTAAAAGAGTTTACGGAAGTACCCCTCAGTCACCTGCGGTGCCAGCTCCCCTAAAGGGGAGCCTATACACAAAAGGGAGCCTAAATAAAATCCCTCACACCCCAAACCACTTCCGCAGCTGTTCCGCCGTCACACTCTGCTGCGGGGCGAATGCCTCTGATGCCGCGTAGTGCAGCAGGCTCTTTGCCAGCCAACGCACTTCCGGACGGGTGGCGATCTCGGACAGGCGGCTGGTGCAGACCAGCAGACTGCCGCTACCCACTTTGGCTTCCCAGAGAATGCCCAGCTTGTGGTTGCGTTCGAAGTTGTCGATCATCTGTACAATGGGCGTGAACCCCGCCGGCGTGTCGTCCAGAATGGTGCAGTCCGCCGCAGTCACAATGTCATACCACTGGGGCGTGCTGTACTCCTGCGTGGGGAACAGTTCCAGTGCGGGGTGGTCGTCCTGAATGCAAAGCCCCATGGTTCCCACAGCAACCGGCTTTTTCATCCAGTTGCAGATGTCACGGAACATGGGATAGCACCAGAAATCCGTACAGTAAAAGCCCTGTATGCTCTCCGCCGTTTCCCTGGGGAAAAAGACCGTCTTTTTCCCTGCCGCCAGAGCCGCCAGTGCCGTTTCCAGCTGCTCCGTGACACACAGTTCCCCCTGATCTTCCAGTGCCGGCATGGCGATCGCCGGATAGAGCATCAGGTCATAGACGTTGCAGACATCGGTGTCCGCCAGCGACAGAATGAGGTGCACCCGTTCCGGCTGCTGCAACTCCTCCGGCATGCGGCAGAAGATGCTGCCGATCTCCGTCAGACCGGATTCCGCCTGTACCGAAAATCTCCCCTCGCCCAGCTTGTCGCCGTTTTCCCGAATCAGCAGCCATTCCGCCGTGCCGGACTGGGGCAGCACTGTCCGCAGAGAAACCTTTGCCGCAAACATCTCGCCGGTAATCAGCACGTAGGACGGAAACTGTGCCAGCAGTACGCAGTCGGAACAGAACATTCGCCATTCCTCTGGCGAGATCAGCCCCTTGCTGTCCAGAAATGCGTCCAGCATGCCCACCAGAGCCGTGCCCTGTCCGGAAAAGTCCTGCAAGTCCAGCAGCTGGAAGCCGGCAATATAGCGGGAACGCATGGCGGCTTCGATCTCCTCCTTGTAGCAGGCAGCCGCCAGTGCCCCGCTGCACCGGAAGAACCGGTTCGCCTGATGCAGCATGCCCCTGGCAGCAAGGCGTTCCCGAAAGACTTCGAAATTCCGTGCTTTCAAAGGCCCCGTGTACTTCTCGATCTCCCGAAAATCCGGATAGACCTCGTACTGTCCGATCTCGTGGGTGATGACCGGCTTGGTGGGGATCAGTCCGCCGGCAGTCTTGCTGACCTGCACTTTCTTCACACCGGTGCCGTACTGGATCTCGATCTCCTCCGTGTCGCCGCTGTCCTCGCCGGCGGTCTGTCGGGGAAAGATCACGTCGTCATACTGGTGCATGGTGCTGGGGCGGTCGGTCTGGACGTGTCCCAGCGGAGCATCACACATGCCAAAAGAGCCGCGGAGCAGCCGTTCCTTGCTCAGCCGCACGCCGACAAAATAGTCGTCCTCCGGCACCATCAGCGGGAAGTGCTGGAAGTTGTTGCAGCCCTGTGTGTACAGATGCCGGCTGTCCTTTTCCTTGTAGTGCCGCAGGATCTCCCCCAGCCGTTCCGGACTGCCCCACAGTTCGTTTCCCAGCGAGAACATCACAAACGAGGGGTGGTTGCCGAAGGTTTCCAGCATCTTGTCCCCCAGTGCAATGAGGTAGTTCTGTTCGGCTTCGTTGTAGCCCTCCTCACCGGGAGCCGCAATGGTGCCCCAGAACGGCAGTTCCGGCTCCATGTAGATGCCCAGCAGATCTGCCGCAGTAAAGGCAGCGTCCGGCGGGCAGCAGGTGTGGAAGCGGTAGTGGTTGATGCCGTAGCTTTTGGCGATGCCCAGCACCCGCAGCCACTCGTTCACATCTGTGGGAGCGTAGCCGGTTTTCGGGAAGATCAGTCCGTCGTGTTTGCCGCGGAGCATGGTGGGCTGGCCGTTGATCGTGAACTGGCTGCCGTCAGCACAGAACTCCCGCATGCCGAAGCTGACATAGCCGCAGTCCGCCTCGTTGATGTTGTAGACCAGATAATACATGGCGGGGTGATATTCGCTCCACGCATAGTACGCCTCGTCCAGCGGGATCGTCACCGAAGCCATGCCGTTTTCGTCCGCCGTCAGCTGTGCCTGAAACAGCGGAATGCTGTCCTCCTCGTCGTCCTCCATGACGCTGCCGGTGGCGGTAAAGCTTGCCGTCGATGCCCCGTGAAGCTGCATGGTGAGGGTGACATTTTTTTCCGTCGGATTCGGATACGCCTGCACATGGTCTGCATAGACATCCGGAAACACTTCCAGCGTCATCTGACCGGTGATGCCGTTCCAGTTGGACTGGGTGTCCGGCGAGGTGAGGTGTCCGCCCTTGGTGGGATAGCCGGTGTTCTCCACCAGCACCAGAATCTCCACCAGCGGCTTTGTCACATAGGCAGTGATGTCATAGACGTGGGGCGTGCACAAACTGTCACAGCTGCCCACCCGCCTGCCGTCGATCCAGAGGGTCGTCATGCGGGTACGTTCCAGTGTCAGCTTCATGGGGCAGCAGCCGGTGTCAGGGTCGATCAGTTCCGGATCGATATAGATTTTTTTGCGGAACCACGCCTGCCCCTCAAAAGCGTAGGCATCGGTGAGAAAACCGGTTTCCCGTCTGGGATTTGGGGTGCCTTTTTTGGCGAGAGAGGTGGTATTGGGGAGTGAAATGGTATCGGAAAACGCCGTGGGAAAAGTGCCCTTTGCCATCTGTGCCATGGAAAAGTCCCACACGCCGCTGAGGTCATAACTTCGAAGCATCGTGTTGTTCATTCCTTTCGCTGAATTGCCTTTTCGGTTAAATTTAGTGTACCATATTGCAGAATGTGTGTCAAGGAATTATTTGAAAATGTTTGGCTCAACAATCAGAACGCACAGACTGGAGAGCCTATGTACAAATAAGCCTCCCCTGAAAGGGGAGGGGAACCGCCGTCAGGCGGTGGAGGGGTTCCATGTGAACTCTTTCCCCTAACATTTCAAATTCCCCCTCACTACCCCACCATCATACCAAACCAGTTTTTCAAAAGCAGCACAACTGAAAAAAATTCACAAAAAAGCACGCACAGACCCATTCGCCCATGCGTGCAGATATAGGGCAACAACGCACCTTACGCACAAGCTTTGTGCGGTGTTGCCCTAGGAATTACCAAAGTCCGAAGAAATACCGGCAGGCATCTTCAAAATCTCCGTAGTACTCATAGTTGTCGTAGGAGGAATCGAAGGTGCTGCCGCTGTCCAGCATGCCACTGACCATGCCCACCACTGTAGACAGGATCACGATAACCGAGATCACGATGCCGATAATGGAGCAGATCAGACCGCCGGTGGACAAGCCGGAGTTGCCGGTTGTGCCGTTAGGGTTGTTCTTGGCTTCCTTGCGGGACATGCAGGAAAAGACGATGCCCAGAATGCCGAACAGAACGCCGGAACCGGAGCAGGAAGACACAATAGAAACGATGCCGAGGATCAGTCCGGCGACTGCCTTGCCGTCGTTCTTCTTGGGCGGATTGTACTGGGGCGGATAGTAGCTGTTCTGGGAATAGCCCTGCTGTCCGTAGCCGTTCGGCTGCCCATAGCCCTGCTGCCCGTAGCTGTTTGTCTGCCCGTAGCCCTGTTGCCCGTAGCTGTTCGGCTGCGGATTGCTCTGCTGCCCGTATCCCGCCTGTCCGTAGGGCTGCTGGGAATAGGGTGTCTGGGGCGGTGTCTGCCCGTAGTTCTGCCCGCTGCCAGTGGGCGGATAGGTGCCGCCGGACTGGCTCGGTGCCTGCAGGGGAACCGCACCGCCGGACGGCATGGAATAAGGGTTCGTGTCACCGGTCACGCCGACAGCGTCCGGTGTTTCCGGTGTCGGTGCGGCAGTGCTTTCCGCGGAATCTGCGGTGCTGTCCGGTGTGCCGAAATCTTCCGGAACATCTGCCGTATCCGGTGCAAAGGAATCCGGTGCGTCCGGCACAGGCGGCTCTCCGCCGGAAAGCCGTGCCCCGCAGTTGGGACAGTATTGGGTGCCCTCCGGCACGATCTCGCCGCAGGTTTCACAAGTCAACATAGGGTTTACCTCCGTAATTGAATTTTTTACTCGTTTTAAATGTAAGAAAACAGCAGCCGAATCAGTACTGCCAAAGTCGCTATGGAGAGAAGCACCAGCAGCACGCCGATGCAAAGCCCGATGATCGAGCAGACCATGCCGCCGGTTGCCAGAGCCGTGCTGCCGCGGGGGTCACGGCTGCGGATTTCTCCGCGGGCAATGATGCCCAACGCCACGCCGGCAGCCCCCAGCGGAATGCTGTTGAAACAGAAGAAGCCTCCCACCGAATCGATCAGGAGCAGCAGGCAGGACAATATCGAACAGATGCCCAGCACCAGCGAAGTGACTGCCAGACAATTGCTGCTGTTTTTCCGGGGCGGCGGACAGGGCGGCAGATCTTCCGCCGGAAATGTCAGCGGCAGCCCGCAGGCAGGACAGTAGGCCATACCATTTTGCAAAGCCTGCCCGCATCTGGGACAGAAGAAATATTCGCCCACGTTCAAAGCCCCCTCCTCCAGTCAACAATAGTATAGCATATGTTGGATAATTTGTCAAATTTCTGTGGCGTTTCCGGTGAAAAAATCTCTAACATTAGCCTCCCTTGAAAGGGCACCCGTAGGGCGTGCCTTGTGCTGAGCTGGCAAGCCGCTTACATTCAGGCTCCCCTTTAGGGCACCCGCAGGGCGTGCCTTGTGCTGAGCTGTCACCGCAGGTGACTGAGGGGTACTTCCGTAAAACCTCACACATTAAGCAAAAGATTCCACAAATAACCCCTCCACCAGCTTCGCTGGTCCCCCTCCCCTAAAGGGGAGGCTTATTTGTAATAGGCTCCCCTTTAGGGGAGCTGGCAGTGCGTAGCACTGACTGAGGGGTTACCCCTAAATCTATTACATCATGTAAAAGATTCCACAAGAAATCCCTCCACCGCCTAAAAGGGAGGCTTTTTTTCTACACTCACCCGTTCTGCATTCTCGACTTTTTCAGCACCCGCACATCCTGTCCCACGAAGTGCAGGCAGGTGTAGGTGGTGTAAATGCGGGAAGTGATTCGCTCGTCGTAGAGGGCGGAAATTTCGTTGTGATTCAGGTTGGTGCTGATGATGGTGGGGAGATCCCGATTCATGCGGGTGTTGATGATGTTGTAAACGGTGGACTGGTAGAACTGCTTGTGGAACTCCGTGCCGAGGTCGTCCAGAATCAGCAGATCGCAGGACAGCAGCGTGTCCAGCGTGTCGTCATTGCTGCCGCCTCTGCCGAAGTGTTCCTTTTCCACCTGCCGCAGAAAGTTGATCGCCGAATCATAGAGAACATTGTATCCGTTTTGCAGCACCCGATTGGCAATGGCGAGAGAGAGGTGGGTTTTTCCACGACCGGTCTTCCCGAACATCAGAATGCTGCTGGAGTGGTTGGTGAACTGGCGGGCGTATTCCTGACAGAAGAAGTAGACCTTTTCCATTGCCTGATAGCAGCTGCCGCCGTTTTCGGTCTGGAAGCCCCGATAATAGTTCAGGTCGAAATTCTCGAAGCTGCACCGCTCAAACTGAACGCTCTTGTTCAGTTCCCTGGCGGACAGCTTGGCGATCAGATCGGTCAGACAGGTGCAGTATTTCTGCTGAAAATAACCGGTGTCATTGCATTTTTCGCAGGTGTAGTGGAGTTCCAGATAGTCCTCCGGATAGCCGTGTTCTTTCAGAAGCCGGCGGATCATCTCCTGAGCCTGTAGGTTCTGCTGCCGCAGGGCTTCCACCCGTTCTTTCGTGTTTTCGCCCTTGACAATGATCTGCATCAGGTCGCGGCTGGTGCGGAACATCTGATAGTTGACCTCCGACACCTCCGGAATGCGGCTTTCAATTTCCATAATGCGTTCCCGATTCTGCTGTTCCGCAGCGAGCCGCCGCGAGTGAATCATGCCTAGTGCTTGTTCCAAATAGTTTCCCTGCATGGACAGTACCTCCTTATGAATTGGTATGTGTGGAAATGAGCCTCCGGAAAAGAGGCGGTGAGATGCGGGTGGAATAGGCTCCCCTTTAGGGCGTGCCTTGTGCTGAGCTGTCACCGCAGGTGACTGAGGGGTGCTTCCGTAAAGCCTCACACATTAAGCAAAAGATTCCCCACAAAGAATCCCTCCACCGCCTAGCGGCGGTCCCCCTCCCTTTTCAAGGGAGGCTTATTTGTGTATATAGGCTCCCCTGAAAGGGCACCCGCAGGGCGTGCCTTGTGCTGAGCTGTCACCGCAGGTGACTGAGGGGTTATCTCGAAAAAAAACGACCTTTCATCAATTCCCCGCCGAAAACGTCTTTTGCAGCAGCACGTCGCGAATTTTCCACAGCTGTTCATTGTCGGCACGATCCCGCATGGTGACAAAATAGAGAGAGCCATACATGGGCATGGTGTCCACATAGATTCTCCCCAGCCGTTTTTCGTCCCGTTCCTGCTGAATGGTGGGTTCCAGCACAAAGGCGATTCCCAGCCCCTGCCGGAGCAGTTCTTTCAACACAATAAAGGAGTCCACCTCAATGACTTCCCGAAAATCGTAGAGCGAAATGCCGCTGCGGCTCAGGTGCCGCTGTACCAGCGTCCGGATTCCGCAGCCGGTTTCCAGCACGATCAGGGGCTGTTTCAGCAGAGTGCTCCATGTACAGCCGTATAGTTCTTCCGAAAGTTCCGGACTGGCGGCGGCAATGATGTTTTCCCGACACAATTCCGTCGCTTCTACCAGCATATCAGGAATTTCGCCCTCCATGATGATCGCGTCCAGCATGCCGTTCTGCATGCCCCGCAGCAGCCGGCGGGTGTTGCTCACATGAAACTGTATCCGCGGTTCTGCATTGCGGTTGACATAGGTACAAAGCCGCGGCAGTGCAAAGGAAAATGTGGCAGACGGAGTCAGCCCGATGTCAAAGGAAATCGGTTCCTGCATCTGCTGGAGCCGTTTACGAATTTCCACATTCTGGGCACGCTGGAGAATCACCTTGTCCCGCAGATACTGCCCCGCCTCCGTCATTTCCACCTGTTTGCCGTCGTAGTGAAACAGCGGGCACTGGTAGAAGTGCTCCAGATACTTGATATGCTGGGTCACAGAGGGCTGTGTCAGGTGGAGAATCGCAGCCGTCTTGGTATAGCTTTTGGTTTCACACAGGGACAAAAACGTGTCCATTCGATAATCTAGCATAATGCTGCACCTCGCTGCAATGTGGATTGGAAAGCGGACGTGGGGTAATCTCGGCGGTTTTTCAGCGTAATCTGAAACATCATGTAAAAGATTTCACAAAAAATCCCTCCACCGCCTAACGGCGGTTCCCCTCCCTTTTCAAGGGAGGCTTTCACTTTAGGCTCCCTTGAAAAGGGAGCTGGCAGCCGCAGGCTGACTGAGGGATTATTACATAGACCTTTTACACCAATTAAAAGATTCCACAAGAACCCCTCCACCGTCTGCGACAAACCCTCTCCTAAAGAGAAAGCACATTTTTAAAAAGGAGCGAAAATCAGAACTCCTCATACTCATGTTTTTTCGGGCGGTTCATGAGATTGTTCAGTGCCTGCTGCGGGTCGGCACCGTCGAACAGGATATGGTACAGCTGTTCCGTAATGGGCATGGAAACGCCGTGCTGCTGTGCCAGTTCCCACGCGGCGTGGCAGCAGTAATAGCCCTCTACCGTGCCCACCTGCTTGACTGCATCTTCGGGAGAAGTTCCCTCGCCGATCAGGATTCCGGCACGGCGGTTGCGGCTGTGCATGCTGCAACAGGTGACGATCAGGTCACCGATACCGGACAGCCCGCCGAAGGTTTCCGCCCTGCCACCCATTTTGACACCCAGATTGGTGATCTCGTGAATGCCCCGCGTCATCAGAGCCGCCTTGGTGTTGTCGCCGCAGTGCAGCCCGTCGCAGATGCCTGCCGCCAGTGCAATGATATTCTTCAATGCCCCGCCGATCTCGCAGCCCACAGGGTCTGTGTTGATGTAGATCCGCAGGGTGTGACTGGAGAACGTTTCCTGGATCTGCACCGCAGCGGCTTCATTTTTGGACGCAGCCACCACGGTGGTGGGCACACCTCTGCCCACTTCTTCGGCGTGGGACGGGCCAGTGATAACGCCCACCGCATTGTCGGGATATTCCGACTGAATGACCTGGCTCATGGTGAGGAACGTCTTTTCCTCCAGTCCCTTGCTGGCGTTGACCAGAATGACATTTTCGTCAAGATAGGGCTTCACACGCTGTGCCACGGAACGGATATACAAGGACGGCACCACAAAAACCACCATGTCGCTGTGTTCCATACAGACAGGGTCTGTGGTGAATCCGATGCCTTTCGGGATCTTTACCCCCGGAAGCTTGGTCTTGTGCTCTCCGTCCCGCAGAATTGCATCTACGATCTGCTGGGAAATATCCCAGACCGTAACGGTATGCCCGTTCTGAAATGCTGCAATGGCAAGGCTGACACCGAAGCCGCCTGCACCAAGAATCGTGATTTTTGCCATATGAACCTCCTTTACAATTTCGGGTTTTTGGGCGTGTGTTGGATTTTTTCGTGAATTTTACTGGTACGCGGGACGATGTGGGCATCGCACCCTACTGAGGGATTATTACGTAAATCCCTTACACCAAGCAAAAGATTTCACAAGGAACCCCTCCACCGTCTGCGACGGTTCCCCTCCCCTAAAGGGGAGGCTCTTTTACATTCAGGCTCCCCTTTAGGGGAGCTGTCACCGCAGGTGACTGAGGAGTACTTCCGTGAAACCTAACACACCAAGCAAAAGATTCCACAAGGAACCCCTCCACCGTCTGCGACGGTCCCCCTCCCCTTTCAGGGGAGGCTTTTACATTCAGGCTCCCTCTTTCATTTTAGGCTCCCCTTTAGGGCACCCGCAGGGCGTGCCTTGTGCTGAGCTGTCACCGCAGGTGACTGAGGGGTTCTTCCGTGTAATCTAAAACATCAAGCAAAAGATTTCACAGGAACCCCTCCACCAGCTTCGCTGGTTCCCCTCCCCTTTCAGGGGAGGCTTTTACATTCAGGCTCCCTTGAAAAGGGAGCTGGCAGTGCGTAGCACTGACTGAGGGGTTACCCCTAAATCTATTACATTATGCAAAAGATTTCACAGGAACCCCTACGCCTTTTTCGAATGGAACGAAAACTTGTTTTCATTGCCGGCTTTGAGCCGCTGGATATTGGTGCGGTGCATATAGATGACCCACGCCCCCATCAGTGCCGCCAGTCCGGTATTGAGCCAGAGATACCACATGGGCAGATCGCCCCGCTGCCAGAACTGGAACAAAAACGTCACCACCGGACAGCATGCCGCCGCGATGATCGAGCCGAGGGAAACGTACTTCGAGATTGCCAGCACCACAGCAAAAATGACGATCAGGCAGAGGAACACTTTCCAGTCAATGCCCAGAAAGACCGACACGCCCACCAGCACACCTTTTCCGCCTTTGAAGTGGTAATAGATCGGGAACACGTGTCCCAGAATCGCGAAAATACCGGCAATATAGCCGATGAAATGCACATCGTTCTGTGCCGTCAGCCCTGTGCCCAGCAGTTCGCAGATGCCCTTGGACAGCAGCACGGCAACAATGCCCTTTGCCAGATCGCCCACCAGCGTCAACGCGGCACAGCCCTTGCCGAAGCAGCGGAGCGTGTTGGTCAGACCGGCGTTATGGCTGCCGAACTCCCGAATATCCTGATGCTTCAGCAGCCGCACCACCAGAATGGAACTGTTGAAACTGCCCAGCAGATAGGACAGCACCGCAGAAATGAGTATTGCAAGAATCAGCATGATATTCTCTCCCGTTATTTTTCATCTCTCGCCCGTTCCCGCACCACAAACCGCACCGGCGTTCCGGTCAGTCCGAAGGTGGAACGGATCTGGTTCTCGATATACCGCTGATAGGAGAAGTGGAACAGATCTGCACGGTTGACAAAAATGACAAACGTCGGCGGCTTGGTGCTTGCCTGCGTCATATAATAGATCTTCAGGCGGCGGCCTTTATCCGAGGGCGGCTGCACCCGTGTGGTAGCATATGCCAGCACATCGTTCAGCATGCCTGTGGAGATCCGCATAGCGTTCTGCTCGTAGACTTCGCGAATCTTTGCGAACAGCTTGGGCACACGCTGCCCCGTCTTTGCAGAAATGAACACGAACGGAGCGTAGGACATGAAGCTGAAATCCCGCTGCAATTTTTCCTCGAACTCCTTCATGGTGGTGTTGTCCTTTTCAATCAGATCCCACTTGTTGACCACGATAATGGAAGCCTTGCCCTGTTCGTGGGCATAGCCGGCAACCTTGGAATCCTGTTCCGTGAAGCCCTCTGTGGCATCGATCAGAATCAGGCACACGTCCGCACGGTCTACCGCCATATAGGCACGCAGCACGCTGTAGTGTTCGATTCGCTCGGTAACGCGGGCTTTTTTCCGGATACCGGCAGTGTCGATCAGCACGAACTTGCCGTCCTCGTTTTCCACAGTCGTATCCGTCGCATCACGGGTGGTGCCGGCAACATTGGACACGATCGCCCGTTCTTCGCCGGCGATACGGTTCACCAGCGAGGACTTGCCCACATTGGGCTTGCCGATAATTGCCACATGAATGGCATCTTCGTCGTCTTCCAGCTGATCCTCCGGCGGCAGCAGATCGTAAACTGCGTCCAGCATATCGCCGGTGCCGTGACCGTGTGCCGCAGAGATCGGAAACGGGTCGCCAATGCCCAGATTGTAGAACTCATACAGTTCCATCGGCGGTTCCCCGATAGAGTCGCACTTGTTGACAGCCAGAACCACCGGCTTGCCGCTTTTCTGGAGCATGCTTGCCACGGCACTGTCATCAGCCGTCACGCCGCAGCGAACGTCAGTCACCAGCACGATCACGTCCGCCCGTTCGATCGCCAGTTCCGCCTGCCGCCGCATCTGCTTCAGAATCACGTCATCGGTCACCGTTTCGATACCGCCGGTATCCACCAGCATGAACGAACGGTTCCGCCATTCGCCCTTGGCATAGATCCGGTCGCGGGTCACGCCGGGGGTATCCTCGACGATCGACAACCGCTGTCCGATCAGCTTATTAAACAGCGTGGACTTTCCCACATTGGGTCGTCCCACCACCGCTACAACAGGTAATGCCATATGATTTTTCATCTCCTTGATTTTTTGATTCGTTCTATTTCCAGTCAGAAACGCTGTACTGTAGTATGCCTTCTTTGAAAGGTTTCATATTAGGCTCCCCTTTAGGGGAGCTGGCAGTGCGTAGCACTGACTGAGGGGTTATCCCTAAATCTTTTACACCAAGCAAAAGATTCCACAGAAGAACCCCTCCACCGCCTAACGGCAGTCCCCCTCCCCTTTCAGGGGAGGCTTAATCGGGCTTTCCTGAAAGGGCACCCGAAGGGCGTGCCTTGTGCTGAACTGGCAGTGCGTAGCACTGACTGAGGGGTTACCCCTAAATCTTTTACACCAAGCAAAAGATTTCACAGAAGAACCACTCTGCCAGCTTCGCTGGTTTCCCTCACTTTTCAAGAGTGACTCCCCCGCTATCATGCCCCCAATCCGAGGACAGCATACAAAAAAGAGAGGCGACACAAGCCGCCTCTCCTCCTCGTACAAAACAAAATCGTCTTGTCAGTCAGCACTTATTCTGCATCGTCCATCTTCAGAACAGCAACGCCCTTGTAAAATCCGCAGTTCTTGCAGACCTTGTGCGGAGCTTTGAACGCACCGCAGTTGCTGCATGTGCTCATTGCAGGTGCATCGAGCTTCCAAACAGCAGAACGTCTTTTGTTACGTCTTGCCTTGGAGACCTTATTCTTCGGTACAGCCATGTTTTGGCACCTCCTTCTACTTTCGACAGTCGCAGGTGGTTTCGTTCAGATTGCACCCGCAAATATCGCACAAACCCTTGCAGTCCTCCCGACAAAGCATCTTTGTCGGCAGCATGAGCAAAAGGTCTGAGATTGCTGTCTCATTCATATCAATGCTGTCGTGTTGTGCGACGAGGTATGTATCATAGATGTCGCCTTCGCTCTGGAGGGACGGTACGACTGTGTGAGAAAAGTCATACGAATAGTCCCGCCGCAGTTCCGCCAGACAGCGGTCACAGACCGCATCTAAGGTACAGGAAACGGTATATTTCAGTGTCACGATACCGGCACGGTTCGAAAACTCGCCCTGTACAGACACCGGTGCGGCAAATGTATAGCCGCGTACCTCGGACAGTTCTTCCAGCGAGATCGTATAATCCACCGGCAGATGCATGCCCTCTATCTGAAAAATCTCCCGTAACTGTAGAATCATACCTGTTCCTTTCACGCATTGCATCATTTATTATAACAAATTTCCAGCTGCCTTGTCAAGTCCTTTTTCAAAAAATTCGAAAAAAGCAGCATTTTTCCCTGTTATCGGGAATCCAGACCCATTAGTCTACGAACTTGGTCACAGAAGCCGGCAGTTCGGAAACGTCTGCGGAAACGGTGAAAGTCACAACGGAATCGTCGCCGGTCAGCTTGTCCAGCTTTTCCAGAGTACGTCCCAGTTCCTCGAAGTCCGCACCAGCGATCTTCAGGATACCGTCTACATAGATCTCCTTGATGTCATAGTTGCCAGCCAGCATGCCTGCTACGAAACCATAGAATGCATCGAAGGTGTCGATCGCAAACTGCTCTGTATCGCACCATCTAACCTTGTAGCTGATGGAACGACGCAGTGTTTCGCCCTTTTCGATGCAAACCAGACAGCCGTTGGTGTTCTTGACTGCTGTGTTGATTCTATCGATAATGATCTTGGTCTTACCGCTTCCCTTTTTACCTGTAATCAGTCGAATCATGATGATAACTCCTTTCGCACCGGAATTCCGGTACTTGTTTATTCCTTCACAGCCGCATCACCGGCTGTTGAATACATAAAGTATTTGCCCGTTATTCTGCCAGCTTTGCTTCCAGAGCAGCCTTCTGGTCTTCATAGCCCGGCTTGCCCAGCAGAGCGAACATATTCTTCTTGTAGCTTTCTACACCCGGCTGGTTGAACGGGTTTACGCCCAGCAGATAGCCGGAAACTGCACAAGCCTTTTCGAAGAAGTAGATCAGATAGCCGAGGCTCTTTTCAGAAACGTCCTCTACCTCGAGGATCATATTCGGTACGCCGCCGTCGGTGTGTGCCAGAACAACGCCTTCCAGAGCCTTGCGGTTTACCACAGACATGTTCTGGTTGGTCAGGAAGTTCAGACCGTCCAGATTCTCTGCGTCCGGTTCCAGATAGAAGTCCTGCTTCGGCTTCTTGATGTCCACAACGGTTTCGAACAGAATGCGGCTTCCTTCCTGAATATACTGACCCATAGAGTGCAGGTCGGTGGAGAAGACTGCGGAGGACGGGAAAATGCCCTTGTTGTCCTTGCCTTCGCTTTCGCCGAACAGCTGCTTGTACCATTCTGCCATGGTCACGAAGCTGGGCTCATAGGAAACCAGCATTTCCACGTTCTTGCCCTTGCGGTACAGAATGTTCCGCAGTGCAGCGTACTTATAGCAGTCGTTGTTGTCGAAATCTGCGGTGAGTTCCTTCTGTGCTTCTGCGGCACCAGCCATCAGGGCTTCGATGTCACAGCCGGCAACTGCGATCGGCAGCAGACCTACAGCAGTCAGAACGGAGTAACGGCCGCCCACATCGTCCGGAACCACGAAAGTTTCATAGCCCTCTGTGTCGGACAGGGACTTCAGTGTGCCCTTTGCCTTATCTGTGGTTGCAAAGATGTGATCCTTGGCACCGTCCTTGCCGTACTTCTTTTCTACCAGCTGCTTGAACACACGGAATGCCAGAGCCGGCTCTGTGGTCGTGCCGGACTTGGAAATGACGTTGACAGAGAAATCTCTGCCCTCGCAGATCGAGATCACTTCGTTCAGGTAGGTGGGGTTGATGTTGTTGCCCACATAGTAGATGTCCGGCGTGTCCTTCTTCAGGTTGTTGTAGAACGGGGACTTCAGGAATTCGATCGCCGCACGGGCACCCAGATAAGAACCGCCGATACCGATCACAACCAGTACCTCGGAATTCTTCTGGATCTTCTTGGCAGCCGCCTGAATTCTTGCGAATTCTTCCTTGTCATAGTCGGTCGGCAGTGTCAGCCAGCCCAGAAAATCAGAACCCAGACCGTTCTTTTCGTGCAGCATCTTTGCAGATGCTTCCACCTGATGACGGATTCCGGTCAGTTCGTCCGGATTCACATAATTTGCCAGATATTTTGTATTCAGCTTTACAGAAGACATAGTACAATTTCCCTCCACTTTCTTCTCAAGGCGTTGGACAGTACGGCGAAAAACGCTGCTTCCGCCAGACCATTCCCTTGTGACCGCAGGAACGCTCTGACAGAAACTGCACATACGGGTGCTGTCCAACCACTTTACCACTTATATCATACTATATTCTGCGGCAGATTGCAAGGGGTATCTGGATTCTTGTATAATCTACACAATTTTTCCGATTACATTTTAAGCATTTTGACCGTTATTTGATACAGAGCGTCCCAGAAGTCCCGCACCGGCACTGCATCAGCCGCCGCCACGTCAGTTTCATATAACAACGTGTCCCCCTGATAGAACGCGGCATGCCCCAGCTTCTGCCCTTTCCGGACGGGAGCCTGCACAAAACGGGGCAGCACCATAACGGTTTCCAGTTCCGTGCAGCTGCGTGGCACCACCAACCCTTTCAGCGGCCCCGACTCTGCCAGCACTGCCCGTTCCACGCCGCCGCGGACTTGTACCGGATAGAGGAACTCGCCGGACAGCTGGGGCTGCACCACTTTCCAGCCGGCGAAGCCCTTCCGCAGCAGCTGTTTCGCCAAAGTGAAGCGGCTGTCGGTGTCCCCGCACCCCAGCACCACCGCCACGCACTGCATGCCGTTCCGCCTGGCACCGGCGGCAATGCTCCAGCCCTCCGCTTCGCTGTGACAAGCCTTGAAGCCGGTGCTGGTTTCGTCGGTGCGGGAAAAGGTGTTTTCGTTGACCAGTTCCGTGGCTTCTCCCCGCAGGAAATCCCGCCACGTCCGGAAATAGGGCTGCAACACGGTCTTTTTCGCCAGAGCACAGCAGAGCCGTCCCAGATCTGCCGCGGTGGTGTAGCTGGTGTCGGTGTCCCCCTGTGGGCTGGTGAACCACGTGTCCCGCATGCCCAGATCAAAGGCACGGGCGTTCATGTCCATGACGAACTGCTTCGTGTCACCGGCGGCAGCTGCGGCAAGCACAACGGCGGCATCGTTGGCGTTCCCCACGATCAGCCCTTTCAGCAAATCCCCCACAGTCATTTCCTCGCCGGCGGTGAGCCAGATCACAGCCCCCTTGGTGCCGGTCACCGCATCTGTGGCAGTAAGCACTGTGTCCATTGTCCACGCCCCCTGCTCCAGCTGCTCCGCCGCCAGCAATGCCGTCATCAGCTTCGCCATCGCTCCGCAGGGCAGCCGGTCACTGCCGTGGGATTCCAGCAACACCGTGCCAGTTTCTGCCTCCAGCAGGGCATAGGCAGCCGCAGGGATCTCCGGCTCCTCCGCCGCCGAAACCGCCGCCGGACTTCCCGGCAGCAGCCACCAGAACAACAGCACTCCGCAGCACAGCAACGCCGCATAACGTTTCATAAGCACACCCTCCCGAATTCGTTTTGTATTCTGTATAAGGTATGCCGCACGGGGTGCGGGTATGCGGTGTTTTGCAGCGGCGGAATGGCTGGGGTTTGTGTTATCAATTAGGCTCCCCCTTTAGGGCACCCGAAGGGCGTGCCTTGTGCTGAGCTGGCAAGCCGCAGGCTTGACTGAGGGATTTTTGCGTAAATCTTTTACATCAAGTAAAAGATCCCACAGAAGAACCCCTCCACCGCCTACCGGCGGTTCCCCTCCCCTTTCAGGGGAGGCTAAATAGCAAAAGAGATCCTTACTTTCAATTCTGTAATACACTGCAATAGTTAAGAATTTTTATTTTTGATAACTGTGGAAATAAGCCTCTCCTGAAAGGAGAGGGGGACCAGCGAAGCTGGTGGAGAGGTTTTTTGTGAAATCTTTTTCTTTATGTGATGTATCAGGACACCTTTCAGTCAAGCCTACGTCTTGCCCGCTTCCCTAAAGAAAGACCCCAAAAACAGAAAAACGGCACCCCGTTGCCGGAGTGCCGTCTTCCCCTCTTACTATTCTACTCAATCTTTGAAAAGATGTGTGTTCTCAAAATAATCTGTGCTTACTTGACAATGTACTTGCCGATAGATTCTACCAGCTTTTCCGGATCATCGGTGTGTGCCTGCAGCTTGATCGGCTTGGACAGATCCAGGCTGAAAATGCCCATGATCGACTTTGCATCGATGGCATAACGACCGGACACCAGATCAATGTCATAGTTAAACAGCATAACCTTGTTTACGAAATCCTTTACATCATTGATTGCATTCAGCTGAATTGTGGTTTCATACATAACAATTACCTCCTCTTGAAGGGGTTACCTCTCGCCCTTCCGGTGTCACAATAAATTGCAGAACGAAAAGCGAACTCCACGCTACGGCAACGTGCACACCGCATCATGCTTTCTTTTGGAAGTTTCTGACGCCTTCCGTTTCTGTACTTATAGTCTACCACGAAAAATTTTTCTTGTCAAGATGATTGCAACATTTTCGTCGATATAGTATAATAGATGATGAAATCGCCGCTGCTTTTTTGACAGTGACGTTAATTTTCATGAAAATCCGGTGAAAATGACACAAAGATTTCGGGAAAATCCGGTGGTTTTTCCGCAGATTCCGTCGAAAAAGCTGCCGGATCTTTCCCCCGAGGAGGTCACACCCAAACTTGAACTGTTATTTTTACACATTCGGCTGCAAGGTGAACACCTGTGAAACCGCCGGCATGCAGTCCCTGCTGCAAAACGCCGGCTATACCGTGGTTTCCCAGCCGGAGCAGGCGGACATCTTTTTGTTCAACTCCTGCACCGTCACCGCCTCCGGCGACAGCCGCCTACACCACGCCATGCGAAAAGTCCGGCGGGAACACCCCGATGCTCTGCTAGTGCTCACCGGCTGCTATCCGCAGGCGTATCCGGAACAGGCTGCGGCGATCCCCGAAGCCGATCTGATTATCGGCACCAAGCACCGCAGCCGTCTGCCGGCACTGCTCGCACAGCTGTGCCAGAACCACGCCCGCATCGCCGCCGTGGACAGCTACGCCCGGCAGGACGATTTCGAGGTGCTCCCCTGTGACACCATGCCGGACAACACCCGTGCGTTCCTGAAGATCCAGGACGGGTGCAACTGCTTTTGCAGCTACTGCATCATTCCCTACGCACGGGGACGCTGCCGGAGCCTTTCGCTGAAAGACGTTGCCGCCGGAGCCGCTGCCTTTGCGAAAAACGGCTATCGGGAGATCGTCCTCTGCGGCATCAATCTGGGCTTCTACGGCATGGAGTGGGGCGGCTCGCTGGCAGAAGCCGTGGAGTGCTGTGCCCGCACCGCCGGCGTGGAGCGTGTCCGGCTGGGTTCTCTCGAACCGGAACGGCTGACCGAGGAACAGCTTTCCCGACTGGCAGCCCTGCCCCAGTTCTGCCCCCAGTTCCACCTGTCCCTGCAAAGCGGCTGTGACAAGACACTGCATGCCATGAACCGGAAATACGACAGTGCGGAATACGCGGAGATCTGCCGGAGGATCCGGCGGTACTTCCCCGACTGTGCCATTACCACGGATTTCATGGTGGGCTTTCCCGCCGAGAGCGAAGTGGACTTTCAGACCTCGCTGGCGTTTGCGGAACGCATGGGCTTCGCCGCCATGCACGTGTTCCGCTATTCCCCCAGAGCCGGCACCCGTGCCGCACAGTTCCCCGACCAGTGCAGCGGAGCCGAAAAAACCAGCCGCATGGAACGTGCCCAGAAAGCGGCGAAAACCGCAAAGGAAAACTTCCTGAAAAGCCAGATCGGCAAGGAATTTCCAGTACTTTTTGAACGGGAACGGGGCGACGGCTACCACGTGGGACATACCCCGAACGGCACCGTTGTGCGAATTTCTGCAAAAAATCCAAAAAAAAGTTTGCGTAATCGCGTTTTTTGTGTTAGAATAGTAGAGAGTGATGCGGAATGCTGCTATGGGATACTGACTGGGAAAAGCCTCCCCTGAAAGGGGTGACTCCCCACGGGGTGGGGAGATGCCCGCAGGGCAGAGGGGACCGCTCAGTACGAGGGGAACCGCCGACAGGCGGTGGAGGGGTTCTTTCGTGAAATCTTTTACATGATGTAATAGATTTAGGGGTAACCCCTCAGTCAGTGCTACGCACTGCCAGCTCCCCTTTCAGGGGAGCCTATGTACAAATCAGCCTCCCCTGAAAGGGGAGGGGGACCAGCGAAGCTGGTGGAGGGATTTCTTGTGGAATCTTTTATGCAATGTGCAAGATTTACGAAGTTACCCCTCAGTCAAGCCTGCGGCTTGCCAGCTCAGCACAAGGCACGCCCTTCGGGTGCCCTAAAGGGGAGCCAGTTCACAACATCGCAGCACCCGCAAATCCAAAATAAAGGAGATTTACCATGTCTGTTTTTCGTATTTATGTGGAGAAAAAGCCGGAATTCGCGGTAGAAGCCCGCTCTGTTCTGAGCGACGTGCAGACCGCACTCCGTCTGAATGTCACCGACATTCGCATTTTCCACCGCTATGATGCAGATCATCTGACGGCAGAAGCTTTCCAGCGTGCCGTTCCCACCGTATTTTCTGAACCGGCGGTGGATCACACCTACACAGAACTGCCGGCTCTGGAAGAAGGGCAGCGGACATTCGCGACCGAATACCTGCCGGGACAGTTCGACCAGCGTGCCGACAGCTGCGAGCAGTGTATCCAGATCCTGCTTCAGGGCGAACGCTGCCGTGTCCGCACAGCAGATGTCTACGTCGTTACCGGCAACCTGACCGATGCAGAATTCGACCGTCTGAAAAAGTATCTCATCAATCCGGTGGAACGCCGCGAAGCTTCTCCGGAACTGCCGGAAACACTGGACACCAACTATACCATTCCGACAACAGTAGAAACCCTCACCGGCTTCATCTCCCTGTCGGAGGACGAACTGAAACAGTTCATCGCTGACTACGGTCTGGCAATGGATCTCGGCGACATTCAGTTCTGCCAGAAATACTTCCGCGATACCGAACACCGCGACCCCACCATTACCGAGGTTCGCATGATCGATACCTACTGGTCTGACCACTGCCGCCACACCACATTCCTGACACAGATTTCCGACGTGGACATTCCCACCGACTATATCAGGGAAACCTATGACGCATACTGCACCGTCCGGCAGGAACTGGGCAGAGGCGAAAAGCCCATGACGCTCATGGACTTGGCAACCATCGCTGCCAAGAAACTGAAAGCGGACGGCAAGCTGAACGATCTGGACGAGAGCGAGGAGATCAACGCCTGCTCCGTCAAGATCAAGGTGGACATCGACGGCAAAGAAGAGGACTGGATCCTCATGTTCAAGAACGAAACCCACAACCCCCCCACCGAGATCGAGCCGTTCGGCGGTGCTGCGACCTGTCTGGGCGGTGCGATCCGTGACCCGCTGTCGGGACGTTCCTACGTATATCAGGCAATGCGTGTCACCGGTGCAGCCAATCCGCTGGTGCCGGTAGAGGATACCATTGCCGGCAAGCTGCCCCAGAGAAAAATCACCGTGGGTGCTGCCAACGGCTACAGCTCCTACGGCAACCAGATCGGTCTGGCAACCGGCCACGTGGCAGAGGTATACCACCCCGGCTACATGGCGAAGCGTATGGAGATCGGTGCGGTACTGGGTGCTGCTCCGGCTTCCAATATCCGCAGAGAAGCCCCCGTCCCCGGCGATATTGTCATTCTGCTGGGCGGCAAGACCGGACGTGACGGCTGCGGCGGTGCGACCGGTTCTTCCAAGTCCCACACCGTGGAATCTCTGGGACACTGCGGTGCAGAAGTCCAGAAGGGTAACGCTCCGGAAGAACGCAAACTTCAGCGTCTGTTCCGCAACCCCACTGTGACACAGATGATCAAACGCTGCAACGACTTCGGTGCAGGCGGCGTTTCCGTTGCGATCGGCGAACTGACCGACGGTCTGGAGATCGATCTGAACGCCGTACCGAAAAAGTATGACGGTCTGGACGGCACAGAGATCGCGATCAGCGAATCGCAGGAACGTATGGCTGTGGTGGTTGCCGCAGAAGATGCCGACAAGTTCATCAAGGAAGCCGGCAAGGAAAATCTGGAAGCTACGATCGTGGCAACCGTACAGGCAGAACCCCGCCTGCGGATGCACTGGAACGGCAACACCATTGTTGACCTGTCCCGTGAGTTCCTGAACTCCAACGGTGCCGCAAAGCACACCGACATTGCCATTGAAGCACCGCAGCCGGCAGCAGAATCCACCCTCACCGACAGTGCAGACGCATGGACAGAACTGCTGTCCAGCCTGAACATCTGCTCCCAGAAGGGCCTGATCGAAAAGTTCGACTCCACCATTGGTGCCGGCACTGTGCTGATGCCTTTCGGCGGTGTCTACCAGCTGTCGCCCTCACAGGCAATGGCTGCCAAGATTCCGGTGCTCAAGGGCGAAACCAACACCTGCTCGCTCATGGGCTGGGGCTATAATCCCACGGTCAGCGAACGCAACCCCTATCTGGGTGCCATGGACGCAGTCATCACCTCCATTGCCAAGGTCGTTGCAGCCGGCGGCAGCTGGCACCACTGCTGGCTGACATTCCAGGAATACTTCGAGCGTACCCAGAATGATCCCAAGCGTTGGGGCAAGCCCATGGCTGCCCTGCTGGGTGCATTCAAGGCACAGCTGGAACTGTCCTGCGGCTCTATCGGCGGTAAGGACTCCATGTCCGGTACGTTCGAGAACATCGATGTTCCGCCGACGCTGGTATCCTTTGCCGTTTCCACCGCCAAGGCAGACAAGGTGGTTTCCACCGAATTCAAGCAGGCTGGCGACAAGGTCGTGATGCTCCGTCCGGAAACTGACGAAAACGGTATCCCCAGCTTCGAGAGCGTTCGTGCCACATTCGACAAGGTCGAAGCAATGATCGCCGCCGGCCGCATTCGTGCCGGCTGGGTCATCGACTACGGCGGCGTGGCAGAAGGTATTGCCAAGATGTGCTTCGGCAACGGCATCGGCTTCACCTTTGACCGCCAGCTGACAGATGCAGAACTGTTCCAGCCCTGCTGCGGCGGCTTCCTGCTGGAACTCTGCGGCGATGCAGAGGACGGCGAGGACGTGATCGGTTCCACCAGCGAAAAGCCGGAGATCGTCTGCCCGAAGTTCACCCTCCAGCTGGACAAGCTGCTGTCCGTCTGGGAGAAGAAGCTGGAGCCGGTATTCCCCTGCCGCATCAAGACCACCACAGAGGTTCCGGAAAAGCTGTCCTATCCGAGAAAGACCACGCTGTCCGCTTCGATCAAGAGTGCACAGCCCCGCGTGCTGATTCCGGTATTCCCCGGCACCAACTGCGAATACGACACTGCCCGCGTCTTTGAGCGTGCCGGTGCAAGACCGCAGACCTTTATCGTCCGTAACCTGTCCGCAGCGGCAATGGAAGATTCTATCACCACCTTTGCGGCAATGGTTCGTCAGGCACAGATCATCATGATCCCCGGCGGCTTCAGCGGCGGCGACGAGCCGGAGGGCAGCGGTAAGTTTATTACGGCGTTCTTCCGCAACCCCCGCATCAAGGACGCTGTCCACGACCTGCTGAAGAACCGCGACGGTCTGATGCTGGGTATCTGCAACGGCTTCCAGGCACTGGTAAAGCTGGGACTGGTACCGTTCGGCGAGATCATGGACATGACCGATGTATCCCCGACGCTGACCTTCAACACCATTGCCCGCCACCAGTCCATGCTGGTACGGACACGCATCGCTTCCAACAAGTCCCCGTGGCTGTACGGCACCGAGGTGGACGATGTGCACACCGTAGCCATTTCCCACGGTGAGGGACGCTTTGTTGCTCCGCCGGAACTGCTGGCAGACATGGCGAAGAACGGACAGATCGCCACCCAGTACGTGGACATGGACGGCAACCCGACCATGGACATTCACTTCAACCCCAACACTTCCATGATGGCGATCGAGGGCATCACCTCTCCGGACGGCAGAGTGCTGGGCAAAATGGGACACAGCGAACGTATCGGACAGAACCTGTATCAGAACGTTCCGGGCGAAAAGGATCAGAAGATCTTCGAAAGCGGTGTCGCATACTTCAAGTAATCGTTTGATTCCTGCGGGAACGTGAGAACATTCCGGCAATACCGCACAAAGATTGTGCGACAGATGCGTCGTCAAATTTTTCGTCAGATGAAACAAAAAGCGGAGTGAATACTGGATGTATTCACGAGCATT
>QWCH01002571.1_pt1 | contig 26115 bp, 36 predicted proteins | sample 1972671 | NCBI WGS metagenome assembly QWCH01 (sample SAMN09866713, study PRJNA288562) | Human gut metagenome isolate term3_stool, whole genome shotgun sequencing... | isolation source: gut | host: Homo sapiens | place: USA: California
TCTAACCTCAAAAACATCAATGTGATATGGCTTAATAGCCCTAATAACTAAACCATGTTTTATCATTAATTCCTCTAGCTCATTTATTGTTTTCATAATCAATTCTCCTTTTGTTCTTTATTAGTTTCTTTCTCTCTTACAATTAATAAGTAACTTAAACCAAGACTTTTATATATAGAGTTTAAACAAATAGAAGCAGACACAAAAACCAAAACTATTTTTTATATGATCCTTGCCAATTTAAGTTGAAGTAAAAAAGGTTACCTTTAGGCAACCTTTTTTACTTCGATTTCTCTATTCTTATTAATTATATAAGTAGTAGCTTGTACTGATTTTTCAATAGCACCTGATAATACTTCAAGTTTTCTATCTTCTTCAATATTGTTTAGCCAACCTTTTATATAGATTAGAAAGTTTTTGTATAAATCTTCATTTACTTCTACATTGAAGTATCTTGCAAGAATTATAGAACCCATTTCAGCGATTAATTCTTCTGTTGAATGTAATTCTTCATCTAGTCCATATTGTCCTAACTTTCTATTAAGTCTATTTTCACTACCTGTTGCGTGTGTTAGTTCGTGGAAAAAAGTTAAAGCATAATCTTCAAAAGAAGTTTCAACTTGATATAGATTAGGAAGATAAATACAATCTTTATCTATATTATAATGTGCAGTATTTATAGTTTTATTTTCAAAATTAACTCCTACATTTTTTGCAATTTGATTTAAATCTAAATCTTTACTCATATTAATTGTTATAGCTTTTTGTTCTTCAAGTCCTTCAATATCATCTCCATTGAAAACTGTGAAGTATTTTTTATAAGTCTTTAATAGTTTTTTATCTTCAAGTTCTTTAATTAATTCTCTGTCTAAAAGTTCTTCTCTTGTTAAATTCCTTTTTAAATCTTTTCTATAAGTGTTTAGATAGTTTAAGCAAGTACCCTTTGAACCTTTTTTTAAAGCTAGACCTAACTTTTTAATTTGATTAAAAGTCAAGAACCTATTATCTTCATAATTATGAAGCATTTGAGATAACATTAAAATTATAGTATTTTTACCAGTGTATTCTTTATTAGTTGTAGGATTATAAAAGCCTTTAAAACCTTTAACCCATTCACTTGTATTTATTTCTTCAGATTTTAAAACTTCGATTAATTTTTCAGCAATTTTTGTATATTCTTTTTTGTTATCAAATTTTTTCATAGTTAAAATCTCCTTTTGTTCTTATTAGTTTCTTTCTTGTAAATAATAAGTATCTTAAAAGAAGATTATTTTATATTGAGTTGTTGAAGTTTGGAGTCTTGATAAATTTTTATTTTTTATTGGCAATATAATATAAGTGAAGTTGTTAAATAACTGACCCAGATTTAAAATAACTTTATGAATCATTCAAGAACACTCCTTCCATAGCTTGCTATGGTCGAAGATGAATTGAATGTCAATTAAATTTCTTTTAAAAAATAAAAATTCTTCAACTTAGGTTATTTAATATCTAAGAGAGAGGAGGTGCAAGAATGTATTCCATATATCAAATAGTTTTAAAAGATAAAGAAATTAATAAAACATTCAACGATTGGTCTTTTGTAGGACATTATTTATATAACGAAACGTTATTTGTAATAAGAAACCTATTTACAGGACTTAGCAAGGACTATAACAAGGCTACAGATAATGAAAGGTTTGTAATAGATGATGTAATAAAAGCTTTTTACTTATATGATTCACCAAATAGCATAGGTACAAGAAACAAAGTGCCATCATACAAATTTTTAAATTATTACTTTGCAGTATATAAAAATAGTGAAAATTACAGGTATCTACCTAAGCATACAGCACAATATATAATCAAACTAGCTTTAGGCAACTTCAGGAACTGGTTAAAAGCTATAAGAGAATACAAGGTAAATCCATTTAAATTCAAAGGTAAGCCTAAGATGCCAGGATATAAAAAAGAATCAACGACTTTTGGAATATCTAATCAAGAAGCAACTATTAAGAAGAAAAAACATTCTTGGGAATTAAAACTACCAAGTAAAGAGAAATATAAGCCAATGTATATTTCATTAAATATTGACCTTAAAGGAAAAAGATTAAAAGAAGTTACAGTTAATAAATATTATGGATATAACAAAATAACATTAATTACAGAAAACATTATAGGTTTTACACCTATAGAAAAGGACAAGACTGTTAAAGCTGGACTTGATTTTGGGGTGAATAATATTGTAGCTATGTCAACTAATACAGGTAAAAGCCTATTAGTTAAGGGCAATGTTATAAAATCTAAAAATCAGTGGTTTAACAAGATGATAGCTAAAAATCTAAGGGGTCAAACAATAGGAACGGATAATAAACCAGTATCATCGAAGGCACTACAAAAAATATATATGAAAAGAAATAACTATATGAGGGATATGCTTCATAAGATAGCTAAAAAAGTAATATATTGGTGCGTTAATAATGATGTGGGTGTTTTAGTTTTAGGTAGAAGTAATTTTTGGAAACAAAAAGTTAATATTGGAAAATCTAATAATCAGAATTTCGTGCAAATACCAATATATATTTTAATAGGATATATAAAAGACAAGGCTTATATGAATGGTATAGAAGTAATAGAACAAGAAGAATCTTATACTTCTAAATCAAGTTTTTTAGATATGGATTATATACCTGTATATAAGAAAAATGACGATACAAAATATGTTTTTTCTGGAACTAGAAAGTCAAGGGGTCTATATAAAACTAAGAATAAGATGATAATCAACGCTGATCTCAATGGAGCATGTAATATTCTAAGGAAGAAATTCCCAGATGAAAAATTCGAGTTAGAAAATATTGAATATCTACAAAGTCCAGAGGTATACAAGATAGATAAGATAGTAGCATAAGTAATCCAGTAATATGGATAGGGGGCATAGTGAACTGTCCTTATAGGAAAGATAGTTTTTACTATTGGAGCTTATACAAAAACTGTAGTTGCTTTATGGCACAAAGAAACTACACTCTATAGCTTGCTATAGGTGGAGAGGTTCATTACTAGCTTGAAGAATATTGCAAATATATTCTTCATCGTTTAGTGTGAGCAAATCATTAATAATCCTATTAAAAGTTTCTAAAATTCTTTTAATTTCTTCTCTATCTTCTTGATCTGTGTACTCGTTCCAAATTTCAACCATTGTTTCATTCTCCGATTTAGGTATTACATTTTTCCTGCCATCTTCGTATATTTTTTCCCATGCCGTTCCCTTCTTCCAGGTAGATGTAACAAGTTCTTGCGAAGTATATTGCAAAAGATTAGTTACATTAACTTCTAAAAAGTCTGCAATCCTTTCGTTAAACCCTTCCCTATAATCAATATTTTCTACTTTATTGTAAAAAATAAGATCCCAAACATCATTATATGGTCTAATCCTTTCTAGCCCAAACATGGAAAAAAGAGTATATACTTTTGGGATTCTCGGCCCATAGGCCCAAGCCTCAAAATCATCCTTAAAGAGAGGCTCATTATAGCAAATATAGGAAAACCCTTGAAGATAATATAGTATTATATTTACCATAGTATTATTTACAAACTTACCTTTACTGTTAGCATAATTTACAACAAATTTTGCTACTTCTTTAGCTTCATAATTCACAATTTCTCTCCCTTATTTCAATCATTGTTTTTTTCTCTTATAATTTCTTTGAATTATCGCAACTATAATTTAATATATGATTCCAGAAAAAATTATTCTCTAAAAAGGGTATTGTAGGGTTCAGTAGTATTTAATTTATTTTCACAATACAAATAATTAACATAAGCCATAATGCTTGAAGCCATTTCCTTACTTTTGCTAGTTGTTAGTAATATCCTTCCCTTTCTTCTAAAAACATATTCATTATCTAACAAAATATCCATTAAGTTATCTTCGAAAGTCTCATTCTCTTCTTTATAACGCTGATTCTCTGAAATATATTTATTATTTAATTTATGATGAGCAGTAAAAGAATTAACAAAATCCTGAGAAACTGTGCCATCTTGGTTATATGCATAAGAACCATAATTTGATAACCTTTTGGAAACAAAACTTTCTATAATATTTTCTGTTGGTTCACCCGAATTTATTTTATTAACAATATACTGAATATAATTTTTAAATGATATTACGTTGGTACTAACAAGCAAAAACAAAACATATCCATCCAAAACAGGTGGAACTGAACTTAAATATATAAGATGCTTTTTAGGAACAAAAGACACCTTTCTACTTTCTATAAAATGTGCGTACTTTTTTTGTTCTGTTTTTAAAACCATGAAAAATATCACTACTATTAGTAAAAATAAACCCTGATTTATTATATTACTTGATATTGTGATTGGAATCTCATCTTTATATACTCTAATTACTGCCGACAATATTATAAAAAAAATAATAATATCGGCCATTCTTCCTAAAAATTTTTGTCTTTTATAGCAATCTTTTAAATAAAATGGAATTTCTTCTAACTTATCATAATAATTTATATCTTTCATAAATCTAAGCAAGGAGTTAAGAGTAATCTCTTTCTTGACCGAAGTCGAAAATCTCCTTGCTACCCTCCTTTTTTAATTAATATTATTTACTCTTTTATTTCAAAATAACTTTTCAAATATTCCTTTATTTCTTCAAGAGAAGTATCTTCCAAGAGAATTTCTCTATCCTTATATAGGGCAAAAGATGAATCTCCAGACTCTATATAGATTTCTCTCCTCGTATTATCATAACTGTAATTTGATTAGGTTAAATCTAATAAATTATCGCCCTCTGAAGATTCTAAATAGATAGGTGCTTCAACATAAGCGTTTTGAATTCGTTCTGTAATTACAAAACCTTCATTTGCAATATCAACCATTGAAATTTCCATTATTTAGCCTCCTTATTTTTAAAGTAATTGTTCAAATACTCTTTAATCTCTTCCAAATCAACTGACATAAGAATATTTTCTCCTTTTCTATATAAAGAAAAAAGTGTTTCACTACTATCAGTATTTATACTTTGTTCATCATCTACAATATAGTAAGTTCCATAATCAAAATCATTAATATTTATTCTACTAACACTATTTAAATCTACTGGCGTTGTAACCCAAGCATCAATAATTTCTTCAACAATTTCAAAACCTTCATTCGCAACATCCCTCATTGTAAATTCCATTATTTAACCTCCTTGTTTTTAAAGTAATTGTTTAAATACTCTTTAACTGTTTCTAAATTTTCTGAAAGAAGAAGATTTTCTCCATTTTTATACAAAGAAAAAAGTGTTTCAGACACATCAAAATATGTATCTTCTTCCTCTTCAACAATCTCATAATTTCCATAATCTAAATCATCTAATGTATCATCATCAAAACTATCTAAGTTAATCGGTGCTTCTAGCCTAACGTTATAAACCTCTTCAATAATTTCAAAGCCTTCGTTTTTAATATCTTCCATTTTTATTTTCATAGTTTACTTTCTCCTCTATTAATCAATAATTTCTTTGTTTATAGTATCTACATCAATCGCAACATTAAATAAACCATCATAAATATCTGTCATTTTTTCGCTAACTTCATTTTCGTTGACACAATCATCAAATTCTAAAATCACATCAAGCCTAACCTTCATAATACATACTCCTTTGCATTGTTATTATTATCATCTCTTACAAATAATAAGTAACTTAAAGTTTGAAATTAATATATTGAGTTTCAACTTCCAGTTTACAAATTACACAAACAACTTGTAAAAAAAGATTGGGGAATACTCCCCCACCTTTTAACAATGTACTTCTACCTTAACAAGCCATTTAATCGGACCTTTTTTATTTCTTTTCTTTTGGAGTTCAAATAATTGCTTATCTATTTTTTTATAGTCCTCATCGTATTTTTTAATTCTGTCTAAGATATATTGACTTCTCAAATCTTTACCACATACGGGGCATCTATTATTTCTTTGTAAAAAGTCTTTAGCAAGTTTGCTTTCACAATGTTTACAAGTTATTAGTTTTGATGATAAATTTTTAATTGAGTGCTTATCATCATATTCGCATTTATCTTCAATTATTTTTTCTAATCTTTTTGTAAGATTTTGCATTTGTTTTGTAGGCTCTTGTTTAATTGATTCATAAAATGGAATTGCAAAATCATTATATGAACCTCTTACAACCTCTAATTCTTCTGCTTTCATACAAGCACTATCATAATCTTCATAAACTGTACCTTCAAGTACATCAAGACTGTTATGATATCTACCAGATGGGTTTTCATACCTATCTGTGTTATAAAAAGCGAAATCTTGTGCAACTTCCATAATATCTTTTTTCTTATCTACTACAATATAATCTGTGCAATGACCCATAACCTCTCTCCTTTTTGTTTATCTCTTTATTTCTCTCTTACAAATAATAAGTATCTTAAATCAATTATTTTTTACATTGATTTAACTAACTGATATACTTTAGGGGAAATTATCCCCCAAAGTTATAACTTGGCAATTCTTGTAATTTTTCGTAAATTAACCAACCCTTTTCATTGATATACTTTTGGCCGCCAGTATTTGCTCCAGTTGAAAGAATTATCCCAGTAGGTAGTTCTATATATTCAATATATATATGTGATTTATCATACACAGGAACTGTAACTGTAAATGATGGTACTTCTCCATCGCAATAACGTTCATAAAACGCTCTATTCGAACCACCTTTATCTTCTTGTGGAGTTAAAAAGCTATAAACCCATTTATGAAGTGATTCAAAATTGTTAAAAGTTAATTTGTGTAGTATATGAGAATTATTATTCCAAAAATCTCTATAAACTATTTTAATTTCTTCGTTAAAAAATGAAGGTGTTTCCGTTTTTATATTTTTCATAATTTGTATCTCCTTTTTGTATCTCTTATTAGTTTCTTTCTTGTAAATAATAAGTAACTTAAAAGACAATAAAATTATATTGAGTTTATGAAAGTACAAGATTTCAAATAGCTTGTGTAATTTGTATACCAACGGAAGAAAGACTTGTTATTGAAAATCATTTTTTATTAACTTTTGCCAATTTAAAAAAGCACTCTTATGAGTGCCTTAAAAAAATTATCTAAATCCGTCTACAAGGTTATAATCTTCGCAAATAACAGGATATTCTAACTCATCGTCTTTACAAATCCAATAAACCTGACCTGACATGCTTTCAAAAGAATCAATAAGATCAACTACACGACCAGTAGGCTCGTATGTGGCATAGCTGGCCTCAAACATGTTTTGTGTATATTTCTTATTTTCGCCCATAAATTCACGCTCTTTTGTTTGATTCATATTAATTTCTCCTTATTATAAAGAATAATCTTCTTTAATTCTCTCCTCTATAACCTTCTCAAACAAATCTTTTGGGATAATTACCTCTGTAATCCCATTTTTATTTATACCATTTTTTGTTCCATATCTTATAAGATCATTATCTAACCTTACACCAACAAAAAAATCTGTAAAATCTACATGAAAAGTTAAATTATTATCCGACATATATTTTTTAGCAAAAGCAGTAACTTGACTAGGATCTAGCACAGATGAAGTGGTAAAAGGGGCGAAAGTAAACTTAATTTCTTTATTTAAAAGTTCTTCTTCCTCTTCTGTAAGACTATAGTCCTCTTCCCTTTTAACCCACCCTTTTCCAGATCTCCTAATATTACCAATAGTTTCTTTAAACTCATTTATAATATTGGGAGAAACCTCTAATAAAGCTCCTCTATATTTTTCACCTTCTCTTTCAAAGATTTTTTCAAAAGCAAATCCAATTCTATTGCCTTCACCACCAGCTAAATATGGATAGCCAATGAATTTAAATCCATCTAAATATAATTGAGATTCTTCTAAATTTTCAATATTAAATTCAATTTCAACATAACTCTTTCTTTTTGTTCTAAATGTCATTTTCTTCTTCATAATCAACTCTCCTTTATGTATCTCTTATTATTTTTTCTTGTAAATAATAAGTATCTTAAAATCTCAAATTAATATATTGAAACTAAAAAAGCCCCACGAGGGGCCTTTCTAGTTAACTATGATTATGAAAAGGAATTATGATTAGTTGACGTGGCCTGATTGCCACCAACCTATTATATATATACCTTAAAAACTTATTTTTTTAAGGATTTTAGAAAATTAAATTGTTTCTCCTACAAGACTTTGAATATATTCTTCTTCTTTCAATTCGTTATTTAAAAACTCGTCAAAACAAACAATACTTTCAATTCCACCAACTCTTGATTGTTCTATGAAATAGTTTCTGTATAGTGCTTCTGAAACGTCTTTTTCTACATCATCTATTGATAGAATGGTAAATCTTCCTTTGCTATCCTGAACAAACTTAGTATCTTCGGTTATTTTTATTCTTAAAGGTTCTTCAAACAAAGGGTAATATAAACAGATTTCTTCTCTTGCATATACATTAAAATCTTCATAACATTCATCAAAATACATACATTCGTTATATAGGTTATTCATAACAAAAAGTTTTAATTCTAAATCTAAATTGTCAAATCCTAAAGTATCACTATCTTTGAATAAAATATTAAAAAGTGTTTCCATTAGAACTTGCTTATATGAATCTGAAATAACCTCAATATACAAACCAAAATCATTTGTAAAATTGTTGCTCTCTATTTTACCTTCAGAAATATAATATAAAGGATATTCTTTTAAATTTTCAAGATGAGAAATTAATTCTCCCAAGATTCTTTTAAATTTATAGAAATTCTTTTGATATAGACATTCCAGACCTTCAAATAAAGCCTTATACTCCATTCTTTTCTCATGCTCTTTATTTAGCATATCTTCTAAATCTTCTTTACCCCATTTGAACAAAATTTTTGAAAAACTTAAAATTGCTCTTATATGTTCTCTACTTATTACATGATAATCGTTAAAGTATTTAATCATATCAACCCAAAGCTTCTCAATGGTATCAATATTTGCATACTCCCTAAAGACTTCTTGTTTTTCAGCAATTTCAGTTCCAGCTACAACATTTTCTAATTTTAAATTCATAAAAAATCCAACTCCTTATTAAAAATACTTTTTATCTCTCTTGTAAATAATAAGTACCTTAAAATGGAGTTGGATTATATTGAGTTTTTATATTTTATTAACTGTAAATATACGAAACTTCTTGGCTATTTAATAATGCTATTCAAAACTAACTCATCCATAGATTTAAATTCAATAAGTTTTTCTAAAGCAAGTTTTAAGTTTTTTTCTAAATCATTTTTAAAATCATCAGAGTTTTTATATCCATTGCTAATACAATTATCTCTGTCGAGATAATAAGCGTAAAAATCCTCTTGAAGCATCTTTGCATTAAAATAAATTTTCCCACTTTTAGAAATAACATGACAATTCTTAAATTTTCTATAAAACTTGCCATTAATTAGCAAGGAAAGATCTATAATAAACATTTCTCCTTTTGCTTTAGTATCTATCTTATTTAACAAATCACCTGGATTTAAAAAAATACTTTTTAAGTCATATTCATTTGGTAAATTAAGTTCTACACATATATTATATGACTTTTCTGTTAGACCATCATAAGTAACTAAGCAAGTAACAACAACTAGAATTATGAGCAAAGATATTAAAATTTTCAAAAAGTTATGGATATTTGTTTCACCAAAGGCAAATACACCAAAAGAAAGCATATAAACAAAACATGATGAAGCAACAATTATAATAAAACAAAAGATGAAAGCAATAAAACAATTTATTATTTCACGTTTTTTTGCTATTTTTCGATCACTTATTTTTAAAGTTTCCCAATTAATCATAAAACATCAACACCTCCACCATTTATAACTAAGTCATCTAAAGATTTCATATCACACAATTTTTTGTAAAAAGTCTTTATGTTATTTTCAACAATATCTTTAAATCTGCTTTCGCCTGAATAATCATTTTTACTATCCATCGTAATTTCATTAAACCTATCACGCAGTATTCTCCCAACAAAGTATGTTTTTCCATCTTTAACTTTTAAGTATGCAGATTCAAAATAGATTTTGAATTTATAGTCAGTAAAATCCGAAGAAAAATCGACAATCAAAAAATTATTTTCAACTTTACTGTCTATTTTTTTTAATAAATATCTCTTGTCTGATAACAATCTTTCCAATTTGCTATCCTCAGATGAATTTATCTCAACAATTACATCGTAAAAATATTTTTTTTCAAACATACAATAAATACCAATTGGGCTAAAACTAGTTGTCATAAAAATAATCAATAACATTAAATTTAGAGTATTAACTTTTTCAATTTCATCAGGCATAATAAAATTACTATAAAATAATCCAAAAACAGAAACTAAAAAAACTAAAAACATACTAATAACAAATACCTTATCTTTTAAAATATAATGATCGACATCCTTATATTCTTTTATTTTTAATGTTTCCCAATTAATCATAAACATCCTCCTCTTTGTTCTTTTTTCGATACTCCTTTGCATATTCGTTTTTATATTCTCGCATTTTAGACTTTTTATCTTCGCCTTGGTTCAAAACAAATACCTCAATTCTTTTTTCTTTTTCTATACTCTTTCCTATAATCTTTCAATTTTTCCTTATTCTTTTTTCTGTATTCCTTGTGATATTCAAGCATTTTTTCTCTATTATTTTTATAATATTCTCTTGAATTTTCTTTTATTTTATCTTTGTTTTTCTGATAATATCTTTTCTTATAGACCTTTTCTCTTTCAAGGGCCTCTTCTTTATTTTCCTCTCTGTAATTTATTTGTTGTTGCCTTATTTTATCTTTATTTTCTTGATAATATTTTTTACGATAATTTAGCCTTTCTTTCTTATTAGCCTTATAATATTCTTTAGACCTATTATTTAATTTTTCTTTATTATTTAAATAATAGTTTTTGTTGTATTCTCGAAGTTTTTCTTTATTTTTATTCTTATCCATTTTTTTGTTTCCTTTCTTTAAAAAACTTTTTTATTTTTAAAGAGTTTCTTTCCTTCCTTTGAGAATCCCTAAAGTATTTAAAAATTTTTCTTCTACTTAGCCTATTTCTAATTTTTCTAGGTCTATTTTTCAATAAAACTTTCATAAAAAACCTCCGTAAATTATTTCTAAATAATAAGTAACTTAAAATTTTAAAAATAGGCCTTAAAAAACAAAATAGCCTATAAAAGGCTATTTTTACAACTTTTATTTATATTTTTCAATTAAATTTCTGACAAAATTATCAACCTCTGAATCAGAAACACATTCAAGAACTACTTCTCCGTTCTTATATACAGTATAGTCTGTATAAGCTCCGTCATAATTTGCATCAACATTTGGAACATCATAAAAACTAGATAAATTAAAATCTACATCATCATTTATGTCATCTTCAAAACATGAAATTTCAATTTTTCCACATTCTAAAACTCCATGAGTATTTTCTTCAATCTCAATATTTTCTAATCTTAAAACATCTGCAACTGACATTTTCTCTTTTTCAACTTCGATTCTAGGAATTAACATTTCAATATTAAAATCTTCATTATTTGAATCGGCAAAAACCTTGACTGAAAAAGTATCATTTAGGTAATTGATTTTAAAGTCATCATCAATTTTAAAATCTAAACCTATTGAAGCTAAATCTTGAATAACATTACCTTGGGGATCAACAACAAAAATATTCAAATCCTTATCAAAAGGCTCTTCATTTTTTATGCAAACTAGCTTACAACCATTTCCAATTTCTATTTCGATTCTACCATTGTTATTACATTCGCAATTTTTACACATAATTAACTCTCCTTTATATTGTTATTATTTCTTTCTTGTAAATAATAAGTAACCTAAAAGGACTAAGCAATATATTGAGTGCCAGCTTCCAGTTTACAAATTACACAACCTGAATGTAACAACTTATGTATGAAGTTTCGCCTATTTAAAATATAAAAACACCCTCGTGGTAATTCACGAGGGATCAGGAAAATATTATTATGGTGCAAAAATAAATACTTAAAACAAAAGGAGGCCTAAGTATTTGCACACCAATAATACATTGGAAAGAAAAAAATCAAAATGAAGCAAAACCTCTTTTATGCGTTTTGTTTAGCATCCTCAATTATTTCAAGGATTAATTCTTCAAACTCTTGGTCTTTTTTATTCAAAGCTTTTTTAAAGACTTCTGCTAACTCGTTTTTTAACTTTACATACTCATCATCATCTAAAATATTAAGTCTTTCGGCATCCATATCCATTAGCTCAAAGAAATTAGCAGTTTTAAAAGAATCCATAAAGCCATCAGGATCTTTTTCTACAACAAATTCATAGCCACCATATTCAGTTCCTTCGCCACATTGTAGATTATAGTAGTGAAGACCACCATCCTTACCTAAAATGTATGTGTCGTGCGAATTAGATCCTAGAATCCTTGTAGTTTTACTTGTACTACCATTATCTTGAACCTTTAGTACAGGAAGTTCAGTTAGCATCGCATGATTTAAAAATGAAACTCTTGGTTTTTCTTTCATATTAATCCTCCCATCTCAAATGTATGTTTAAATTATAGTTCATTTTTTGTAATTTGTAAACACATATTCTAAAACTTTGTTTATTTTTTGCTATAAAACAATTATCTAAAATATATAACTATTGGAATACTAACAACCAAAACTTTTAAAAAGATTATAAAAGCAGTAAGTATTCTATAATACATTTCTGTTTCCTCGTAACGCTTCTCCATCTTGTCGGTCATTTTATTAATATCATTTTCAGAAGGCACATCTTTACTTAAATATTTTTCCTCTAATTCACTTATTTTTTGATCGTCTGAAACTTCAAGATAATCAATCACCTGTATAACTAAAATCAAAACAGATATTAAACCAAAACCCATATTTTTATAATGAATTGAAGAATAAACGTTAAAACAAAACATAAAATACAAAATGATTGAAAGAATCTTTCTAACTTCTCTCATTTTTTTTAAATTTAATTTTTCTGCAAAATTTTCCACAATAATCACACCTTCTTAAAACATAGCGTTATATACAAAAACTCCAACCAACAAAAACAAACCAACATATTTTATAAAATTATAACTTTTTGAATAAAGACTGTTTATAGTCATGTTCAGCAAATAATATTCCATTATCGACCTTACATTTTCTTTCTTCTGATCGTCAAATGGCTCTTTTTCAATAATTTCTTCTATATACTTTGGGTGTAAATTTTTAAAATTTTTAACGTAAAAGCCTATTGTAATGACAGACCAAACTAAAAAATACGGGCTAAGAGAAATGGATAACACCAAAGTTATTAAAATAAACAACTGTGTTAATTCCCTTAAAATTTTCCACCTTCTATCCATAAATTCAAGAAAAACTCTTCCTAAATCCATATATTACCTCCTAAATAAAACAAATATCCTTCTTACAACCAATAAATAACTTAAAACTTGAAAATAATATAATGTGTTTTGATATAATAAATCACTCCTTAGAAACCAAATTTTAAACGAAAACTTTCGAACAAGTTTACAAATTACACAATTAAACCCCTAATATTACACGTTATGTTTATATGGGGGAGATTATAAAAATCTCCCCCTATGCAAAAAAAAATATAATAAGGAGCGTAAAGATATCTTTTTCAATATCCCTACAATGAATAAATAACCTAAGTTGAAAATTTTTTGAGATATTTTTAAAATTCGTTAAATTTAAGTAGCAGGCTTACTTTTCGCCTACCACTCAATCACCTAATATTACCTCACCAAAGTTTAAACCATAGACCTTACAAACTCTCATAAGAGTATCAATGGCTCTTTCAGTGTAATCATACCTAGAAAAAATTTGAGGCTTTTCTTCATTAACACCTATTGAAGTATTTATACTTTGGCAAACTGAAAGCAAAGAACAGAGTAAATCCTCTTTTTCTGTTGGCTTATTGTTAAATGTTTTAAGTGCAACTTCAACAGAGTAGTCTAAGTCTCCACCTTCAATGAAATTACAAACAACAAAATCGTAGTAAATTTTCCCAACTAATTTTTCCACTTTTTTAATGTTAGACTTAGTTTTTGAAGCTAATACCAAACCTATTAGCTTGTTTAATTTTTCTAAAACAGTAAATCTGTAATCTAAAATATTGATTAAATAAACTGCATTTCTGTTTCTTGCATCACATAAAATCGCTTGATTTGTACTCTTAATACTTTGAATAGTTGTCATAATTAAATCTCCTTTTTTAATGTTACTATCTCTTACAATTAATAAATAACCTAATCAAAGAAAAATTTATATTCGTTTTTTTTACATTTGAACTGTGTAATTTGTAACCCTAAAAAAGAGATTTTTTAAGTAAAAAAACACCCTCTACAAAGGTGCTTAAATCATTGTTTATTTAATTTTTGCCAATTTAACTAACAGACTGAAAACACTATTAATTTACAGCTTTTATAAGATTATTGAGAAATTTAACATAAAGATCTAAATTTTTTATATCTTTTGTTTTTAATGTAGACACGATATCTCCAGCCTCATTTAAAAAATACATATAATCTTCAACGATTTTATTATTAACAATTTTTCCTTTATTTAGACTTGTAGTAAAATGTCTTCTTCCAAACCTTAACTGTTCTTCAAAGTTTATACAAGAATTCAACCTTTCTAACAAAAAATCCGAATAAACATTAACTCTATCTGACAAAATATCATTTTTATGATAAAAAGTCCTGTTCAGATAATCCATTTCACACCTTTCTAACATATAACTAGATGAGTTAATTTTTCCCTTTGACTCTAAAGTTTTTCTATTGATATCGTTCCAATTAAAGTTATATCCTTCTATATAATATCTAACCTCTAGTCCAACGTCATCACTATAAAAAAGATCAATATTTATTGAATATTTGAATGAATCTTTAATTAAATTTTTAAAAGTTTCCTCTACGTTATCTTTGTTTGTATAAACACTCAAATTATTTAAAAAATCCTCAAACTCATCTTCCAATAAAATAATATTCTCGTGTGGTATTTCTACACCAAAAAGACCATAAGCTTTATTGGATAAATTGGCAAGAAGTATCTTCGAATCTCTTGGTATTACAGTATTTAGACTTTCTCTAGTTTTAAAGCTTAAAGGATGATAATTTCCATCTATGAACCTAATACTGCCTTCTATTTCAAAAAAAGACTTTTCTTTATCTGTAATATCTGTATTTGAATGTATAAAAAGGATAGTTTCCTCTTTTTCTTCTTCAGCCTTTAAGGTTAATTCTCTCAAACCATAATCAACATCAGATTGAAAGATAACTTTTGGATAATCATCCCAAAAATCATCCTCATAGTCTTCCTCCCCATTTAATATATTATCTTTTGTATAATGAACTTCCAAACTATATGAAGGAAGAATTATTTCTCCATGTTTTCTCATGTTTGAAAAAAATAGAACAGACTTTTCTAACTCTTCATGTTTACTTAAAAATTCTATAAGATTAAACCTATCTATTTTTTTATCTTTTAAAAACACCCTTATGCAAACATCCTTGGTTTGTTCTACTTCGTCAAAAATGAAGTTTATATAATAAAAATCTACGTTACCAAAAATATCACATAAGAGATTATTGAATTTTGTACTTTCTACAAACGATTTAACTCTTTTTAACATAATATCACCCCTCTAAAACATCCTCTTCAACTTTCTTACCCAACTTAAAATTAACGACAAGACAAACCCCTGATATAATAAGACTTGTCAAACCTGTTCCAACTACAATCCAACAAATAGAATTCAAAAACATTCCTCCTTAAAACTATTAAAGAATTTGTAAGTAAATTTTATAGTCATCTTCAAGCCTTCTATAATCTACGCTTGAAGTGAACCCCTGTAACTCATTTAAAATATAAAAATACCTTCCCAATGGCGTGTATTTTTCAAAATATAAACTTCCAAACAATAAGTTTTCTCTTTTTAAGTTAAATAACTGCTCAAATTTAGACTTTTCCTTATTAAGATCTACAGTCCTAGCTAAAAAATACCACCATTCCATTAGAAATCTTTTAAAATCCATTTCAGTTTTTTCTAAAAATTTTTTACTAAAATTAATATTAAGATTCAGTTTTTTATAAAATTCAACATCAGCGAATTGTCCTGCTTCAAACAATATTTCTCTAAAAACAACTTCGCCATCTTTTTCAACGATTATATAATGCTTCTCTGCCACAAAATAACCCCATTTCTGTAATACTAAAAAAATAAATTTAGCAGGGGAAAAGTTATTTCCCCTACTGCTTCTTTCTAAAGTCCTAAAAATTTTATATTTTTCTTTTTTTCAAAATTAACTTTAAAAACTTCGTTTTCAAAATCATTTTGAATTTTTTCTTTTAGATAATTATCGGTTAATGGTTTTTTACAATGACCTCTTCCTTTTATTTCGTCACATCCAATTTTATACATAAAATATAATTTGTTTCCTTCTCGCTTAAATTTTTTATCATTTAATTGATGATTTAACAATTCTTCGCACTTTTTAGGCTCAGTTACTTCAACTATTGCATAATCACTTGTTTTATAAAGAAACGCACCAATAAAAAGCGTTGCAACAAGAAGGAATGGAAAAATACAAATAATGTACTCATCAGTATTATTAGGGGATCCCATAGAAAGTTTAATAAAAACAATATGCCCTATAAGACAAATAATCGACAAAACAATAAGCCCCCAAAAAAATGCATCATTATTTTTTGTAAAAAATTGAATATTTTCTAAATTCAACATAAATAAACCTCCTAAAAATATACAAACTATCTCTTACAATTAATAAGTAACTTAAAAATGAAAAATATTATATAGAAAAGAAAAATTCCTGTGATTGTTCACAGGAATGATTTCTTATATAGACCATTTGAAAAAATATTGAGTGTTTTCTTCAAGTGGCGTGTACCAAGAAGGAAGTTTTGCATAAATGTTTTCGTTAATAAATTCTTCACTAATTTCCAATCCATCTTCTGTTGCTTCTTCAACGGATTCATAGCAAACTGCAACTAACTCTTCGCACTCGTCTAAAAAGCCATCTTCATTTATTAGAATATGTTCCGAAAACTGGCAACCAGTTTCTTCAGAAAACATTTCAATTTTAAGGTTAGGGAATTTTTCGTGAACTTTTTCTAAACAAGTTCCCTTAAACCAATTTTTATCTTCAAAGCTTTTGTAAGAAGAATAATAGCCTTCTTCTAGAACACAACTTTAGACCAAGCACACTCTCCACAAGCACTGATAAAATATTCTCCACTTTCGTCAGCACCCTCGCAGACTTTGTTAAAGTCAAAAATTCTAAAAAAGTGATTTCCTTTAGGAAGATTGTTTTTATTCTTATTAGACAGCTTTTCAAACTCTTTAAATTTTTCAAAATCAAAACACTTTTCAAATTTGCTAAATTCTATTTCAAACTCCTTATAAACCTCATCTTTTTCTGTTTCCCTTTCCCATAATTTACATTGGTATTCAAGCCTATTTTCCATAAGACTTTTTAAAATTCCTAAAGCTTTTTCTTTACTTTCAAAAACATTTAATTCGTTTTTAAAAATACTATCAAATATACCAAACAAACTCATAGCAGAAACCACTAAATTATTTTCCATTGATAAGTTCATATTTTTAACAAAATCCTTCTCTTTTCAAAAAACTCTTTAAAGTCGAAAAATGTATAATCGTAGTGTTCTGAAAAATATCCAGCCACCTCTTTAACTTCTTCTTCTTTACCTACAAGTTTTACTTCAAAATAACAATTATTAGCCATATTTCTCTCCTTTTTATTTTTTTCTCATCTGTCTCTTACAATTAATAAGTAACTTAAAAAAAGAAAACAATATATTGAGTTTTACAAATAAAAAAGAATCGCCTTTTATAAGACGATTCCTGCATATATCTGCCAATTTAGTTGGATTATTTTTTTATAACTGTTGTTTTGTTTTTAATATCTGCTTGAAAAGAATCTCTGCTAAATTTTTTTTCTATAGAATTTTTTAACTCATCTTCATTTTGAGAAAACTTTTTTCCTAGACCTTGCTCCAACACATAATAATAGTAAAACTTATCTCCTTCGGAACGGATATAACTAAATCTATCCTGTGGATTTTCACCAAATACCTCAATGCACTTTTCCTTATCTGCAATTTCAACCTTAGCGTAATTAGTTTTTCCGAAACAATATATTACGATAAGTGAAATAAAAAAAGAAAAAATTAAACCCAAAATGAATCCATCTCTTTTATCATAATACTCCAAATACGGAGAAGAAGCCCATTCAAAAAACATTCCCAGCCCTATACTAATAGGAACTAAAATAATAAGAAGACGAACACAAAACCATACATTATAAATAGTTACATAATCAATATTTTCTAAATTTAACATATAAAACCTCCTAAAAACATATAAACTACTTCTTATAACTAATAAGTAACTTAAAAATGAAAAATATTACATCAAAAAGAATCGCTTAATAAAAAACGACCCTTATAATTATTTGCCAATTTATTTTGCCTATTTTTTCATAATTTTTGATTTGTTTTTAATATCTGTTTGAAAAGAATAACTGTTAAATTTCTTTTCTATAGAATTTTTTAACTCATCTTCATTCTGTTCTTCCAAATCAAAACCCAACACATAATAATAGTAAAATTTATCTCCTTCAGAACGGATATACTTGTATCTATCTTGTGGATCTTCACCAAATATCTCAATGCACTTCTCTTTATCAGCAATTTCAACCTTAGCGTAATTAGTTTTTCCAAAACGAAATATTATGAAAATCGAAACAAGAAAAGAAAGAATTAACCCCAAAATTAACGCATCTTTTTTATACGCTTTATACGACATAAACGGAGAAACAGCCCCTCCTATTAATATTCCCAGCCCTATACAAATAGGAATTGCAATAATAATAAGGCGAATACAAAACCACACATTATAAATAGTTACATACTCAATACTATCTAAATTTAACATAACAAAACCTACCTTTCTAAACCATGCCTACCGTTATACCTTTTTAAAGTATAATCCCTATTAGCAAAAAACTTTTCTAAAGTTTTTTCAAAACCATTGACAAAAGGTGCATCTTCAGGAACCTTGGCACTAATTACCCTTACAATTACTTTTTTCCTATTTGAAAAATAATAATATCCGTAATAAAAAGGATAACTTTTATAATTTACAAAAGTATTTAAATATACAATTTCTCCACCAACATTATTAACATAATTTTCGATAAGATTTATTAACTCTTTGGAACTACATTCTGACATATTTTCATCTGTAGTATATGAGATTAACTTTGTGTTTTTTGTTGTACCTGTTTGAATAGGTTTGTTTTGAGTAAACAACTCTACAACCATATCTTCTTGAACATCATTTTTAAAATAACTTTGATGATTTTTTTCTAATCTAGCATCTGGTGTCATGTTTACAAAAATAGAAAGAAGTAAAATAGGTCCAAACGCCAATAAATAATCTTTCCAATTATAATTTTTTTTGCTTTTTCTCAACTATACAAAACCTCCTAAAAAAATATAAACTACTTCTTACAACTAATAAGTAACTTAAAAATAAAAAATATTATATAAAAAAGAAAATCTATCCCCTTCTTTTATAGGAAAGGGGATTTTTTCTTAAAGTTTTTAAATTACAAACTATATAATTTTTCCAACTAAACTTTCTACAAATTCTTTTGAACTTAAATTATTTTTCACAAATTCTTTAAACGTAGGAGGATAATCATAAATCGACCAAATATTTCTGTAATAATAAGCATAGAGATACTTTGAAACATCTATATTTCTTCCAAATAAATTTAAAAGAGTGTATTGTCCTTTTTTATCTACCATTAAATCCTTTTCTACCATTAGATTTAAAGGTTTAGTTAAGAGTGGATAGTAATCTTCAATTACAGACTTACTTAATTCTGTAATATTAACTGTATTACTATCTGTAAATTCATAAGCACACCATATTGATGAAATTACACATAAAAAATTTAATTTATTATCTAAACTCGCTTCATTAAATTCCTTACGATCTTCTGAATTAAAAAATTTGAAAATAATAGAATCAATGCTGGACTCTATATGAGGATTAGGGTCATAAGTTCTAATTCTTACATAATTCTCTATGATTGTATTTTCAAAGTCAGAAAATAAAAGATTGTCATCATCTATTCCTAGAGAATAAAGCATTTGAAGAATATTTATGAAAGCTACTGTATAATTTTTTTCTCTAATCATTGCTAAAGTGTTTATAGAAAACAAAACTAAATCCATTTTTTCTTTAGTGTTATCCGTTTTCTCAACTAATAACTTATAATCTAAGTTCTTATCCAAAATAGTTAGCAATGATAAACAAGGTCTTAATTTGTTTCTTGCAACAAGAATCTCATTGGAAACACCTCTTCTTATAATGTCCGTTAATAATCCAATGATACATTCCTCATCATCATACTCTTGAAAAAACTTGCTATTTTTTTCAAATTCTATTCCCTTGATTATATTTTCCTTATATTTTTCTAGCATTTTAGCACCTCAATATCTATAACCCTTGTAAGGTTTAACAATTTTTTCAATATACTTTTTAACCTTGCTATCAGGCACACAATCCAATACAGGTTTATTATCCTTATAAACTGAAAAGTCTATTTCTATATTTGATAGCTTGCTTTGTAATTTTTTAACTTTATAACTTCCAGAGTCAAAATCTAAATCTACTGAATCTGGATCAATTTCTCCATAGGTTAGCACATAATGAGAATTTTCAACAATTTTTATATTTTCTTTTTTTAAAATTTCGCCAACAGTTAGTTTCTTTGTTAACATCATTATCGCTCCTCTCTGTAATTCTTAAATAATAAGTAACTTAAAACAGAGAAAAAATATATTGAAATGAAAAATACTGTTGTTTTAATTTTTAACAACAGTATTTTAAATATTATTCTATTTCACAAAAGCAGACACTCTGTTAATTACCTTTGTTATAATTGGCAAAAAGACAGCCAATGTACCCATAAATAAGGATATTTTCACATATAACCTCTTTGCCTTTATACCTTTCCTATACCACTTCCGTATCTTTCTATAAAGCCTTTTGATTTTTCTAAACATTTCACACCCCTGAAGTCATATTAGTTAATTTTTACAAAAAACTCTTTTTCTTTATTTACGATAACACCCTCAATAATTTGTCCGTTTATGTCTGTAACTATACCATCTTCTAAGACTAGCATATTCTTTTTAAGTTCAGACTTGTTTATTCCCTTGCTTTCTTTAACCCTCACAAAATCTTTTAAATCGTGATTTTCTAAAAATTCAATAAGTTTATCTTCGTTACCATAATCCCAAGTTGTTTTGTTTTTAAAATTAGCAGAGCCAACCATTGTTTTTAGCTTGAAATTAGGGTCTTCCTCTTGTCTTGCCATAAGGTATTCCTGAAGCTTATATTTAAAAAAGCCAGTTTTATCTTCTTTTTGTCTTTCTAGTTTATTGATATACTCTTGATATTTTTCGATTTCAGCTTTTACATACTTTACTTGCTCGTTAAAATCATCTTCAGCCTCTTTAATTTTTCTGAAACACCAATCAGCACCACCAAGGTCTTCGATTTTCCAAGCTTCTTTTTCTTCCGTTTGTTCTTCCTCGTCAATCTCAATATCTTTAATATTTAACAAATTGTTATCAACCATATTTAATTCTCCTTTAGTTTATTCTTAGATAATAAATAACTTAAATAAGGAAAAAATTATATAGAAATAAAATTTGCCATACTTGCAACCCTAGATAAATTGTTTTTGGCTGATTTAGATTTTGCCAAGTTAGTACAAAAAGCAAAAAAGCCCCACGAGGAGGCTTCTTTGACTTAAAACGATTGATTGAATAGTTTGTTTTTTAGAGGTCTTCAGAAGAAGAGAGGGAAAACAAAAAAATCTCTCTTCTAATAAGATAGTACCCTAATTTTTAAAAATTTTTGCTATTTTTTAAAAATTCTTTTTCAACAACAAAAATATTTCCAGTTTTGTTCATTTCTTCGTCAGTTTTATAAAACCACTTCCACTTTCCAAATTGGCATCCTGTATCATTCCAAGTAAGGTCTATGTTATACCTAACACCATCTTTGTAAAATGTGTTCCATGCATGATCCCTGCCATTCACTTTCCCATAAACAATATTTACATCCAAGCCAACAGCGTTACAAAGTAGCATATAATATTCAGCATAGCCTGAACATACAGCCTTCTTATACTTAGCAATCCCTGTTGAAGAAAAAGCCCAAGGCGATTCTTTAGATTTTCCGATATTAAGATAATCGTAAGATGCAATTTTAGAAACTTCGTCATGCAAAACTCTTAACTTTTGCTTCTCGTTTAATCCCTCTAAATTAACTTTATTTAATATATTATTTAAAGATTTAACAATAGCCTCTGGGTCATCATAATCAGCAAGAGTATTTCTTCTCGTTGTTCCTTTTTCTTTCAATATACTATTAACCTTATTTTTTGTTACCTTTGGATATTTTATTGAATTATTTAAAGGATCAGAGTTTTCTCCTATGGTTTTGTTAAAATAAAAATTTAAAGTGTCACTTGGAACATATAACTTATTATTTTTGAAAAAATATCCTTTAAAAGAATCTGAATTTACAACAGTTTCATTACCAACTGTTTTGTAATACAAAAGAGTATTAGTAGTTGGAACAAACTGAAGCATATTACCAGCGTTATCATTAACGCATATTTCTCTAATCCTTAAACCTGTTACAGGATGAATTGAAATATCATCTGTATATTTAAAACCATAATTTTTCGCAAAATCCTTAACAGATAACATTAACCTATTGTTTTTAACAATGGAATAAGATTTATGTATTTCTTTAACATTCAAAACATTAGTATTGCCTGCAAAAGATACACTTGGAATAAGCGAAATAGCCAAAGTAAAACTTATTAAATAATTTTTTATGTTTTTCAATATGAATTCTCCTTTTATTAAATAATGTATTTAGATATATAACTCAAAAACAAAAAAAATTAAGATAATAAGAAAAAAAATATAGCCTCTGCTATTAGCAGGGCCATACATATAACTAACAATATTCTATTTTTCACTTTCCTCTAAAAGGTTCTTTATTGACTTAGCCATTTCATAAGCAAGATTAACTGGAACAGCATTTCCAATCATCTTATAAGCGTTATTCAGATTTTCGTAATAAAACTTAAAGTCATCTGGGAATCCTTGTATTCTTGCACACTCTCGTACAGATAGCCTTCTGTATAAGTTTTCTTTTCCTTTAACAAATTCTTGCTTATTCTTTTCGACCTTAACCATTTTAGGAGCTTGTGGGTGTAGTTGGCATTGTCTTCCTGAAGCTTGAACAGTAAAGGCTTGCTCATCCCAACCTCTAACTCTATTTCTGCTCATGAATATTGGAGAAAAACTTCCAACAAAGTATTCGTGATTAAGAAAAAGGCAATTATCTCCATTAGTTTTATTTTTATCTTTAGCAGGTATTACATTATCCTTCAGATCATAAATAGCATCTTTTAAAGTAACCTTATAATCATATTTTTCTGGAGGAATTTCAAAATTTATATTTAAATCTTTTCTAAAACCCACATAGAAAACTCTTTTCCTATCCTGTGGAACTCCATAATCGCTTGCATTTAACAAGTGAATAAAAACATCATAACCTGCATCCTCAAACTGAGAAACTATATTTTCTACAGCCTCTGTATGTCTTTTAGCCATCATTCCTTTTACATTTTCAGCTAAGAAAAATTTAGGTTTTTTATCTTTTAAAATTCTAATATATTCATAAAACAGTTGACCTCTAGGATCTTCAATACCCTTTAAAGCACCTGCCTCACTCCAAGACTGACAAGGTGGACCACCAATAATGCCATCACACTCTGGAAATTCTTCAGACGAAATTTCTGATATATCTCCCCTGATTAACTTAGCCTCATGATTTTTTTCATAAGTCTCCCAAATAGTTTTGTCAAACTCATTGGCCGCAACTATTTCAAAACCTGCCTTTTGGAAACCAAGATCTAGACCCCCTGCACCTGCAAATAAACTAATTAATATATATTTACTCAAACTCTTCACCTTTTATTGCTAGAAGCCACATCAATGTTTTTATAGCAGTTAATATAAGCCTCTTTTTTTATGTTGCATACTTAGATATATATCTAAAAAACATTAAAAGTTGAGATAAAATGAAAAAAAATATAAAAAAAATAGCCTTGTTAATTACAAAGGCTATTTTTTAGTTTAATCATTATTTTTCAGTCTATAAATTTGATTATCAATATATGATGCTACATAAGGTCTATTTATATGTTCCTCTTTTATTTTTTTTAGGGTTTTAATTTTATCATCTAACTCTTCTTTTGAAAAATCATTCACTTTCCAAGAGCTTGACTTGTCTTTAGCTAATTCCAGCAACTCTTCAAAAGTTAAAACCAAGTTATTATCATTGTACTTTTCCTTCTTAATATTAGCTGTTGTAACTGGATAAATATTATTATTTCTTAGTTGTGTTAGAGTGTTTTCACCTATTTTTTCATCAAGTGTAGCTAAATACATTTCAGGCATACGAGTTCTTTGCATTTCATCACCTATTTGTTGCCATCTTTCCCTTAAAGTAGTCTTGGCACTTAACGCTAAAGTATTTCTCTTATTAATTCTATATTCAATAGCACCAGGAATTACATGATCTACTAACTTTGCTAAATTAGTATCTTCAAAAAGACCAGTTCCTATAAGCCCCTGTTCGTCAAATGGTATTCCTGCCCCCATAAATAAGTGACTTATAATATCTTCAAATTCACTACCAGCCCTACTTCTTCTACTCTGCGTATTAGACAAGGATAAAGTATAAAAATTATCCACGTTTTCTTCTATGTAGTTTTCTACAGCTTGTTTAGCTCTGAAGTTATCTATATCCTTTCTAATTAATCCCTTGTATATTTTTTCAGAAAATTTTCGTTCGTATTTTAAAAAGGTGTTCCAATTTTCGCTTCTTAATGATTCAACAATAAAACTGGCATTTTTAAAAAAGTAATCACTATCTTTACTATCTAACTTTAAAGTAAGAAAAGTATCATGGACTATTTCAAAAGTATGTGGAAAATCTTTCGTTCTTCTTTCTTTTATTATTTTTTTAAAATCCCTATCCATAAGAATCTCCTATCCTAAAATTGTCTTGAAATCTTTGTTCTTTTATAATATAATGAATTAAACATGACACAAATAGAATTTGCAAACGCTATAGGATTAACTTCTAATGGAGATAGAACTGTAAGAAGATGGGAAAAAGGTGAAACTCTACCATCTAAACTAGAGCTTGAATTTATTAAAAATTTAAAAAAGAAAGTTCCTTTTCCTAATCCTATCAAATTTGACTATACAATGATTGATTTATTTGCTGGTATTGGTGGAACAAGGTTAGGATTTCAATTACATGGAAACGTAAAATCTATTTTTTCAAGTGAGTGGGATAAATTCGCTCAAAAAACTTATTCTGTAAACTTTGGTGAAAAACCTCATGGAGATATTACAAAAATAAAGGAAGATGATATCCCAGAACACGATATTCTAGTAGGAGGCTTCCCTTGTCAAGCATTTTCACAAGCTGGTTTAAAACAGGGTTTTGATGACACTAGGGGAACTATGTTTTTTGAAATTGCTAGGATCATAAAGAAAAAAAGGCCAAGAATGTTTTTACTAGAAAACGTGAAAAATTTGATTTCTCATGATAAAGGAAAAACATTTAGTGTAATATTGAATACTCTAGACGAATTAAACTACAAAGTTTTTTACAAGGTTCTAAAAGCAGCAGATTTTGGTGTGCCTCAAAATAGAGAAAGAATTTATATTGTTGGTTTTAATTCCGAATATTATAAAGAAGATATTGATTTTTCGTTTCCACAACCAACAAATATAAAAACAAAAGTTGGAAACATATTAGATCCAGTAGTAGACGAAAAATACACTATTTCTGATAAATTGTGGGAAGGACATAAACGAAGAAAAAGAGAACATAAACTAAAAGGCAATGGATTCGGATATTCATTATTCAAT
>QWCH01002139.1_pt1 | contig 26106 bp, 17 predicted proteins | sample 1972671 | NCBI WGS metagenome assembly QWCH01 (sample SAMN09866713, study PRJNA288562) | Human gut metagenome isolate term3_stool, whole genome shotgun sequencing... | isolation source: gut | host: Homo sapiens | place: USA: California
CTTTGTTCTCACATATTCATTTATCGGTAGATTCACTATATTCGATGCCTTTTCGGGTACGAATATAGTGAATATTTTTAAAATAACACCCCAAAAGATAGCATTTGGAAAAATAAGCATCAACAGAAAAGAATCATCAAAACTTTATAAGGCACGGATTCGCGCAAATATTTGTACGCTCTTTTAACATAGGTATGAACGGATTCTTCCGTAATATCCAGTTCTCGCGCTATTTCCTTGTAATTCATTTTCTGGAAAACCTTCAATTCCAACACTTTTCTCTGCTGTTCCGGCAATCCTTGCATACATTGTTTTACCTTGTCCAGTAATTCTTGATTATCCTCGTACTCCACCGTACCGGAAAAAATCAAAGCCTCAGCCAATTTCTCCTTGTTGGCATCAATCACTTGCAGATGTTTTATATAATCAAGGCAGCCATGTTTCACGGATGAATAGAGATAGCTTTTCAAACGGGTATCCATGGGCAATGAGGGTGCGGCAGACCAAAGGGACACGAAAGTGTCCTGCACCATATCCTCTGCTAAATTCTTACTCATCAAATAGGCATAAGCCAACCTGTAGAGGCTGGGATAATAGGTTTTAAAGATTACCTCGAAGACCTCATGCGATTGATTTCTCAACCCGTTGACCAAATATTCATTCACGTCTCCAATTTCACGCACGGCACAATAGCTTAATATTGGTCAAATGTAAATAAAATATTGATTTTTCATCTATTCTTGGAATACTTTTAACACGAATTTTTCGGCAAGGTAAACCAAAATGTAGAACCTTCGCCTTCTACCGAGTTCACCCCGATTTCCCCACCCAGTCTTACCACGATACTCTCGCAAATGGAAAGTCCCAATCCCGTACCTTGCTGGAAGGGATTCAACTTGACGAAACGCCCGAACACTTCTCGCGTTTTATCAGCAGGAATCCCACAGCCGGTATCGGAAACAAAGAAATAGATTTTCTCATCGTCCAACATTCTATACCCAAAACGGATATATCCTTTTTTGGTAAACTTTATCGCGTTCGTGATCAAATTATTCATAACCTGCATCAATCTGTTGGCATCCGAATAAATCGTACATTCCGGCAGGCGTTCCGTGAATTCAACGGACACCGCATCATTCTTCAGACGTAACCGGGCTGTTTGTTCCATTTCTACCAGTAACAGGTTAAGATTTACCTTAGAATAAACGAACTCGAATACCCCCGCCTCTATCTTTGACAAATCGAGAATATCCCCAATCAGTTGCAATAACAGGGTATTATTACTCTCGATAATCTGTATATATTCTTTTTTCTCTTCTTCGTCCACGGTTTCCGCCAACACGTTCGAGAACCCGACGATAGCATTCAACGGAGTACGAATCTCGTGACTCATATTAGCCAAAAAGGCCGATTTCAAATGATTCGAGATTTCTGCCTGTTCTTTCGCCTTCACGAGATCCATTTCCAATTTCTTGCGGTCATCAATGATTATAGAACCTCCCACTAACATGCTCGGTCGACCGGATTCATCCCGTTCCCCCACGATAACAAAACTCTCGAACCAATAATAAACCGGGTCCTTGATGGAAAATGAAGCCCGATACTCTTCTTTTATCACATCCACCCGTCCCTCTAGCAAATCGTCATACGCCTTCTGAATCAGTTCTCGATCATCCGGATGCACTCGCGACTGGCTATCCGCTTCCGACATTATTTTCTGATCGCTCCCATCTTCAATATATTGATTTGAAATATAGGCAATATTGTATTCCACCGTGTGTTTCCGAAGATCCCAAGTCCAAGGTATCAATCCGGTTGCATCCAGTACCAGAGCATATTGCCGGTTCAATCTTTCCAACGACCGCTGATGTTCCCGGGAAGCCAATGAAGCAAAATATTCATCCGTCCGATCAATGAAAAATACATCCCATACCCCTTTTTCAGTACTGGGGAAAGTCAATTTATCAAAATATCGCGTTTCATTGCCTTCCCCGGGGAAAACAAAAGAAGCTAACCGTCCGGATTCCTTATCCATCATGTAATCCAGCAACTGATTATCCACGTCAGCTTCCGATAACCGTTTACCCACGACCTGCTCCCGTGTCGTTTTGAACACGTTCTCAAAAGTAGAATTCACGTCCAAGAAAATGAAATCAGAAATATGTCCTTCCTTATCTGTCAATAACTGTTTTCTCACGTAAATCACAGGCATATTATCCACGAGACAGCGATATTGCGAAAGTAATTGATACTCGCGAGTTTTTTGTTTCTGTCGCTGCAATAAAAGATGAAAACGCATTAAAATCAAAGCCCCGAACAGGATAATTATAGCAATAGCTATCACGAAATAAATCTTATAGCGCTGGAAAAAATCCAATGGCATCTGATAATATACCGCATCTTGGGGAAATAAATCCGGCTTTACCCCGTGATGCTCCAAATGATGATAATTCAGATACGCACGAGGTTCTCCCCCGTTCTGAACCGGTATATCGCGGGCAGCTTTACCACTCAATATTTCCTTAACCGCGGCAACCACAGTTTGCCCGAATTCCGAAGAAGAAATAAAATAACCACCCGCAAAAGTTCCCGAATTCATATCCATCTCGGACAAAGTAAAAACAGGTGACTTCGAGAAACCATAAATTATTCTTTGGAGATTATCTCCCAAGTACCGATTATCCCCTTGCTGACGTCCCATGAACCAAGAATAATAAATAATTCCCACCCGTTCATCATAGAGCATCAATGAATCCAACAAACTCTCTGTCGTGATTTCTCGCGAAGAAAGCAGTTCCAGTTGCAGATAAGGGAAACTCTCGTTTATTACTTGACGCACTTCTTCACGTATCATCAAACTGATATATCGTCCGTCAGAAATAAATGCGATCTTATTCATTTCCGGTAATAATTTACACATTAATCCTATTGTTTCTTTAACGAAAGAAGGTTGCTTCAAGATCGTCATGTTATACGGGCGGATCATCTCTTCCGTCGGTACAAACTCAGCCTCTTCATTCAAATTACCGATAAGCAAATTCTCTAACCGTGAAGGCATCGAGTCCCTCGAATAACAAATAACAGCAGGTACATCCTTCCACTCCCGATCAAACAAAGAACGACACAACAACCATCCGGGATCCCCGATACACACGACAGCCTTGGGCGGCTTCGTGTATTTCTGTAATAAATTTTCTCTCTCCAAATCCGCCTCTTCCAGCGTTTTTATCATAGGTACTAATAATTCCTCCGCCCGAATATCTATCTCTTCCGAAGAAAAATTTGCCAAAATTTCCTGATACAAATTATTCGTCCACGCCTCGTCAAAATTTACCGAGTTCAAAATTAGAATGTAATCTTTCTCTCGTGTATTTTCCGCGAATCCGGTAATACACAAACAAAAAAAAGATAAACAATGCCGATATTCTCCTCTTCATAGCTAAATAATCCTACACTAAGCCTCAAAGCTACGAAATAATCATTTATATCCTGCATTGAAAACAACAAAGTTTTAGATTTCTTTAGAAAAGAGAAGTGATTCATAAATAATAACTAATTCCAAAAGCTCAAATCAAAAGTCTATAAGTTCCATCAAGCCTTCAACAATAACAATATGCCTACACGTTAAATGTTATCGTAATCTGACATTATAACCCTTATAGACTTTTGAAAAATTCTAAATTTTATCGTACGAAACAATCACTTTTTTAATTCCGTTTCCAACATCTTTTTTAATTCCGGAGAAGACGGACGAGGGGCATCTATCGAAACAATATTCCCGTTTTTATCGAAGACCATAAAGCGGGGGATACCTTCTATCTTGTAATCCTTCGTGATTTTACTCCATCCCGAGGCGTGTACCTGAATACCTCCCATGCCTTCTTTTCGGATAAAGTCCAGCCACTTCTGTTTATCTTTTGCTTCATCCACGGATACGCCAAGGAAAACGATGTCTGCCCCGTGCATTTCTTCTTCAAGTTTCTTCAGATGGGGAATTTCACCCCGGCACGGACCACACCACGTTGCCCACACATCCACCAATACCACTCTCCCTTTAAAATCAGATAATGACACGTCTTTTCCATTCACATCCGGATAAGTAAAGTCTGCTGCCGTTTTACCGGGAGCCGTTTCATATAACGCGGCCCCGATAGCTTCCACGCAAGCCTTTTGAGAAGAAGTAGCCAAATATTTTTCAAAACGATTCAACGTACTCAAATACTGATTATAGTTCTTTATACCCGGGAAAACATTATGCACCAAATATTCTCCTTTCAAGCGATCGTTTTTTAAATATCCCAAACAGGCATCTTGATACTCCTCCAAACTCGAATATTTCTTACCCGAAGAAATCCGCCCAAAGTTTGCATACATATCAAGCATCCGAACTCCTTGAGGGAACTGCAACACTTCGTCTGTCGTGAACTTATCGTCAGAAATAATCGTGGTATAAAACTCCGGCCAATCCGCACGTTCGGGATGAACAACTCTCGGTGTTCGCAAGAAATAAGCCGCGTAATAATCAACGTCATAATCAATTTTCTTTTTCAATAAAGCGTCAAATGCAGCATTTTTACTTTTAATCTTCCTCTTGATTGAATCTATCTTAGACACGAACACGGTGAATTCCGGGAAGAAATCCCTGTAATCACTTTTAGTCCGGTTAAAATAAACTGCTTTTAATCGCACGTCGGCAGCAAAATCTTCCCACATGTATAAAGCGATATTCTCTTTCGTGCTTTTCCTCCCCAATTCAGCTTTATTCTCCAAGATATCAATATGAATCTTGTCGTTCCCCCTCACGTAAATCACAAAATCCATTTGATCATTACCCAAGGTATAAAAAGCCGGTCCCGGCGGAGAAAAGAGAAAACCGTACGATCCGTCTTCCGCCACTTTCGTGGAAGCATAAAGATGAGAGACACCATCCGCCACACGATAAAGATGGATCTCTTTCAAACGATCATCTTTCACAAAACCTTTTATTTCCGTGTATTTTTGGGCACACACGACTGTACCTATACAAATTGATAACAATAACAAACTGATTCTCTTCATAAACCGTATTGATTAGATTTCAAATAAAAGAATTAATAGAGAGTCCTAAATTCCGTTCTAACATAAAAAAATCTTCACCGGCTTCACGGCCTATCAACCTCAAACCGGCTCAAACTATTCGAGATCAATAGAGTAAAGCTAGGAGGGAGTTTAAAAATAATATTTTACTCCCTCCTCTTATCCTGTTTCTCTTTGAATTCCTAGCGCTTTCAACAGAGGTAAAACGATTAACGCAATATCGCGTACCCTGCCTTACCTCTACCCGAATAAACGAGTACAGGGGTTTCCTCAAGTTCCGGGGTTTGCCCTACCGTATCATACAGATACAATTTCCAACCTGCAGAACTATTTGTCAAAATAAGTAAACGATTATAAGCCGGCGTAACTCCCCAAAGAGATTCTATATTCTCGATATAAGCGATCTTTTCTCCCGGGAAGGAGATTAATTCACTCTCACGAATCTCTTCACGAGAATCTTTATACACCTTCAACACATCACCGTCACCTTTCGACTTCGCGTAATATATCGCACTCGCGTATATTGAAGCCCCCCTCACCTCGGCAGCTAGTATTTCACAATTCGATGGCACCGTATCAACTGACGTAAAAGGATATCCCGCCATGGTATGCGAGATATTGAACAAATAATATTCATCTTTATTCTTATTCTTCATTAAGGCATAGCCCGTGCTAGTTTCGGCCAATTTTTTCGTCAGCAAACAGATCAAATCCGTGTCCATTTCAGTAGAAGAAACACTACCCGCCGGGGCATTACCGAATACATCCATCGCTGTGCCCGCGGCCGATGAATTATAAAATGTAGAAGTTGTTTTATCGAACACCATTGCAGCATTCATACTTAGCAACATATCAGAATGCAATTCATACATTCCCGGCCTAGCGTACCCCAGTTTACCATTATTAGCGGACATAGTATATAGCGAATGAAGTTTTCCCGCATTAATCGCATAATAATAATAACTACCTCCCGCTCCGAAATTCTGAGGACGGCATACTTCAGGTGTTTCATAAAAATAATGTTCATAATCATAAAATACCCCCATGTTATCCGCATTAAAAGTCCTCATGTCCTGATCGCTCAACACGTGAAATGCTCTTTGATTCGATAATCTCGTGACTGTCCCGTCCGGATTCTCCACGTCAACAGAATAGCGTGAAGATTGATAATACATCTTTACAGGTTTTCCTTTCAAACGTTCCTGACCGGAAGAAGCAAGCAGATTCTCTTTCAGCACACCTTCTTCTGTCACATAATCAATATCTGTCTCTCCGTTTTCTTCTTTCAATATATACCATCCGGCACCAAGATCCGACTGTACCGTCAACCGTACATCTTTATACGTGTAGATGTCCAGCTTCGGGTCGCGCAACTCGTACACTAATTTGTAAGTACCCGTCTCATAGGTTACTGTAAATGATAGTTTTCTCTCCAAGGATAAAGTGTCGCGCTTCGGAGTGTATCCCGCCACATTAGTGGGTAAAGCATACCATAAATGGATATAACGCGACGTATCATCCATATTGTTCAATACCGGATCTATATTCAAAACAGTACGCATGACCACGGTCGTATCTTCAAAACCGGAAATAGTTACCGGGAATAAAGTCTCCTTGTCAATATAACTATAATTTCCCTTGTCATCAATACATGAATATACACCTTGAAGTAACACAGCCATTACCAAGGCTATTAATATATTTCTTAGTCTCATAAATTTTCTAATTATCAAAGGTTACTAATGTTCCATCCGCCTCTGCTAACGGCTTCTTAGGATGCGCGGCGTTATACTCTAACAACTTTTGCTTTGCTTTGGCACTTAAATAAGCGGCATACCCCGATTCCGGCCTTGTATCAAAATCCGTCAAACCGACCATCGTTATAATAAATCTCATCTTTTCGGTTCCCCATGACAACCCGAAATGATACCTCCAAAGCGTATTCCAGTTCGCCGGTTTTGTTGCCTGAGAGGTTGTCTTTACAACAAACCGCGTCCAGGCATCAATACCCGTTTTAAAATAAGAGTTTTCCACAAGTTTTAACTCAAAACGTATCGTATCCGTGTCTAAAGAAGGATCTCGCAAAACGATCAACGGGAAATCGACACCTACTGCACCTTTAGAAATCTTAAAATGCTCCTTCATTTCCGGATCATCGAAAGCGACAAAATGCTTTCCCGGCACGGCAGCCTTCGGTTGTCCGGCATTTGCCAGTACCAACTCGAAAGGTCGATCATCATCCGCCGGATTGCCCATAGTGAGAATATAAATCAAAACGGTATCCCGCATCTCCTCTTTCGGTACCAAGAAAAAAGAATGATCCAAACTATCTCTTTGGTAGATTTCATCCAAATTATCGGAATACTTAAAATAGAGTGCGGGAACATCCCCGTATTTCAACCCCGTCTCTTTTTCACAACCGGCTATACTAACAACCAGCAGGAATATCAATATACTTGCATTAATTATTCTCATAATATCTCATTTACTATTCAAACACACTTTGACTCTTAGGAATAGGCAACATATAAACCTCTTCTTTAATCGTTCTAGCCTTAGGCCAAGAGAATCTGGTAAAAATATGCTTCTTGTAAAAGAACCACATCTGTCCCTCCCCGAAGAACTCTTTTCGATACTCCTTCTCCAATCGCTCCGAAACATCTTGCTCCGTTATCAACGAATTATCAATAGAGACATCCAAACTTCTCGACACGCGATACGCTTTAAAATACTCTCCGACAGAAGACAATGGTAAATCCTCAATCAATATTAAATACATCTCGGACAAACGAAGCAATGGCACTACATTTAACGGAGCGTATAGGTCATTTCCGGTATATTTCCAGAAATGGACCGCTTTTACATTATTCTGATAGGTCTTTTCTTCCCAATAACGCCCGGGCTTAACATTCACCTTATATCTTATATCATCCGGATGTACTGTGCTTTCATATGCCGTATTGATATTTGCCACAGTTTGAGTTAATAAAGGGGGTGCATCTTTAAACAAAGATTGCAAAATAGTTTGATGTTTGGGGTTATGTACCCCAAAAAGGTGTTCCGACTTCATCACCAGATTACTTCCTTTGAATATCGTGTTGTATATCGATTCCGTCGTTAGTTCGAACTTCGAGGTCTCATCCGTATTTTTAGCCTCGATCACCTCTTTCGCGTATTTTACCGCATTTTCTTTATCCCCGATCCAATGATAGAATCGGGCTTTCGCTCCTTTTACAGCATAATAATTAAAACGTACCTGACGATAAAACTGCCACTCGTCCTGAGGCTTTCCTTCCCATTCAAAATCCGCGTACATCCGGTTCAACTGATCGTTCGAACCGAACACGATAGGATCCTTGCTCAAAAGCTCCTCTGCCGCATTCAAATCCCGAATGATCTTTTCACATACCTTTTCGTAAGTAATTGATACCAACTTACCGGGATCTTTCGTCATCTCTTCCTGATACGGGATAGCCGGCAATCCGTTTGCCCCATCGCCGGGGATAGGCCCGAAGAAACGTAAAATCTCCAAGTGAAGAAAGCCCCTCAATCCCAACGCTTCACCTTTAATCAACTCTTTATTCCCGTTGCTGAAACTCACCCCTGTCGTTTCCAGATTACCCAGCACATTGTTTAAATGCACAATACATTGATAATACTTTTTCCAAAGCGTTTCAAGTGCTTTTTCAACAGTCTCGTGCGTGTAATTAAAATTACTCATATTGTATCTTAATTGAGTATTACTTGTAGGAATCGTCCAATGCTGTGCCAGCATCTCCGGCAAATACATCGAAGCATCCCTACCATAAAGATCTTTTTCTGCCAATTGGACGTACGCCCCCATCAATGCACTTTTAAACCCCTCCTCATTTTTATACATCTCCTCCTCTTTCATCTCATTACGAGGACTTACATCTAGCCAATCACTACATCCCGAGCTTATCGCGAACAACACCAACAGAATATAGCCATATTTCTTTTTTATAATATTTCCCATAATCTAAATTATTTAAAATCTAACGGATAATGCCAGTGAGAACTTACGCGAGAAGGGGTAAGTCATACCTCTCTCTTGCTTTATGGACGAAACTCTAAACACATCTTCCATGTATCCCGTTACAGTCAAATAAGAAATCCCGGCTTTCGCCAACCAGGGTGCATCCCAATCATATCCTAGTGAAATAGAACGACATTCCAACGTATTCTCATCCATCACGAAACGGCTTGAAGCATTCGTTGTTTCAGTATTTCGCACACTTTTGAACAAAACGTTATCACCCGGTTCCTTCCAACGATCGTACAACACGCGTTTGTCCGCATTATTATACGGTTTAATATTTTCCACCCGGCTCACCAACGTGTAGTTATACATCTGGCCGCCGTAACGGTAACCGAAAATAGCATTCAACGTGAAACCCTTGAAGTGAAGCATCGTGTTCAGATTTCCCCAAATTTTCGGTTCTTCAATGCCACAAGGAACTTTATCTTTTGCATCCCATTTATAAGTTTCCGTCCCATCCAGCTTAACAAAAATCTCTTTTCCATTACTCGGGTCGATTCCCTTTGACTCCACGGCAAAAATCGTGTTCATCGACTGTCCTTCCTTGTATAGGAAACTCGGATTCCCTCCGGCTTCTTTATTCATTTGCTCGTTCAAGAACTCCAATGAATTTGAAATCTTCTTTATCTTATTCTTGTTATGAGCCAACGTACCCCCGACTAACCACATCAAATCCCGTTTCGTATCCCGAATCAAATAGACGTTCACACCTAACTCCACCCCGGTATTGGCAACTTTTCCCACGTTTGCCTTATAACTGTCGAAACCGCTCGCGGAAGGCAACGTGATGTCGGATAACAAATCATCCGTCACTTTGTTATAGTAATCAGCATTGATACGCACCCGACCATTAAAGAATTCCAACTCTGTCCCGATATTCAACTGCTTTGTTTTCTGCCATCCCAAATCCTCATTACCTAAAGCAATCATATATACACCGTACCATCCCTGATAACCACCGCCACCGTAATCCTTAAACGTCGTCATTGCCTGATAAGAATTGAAAGATTGCGAACCGGAAGTACCATAAGACAATTTTAACCGGGCTACATCCAGTATCTTATTGTCTGCCATAAATGCCTCGTGATGCATATTCCACCCGATACCAACCGACCAGAAAGGAGCAAAACGGTTATCGCTACCGAATTTGGAAGATCCTTCCACTTTGACTGAAGCGTCCACAAAATAACGACGGTCATACGTGTAGTTCGCATTGGCAAGACCTCCAAGGCGCCTTGAAAAACTTTCGGTACCCTTCGGACTGCCTTCTTTCTCGTACTTACTTGCCATACCCAGGAAATCCATATTTATATTGGAAATCCCTTCCGCCACAATCGTGAAAAATTCATCTTTCTCTTGCGCGAAATTATATCCCAAACCAATATACACCTGGTGTTTCTCGGCAAAGACCTTCGAGTAATTAAGCGTGAAATCCGCCTCATAATTAAATGCCTCACCCGTTCCGTAAGTATAAGTTCCTTTCCGATCGGAATCCGATTCCGAATATTTGGCAAAATCCGTATGTTTGGCAGATTTATATTTATCCGAACGATCTGTTCTGGAAGTAATACCCAAACGTCCTCGCAAAGATAATTCCGGCAATACCTGCCACTCTATAGCAAAATTATTTTGAATTTGCGTATACCGGCTCTCGTCTTTACTCGGTAATTTCGCGTTATAAAGCGGATTATACACGGTATTTCTATCCTTAACCGTCGCGTATTGATAGTCTTCCAATGTCATTATGAGATTCCCGTCTTCATCATACGGACTCCAATAAGAATTAATTTTCGCAAAGTCATTAAAGGTACCGTAAGGTGAGTTATAAGAACGATTGAAAGATACCTGCAGATCATTCTGGAATGTCAAATTATTATACTTGTACGAGAGAAATACATTCCCGTTTAGTGTCTTCCGGTTAGAGCCTTTCATCGCTCCGGCAATATCATTATATGACAATCCGACAGCGTAACGGTAGATTTCATCGCCTCCTTCTGCACGCAAGCTATGCTTATGTCCGACTCCTGTCCTTACCGGGTATTTCAACCAATAGGTGTTCACACCTCTTTCCGCATCCATCTTACGTTGGTTATAGAGATTCCACAACTCTTGCATCGTTTCGGGCTCCTCGTCATCGTACAAACCGGCAGCCCATTCGTATTCCAGTTTTTCACGCGCATTCAGCAAATTATACGAGGTTAGATCCGGAGCCTCTATATTCAGACTTCCTTTATAAGTCACCCGGATACGTCCCGGTTTCGGTTTTTTCGTCACGATAACAACCACACCGTTCGCCCCGCGCGTCCCGTACATGGCCGTGGCACTCGCATCCTTCAACAAGGTGATACTCTCCACCTGATTCTCATCCAAGTCCATCATACGCTCCAACGAAATTTCGAACCCGTCCATGATAAATAAAGGCAGATTCGCCGTGCTTCGCGTTCCCTCCTGTAAATCCTTCACCCCGACATCCAAACTGGAAGTACCGCGCACCGTGATATCGGGCAACTTATTCGGGTCCGAACCGATCGTGATATTCTCGGCGATATTGAAACTCGGGTCTATATTCCGGATGGAAGACACCAGATTCCGGTTTCCCACCCGCTGCAAATCCTTCGCGGTAATCGTCGTCACGGCACCCGTGTAACTCTCCTTCGCTTTCGTGAAGATACCGGTAACAACCACTTCATCCATCACCGCCACGTCCTCTTTCAACACGATCACGATCGGCTTCTCGTTCTTCACCTGAAACTCTTGCGTTTTGTACCCCACGAAAGAGAAAATCAAGATAATCGTATCCTGTTTTGGAATATCAAATTTGAAATTACCATCCACGTCCGTCACGAATCCTAATGTGGTGTTTTTAATCCGAATGGTCACACCCGGCAGCGTTTCTCCCTTTTCATCCTTCACGCTTCCGGTAAGCGCAAGTTTCTCCACGCTTTTCTTTTCCGGCTCCGGACGAACAATAATCAATCCCCCGTCAAACTCAAACATCATTCCGGTATTCTTTAATACCCTACGCAATACACTCTCTACCGTTTCATTTATTGCCTGCACGGAGAACACACCTAACTTCTCCGTCTGTTCCGTGTTAAACACGAAAGACAGATCCGTCTGTTTTTGAATCTCATTAAACAATACCTTAATGGAAACATCTTTCAAATTAAGGTTCACTCGTTCTTGTTGACCTAATGTCGATGCTGACAAACCTAACGTGAAAAACAGCATCAAAGAAATACAAAGTTTCATCATTAATAAGACTTTTCGTTTTCTATGCCCACCCAGAAGTTGGCATAACCATTTTTTTCTCATATATTTGCATTATTAAGATTATTATTGGCGACAGTGCGTTTTTCTAGGACTACTCTGCCGCTGTTGTTACAACGGGGAATGCGTCAACATTCTCCGTTTTTCTTTATTTTGTCACTATTATTATTTTATCTTTTATGGTAAAATCTACCCCCACCATTTTACTAATCGCCCTTAAAAAAATATCTATACTTTCATATTTTTCCATATGCCCGGTAAAATGATACCTCTTCACTTCCTCATTTCCGTAAATAATATCTACATTATACCAACGGGACAAGCTATTCAATATCTCTTCCAGACTCTCGTTTTCAAAAACAAAACGCCCGTCTCGCCAGGCCGTGTAAGCCGTGGGGTTCACCTCCCGAATACCCTTAAACACACCCTTGTCATTAAACTCTGCCAATTGCGAAGGCTTCATCATATATTCTTCACTCGAACCTTTTCCACGAACCCCCACCTTACCGGAGACCAACACGGTTTGAATCCCCCGGGTACTGTATGTATTCACGTTAAATTTCGTACCATAGACTTTCACCCGTACAGCATCCGTTACAACATAAAAAGGTCTGTTCGTGTCTTTCGTCACCTCGAAATAAGCCTCTCCCGACAAATACACCTCTCTCTTTCGCTCATCAAACATCACGGGATACTTCATTTCCGATGCGGCATTCAAATACACCCGCGTACCGTCCGATAATGTCACCGCATATTCTCCACCCCTGGACGTCTGCAACGTATTGTATTGTAATGACCCAACCGAACCTTTTACATTGTCATAAGCTATTCCGTCCTGTCCGTTCGTCACCGAAATATTCTCGTCCACCTGAATATCTTCTTGATTCGAAGGAAGCAAAGAGATCGTACTTCCTGAAGCTGTTATTAAAGTTGCTTTATATTCTCCCGGCTCAATTCGGGCGACAACAGGTATAGACTGGACGTCTTCCGGCATCCGCTCTCTTTGTAACCAATAAACAACACCTACCAATAGAGGCAAGATTACTATCGCAACGTATTTATATATCCGACGCAAACGATAAATCTTACGCTTTGATCTAATATAGTTCATATAATAGCGAAACTCCTTCTCTTCCCTTTCTTTAGAAGAAATAGGCCCGCTCGTCAAGTTCCATGCTTTTTTCAATTGATTAAAATACTCTTCATTCGCGGAATCTGTTTCAATCCAGCGAGACAAAGCCAAAATTTCTTCCGGGCTTGCTTTCCCATCCAAAACTTTTAAAATCAATTCATCTTTATCAAAGTTACAAGTCATTATTTTTCGTTTTATATTTCTATAACGACTGAAGACGAATTTACCCCTAAAGATTTTCTAGAAATTTTGAAAAAAAATGACGCACAACAACCATCCCAACTCTTTCCGCAATCGGGTAAAAGCAATCGTCATCTGAGCCTCTACGGTTTTCACGGAGATATTCAATTCTTCCGCAATTTGTTTATTGGATAATCCTTCTATTTTACTCAATTCAAATATTTCCCGACACCGTTCGGGCAATTTAGCAATAGCCTCTTGAATCGCTCCCTTCAAATCCTCTGCTAACAAAGCCAACTCCGCCTCCGGGGTTTCAATCACTTTCGAGAAATAGAAGTCCAATAATTCCTGATTAGCATAATTACTTTCTACTTTCCGATGCTTAATCACATCCAAACAACGATTGTATACTGTTTTATAAAGATAAGGTCGTAACTGAAGATCTTCCGTCAATTCTTTACGCCTCTCGAACAAATTGCAAAAAGTTTCTTGTACCAAATCATTTGCCAATTCGGCATCATGAAGAATACGTCCGGCATAATTCAACAAAGGATTATAATACATACGAAACACTTGGGCAAAAGCATTCTCTTTTCCTCCTCGAAGTTCGAGCATCAATTGTTTCGCAGCATTATCTACTTTCATTATAGACCATTTTAATCTATCCTTTTTTCCATTAGACAAATATACAATAATCTTCGGACAAATTGAACATATAATAAATACAGTTAGGTCTTGCATTTGGCAATACAAGACCTAACCGCACAAAAACCATAAATTACAATTAACTTCAAATCCCCTTCAATCCCTTCAAAATCTTCTCAAACTCCGGACTCGAAGGTTTCGGTAATTTCAAATTCATCACCCGCCCCTTTTTATCCAATAAAATCAACCGGGGTACTGCCAATACCCGAAAAGCGATCATGGATGATTCGTCCCCCGCTATCCACCATTGATGACCGTTCATCTTCCCCCAATAGAGTTCATTCCGCCAACTCTGTTCCCTCGTATCACAAGAAAGACCAACAAATTCGATCTTCTTATTTTTGTATTCTTCTGCCAATCTCTTCAACGCCGGGTATTCTTGTTTACAAGGATAACACCATGATGCCCACACGTCGATCACCACATATTTCCCCTTGAATTGTTTCAAAGACATCTCCCTATTCGCCGTATCACGAAACACGAATTTCGGGACACGATCCCCTATTTTCAATTCTGCCGTATCTCGCAAAGGCAATACCTCAGCTTTCATCTGCGCCCATCCGAAATAAGGCAAACACAATAAAACAACAAATAAAATCTTTTTCATACATTATTCCTATTTAAAAATCCAATACTCATTTTAATACTAAACTTCCTCTCTTCCTACACACTACACCATCCCGAGTCACCCCTTCCACCGTCACCGAATAAGTCCCGTACGTATCTGCCGTATAAAAAGACACCTTTGTAGTTTCCCCACGTTTCACCTTCACCATAGGATTCCAATAAATTGTCGTACGCTCGTCATAACGACTATCCCGACGCACAGAATCCACGTCATATCGAGGCACATAAAACTCCTCCGGTTCTTGATATCCCAACAATTTGAACGACACCAAATTCAATCGTTCCCTAGAACTACCCATCCAATAACCCGGTTTCGCCGTAATCGCCAAAATACCACCCGAACCGCTATCTCCCAAAAGGACTCGGGCTCTCTCCTGACCGATGACCGCAATATTCAACAACATTTTCACCGGAATAGACTTCACGAGCATCATATCCGCCTCCATTTCATTCACCACCACCCGCATCGGACGACCGTTCATCAGTACCACATCCCCGGTCGTATCCTTGGTAAATGAAATTCCCGGAACTTCTGCCAATAAAACTTGAAGCACATCGTTCCGTTCCGCATACATCGCCAACTTGACCGAATCTAGTTGGCGCTCAGCCAAATTATCATAAAACGAATACGTTTTATTTCGTTTTCTCCTGTTCACGTTCACCTCTTCCAACACATAAACCTTTTCTCCATTCTCGTAATAGTAATTCAAACCGAACTTATCCAAAAATTCCTCTTCCTTTCTCTTCTCCATCTCCGTGTCAGGCAAATCATAAACGGGAGCTATCAACTCATCCTCCCGTACAGCAACTTCTACACGTTGACGTCCTTTAGCACTCATAGCCTGCACGATAAAGCGAGTACTATCATTAAATAAAATATTATCCACCGTAAAATTCCCCTCTTCATCCGTTTCCGTCATATAATACTGCCCGTAATTCGAGAGCAATATAATATTGGCTCCCACGGATTTATTCCCCCAATAATTCTTCACCTGCCCGGAAACCATTTGTGCCACCTCAACCTCGTGTTTCTCGTTCGGGAACTCACCGGAAGCCAACTTTCCCGGATCAAAACGAGTCCAACCATGTGTTTGCATCACCAAATCCAAATGATGTTCCGTTTCCTCCGTCCACTCGTTAAAATAATAAGCGGGATGTTCAATATATCCCTTCAACTCCGAAGTCAACAACAGATTCGACATAATATTATCCTCTAAAGAATCCGTGAACACCTTCTGATCATCCGTTACCGAAAGAGAAAACACCCCCTCCTGCCCCCCTTCTTCAAAACCGATTTCCAACTCCACGAGTTCCCTTGCCACATAATTTCGTTGATTAGCTTTTACCCTCAATTCCGGACGCTCATCATGCCTCACGAAGAAAAGCCGCTGGCTATACACTTTCCCGGCACCATCCATTAACACCACTTGGGCTATCCCCTCCGGCAACAAATTCCGATCTATCCGTCCTCTCGTCTTCCCCGTCACCGGTCGGATATCAAACACCACTCCCCGGCTATGTACCAACACGTACAATTCACCCGGCAACACGGCATCCTCTCCCCTCATCACCAGATAATCCACCATATTCCCCTCTTCTTTCGTCACGGCCATCCCCCATCCGTCAAGCCGTGATTCCGGCAAATCAAACGATTTTTCTATCCCATCCTCGTTTTTCACGACTACTTGAAACTTCCTGCCCCAATTCACAGGCAACATAAAACTCCCCATACCGTCATGCACTGACTGCATCTCGAACAAAGGGACGGAATCCTGATACACGGTTCCCGTCACCTCCACCGGATGCCCATCCGCACCAACCGCTTTAAACGCCACCTGTTGACGATTACCCACGAGTAAAGTCCCCCCTTCCGGGAAAAACTGCACATCAAAATCATTCTGCAACACGGGTACCCGTATATAACGCTCAAAAACAAACGGTTTCCCGTTTGCAAATGCCACGTTGATCACCTGCCCGGCAGAATCCACTTCCATCTCAAGCACACCCCGCTCGTTCGTATACATCTTCTTTCCCGGGACGCCCAATTTCCTCTCCCCGATATTACACAATACCGGGACTCTCCCGTACGGGTCTCCATTACCGTCCGTGAACTTTATCTCGGCAACATACCCATTTTCATTTTTCCGATAAGAAACATCCGTTTTTACTTTTGAATCATGCGGATTCACGACTCGTATCTTTTTCTTGAACAAATATTCAGACCCCAAATTTTGCAAATTATAAGTATACGCCCGCAAACAATATTCCCCCTGTGCCAAATCCTCCGGCAAAGCCAATTGCCCGTAAAAGCAAGAATCCCTCAATCCCACTTTTACCCGTCGCACCAACGAATCCCGCTTATCCACCAAATCCACGTACACGAAACGGCTAAGTATCTCGGGAATATTCACTAACCCGTGTACCCCGTAGGCTCTGAACCACACGTTCTCCCCCACCACGTAAGCGCTCTTATCTGTATGCAAATACACTTTCTCATGAGGACACCGCACGTAAGAATTAAAATTCTTCACCACCTGTTCCTCAAATCCCGCAACTCCCCGGAAAGCGTAAACATACACCCAAAAAACAATAATCATCAACAACCCGATCTTTTTCATCCCAAATATTTTTGTTACATACAACACACAAAATATTACAAAACAATAATTCATAAAAATATCAAAGCATCACCCGTTTCATCTTACAACCCCTCCAAGCCTTCCAACACCTCCCGTGTCCTCACGTCCGAGGGACGAGTCATATTGGCATTTATAAAATTACCGTCCCTATCGATCAGCAAGAAGCGGGGAATCCCTTCACAATGAATCTCCTTCATATATTTCTCATCCTTCCCCATGTGAAGCTGTACCCCCTCCATTTCTCTCTCTCGTACGTACTTCTCCCACGTTTCCCGCTTCTTATCACTGGAAATACTCACGAAACAAATATTCCGTCCCCGGAAATGCTCCTCCAATTTCTTCAAATGAGGAATCTCTGCCACGCAAGGTCCACACCACGTGGCCCACAAATCGATATACACGTACCGTCCCTTGAAATCCGACAAACTCACCTCATTCCCCTCCACGTCCTTGAAAGTAAACGGCACAGCAGGTTGCCCTTTCATCAATTTTCTTCCGGTAACATACACCTTATCATACGCCGCCACGAGTCCTGTATCCCGCACGTGTTCCCGAAAAACACGGTCAAGAGCTTCTGCGTTCTCTACACCCACGTTCTTGACATACTCCAGTACATTCCTGTTCACGACATACTCCACCAACCGCTTATCCTTGTAATTCTCCACAACCCGATTCACCACCTCCAACACCAAATCATGTCCCGACTTCCCCGCTCCCTCCAATTTAGCCAATGCCATCAACGACTTATCAATCATCTCCCTGTATTCTGGAATCCCCCAAGACAAACTATCCTCCCGGAGTCCCTCTCGCAACACCTGTATGGTATTCTCCCGCAAATTCTCGTTCCAATCCTTTATCTCGCCATATACCACCCCACAAGCCACATGCCGATCTCGAACAAACCGGAGCCGTTTCGCCTCCTGCTCTACAAACTCCACGTCCAACCCGGCATGTTGCAATGTATTCGCCTTTTCAGAACTCACGATCTCCAATTTCGTCCGAAACTCCTCGTTCGGGATTCTATAATAATCCGTGAAATACATTTGCAACCCGCAAGAAGTATTCAAATAACCGTTCACATCCACATCCTCCCCCTCGAACAACCATTTATTCCACATAAAAGTCGCACACCACGGTTTACCCGGTCGCATCCACACCGTGTAAGGCATATCGCCCACCCACAAGCGGGCAAACACCCCCCTCGACAAAGGAAGTACCATAACCCCCTCCCGTATCGAATCCTTCACCTCGAACGCAATCGCTCTCCGCCCACCATCCACGGTCTCCAACTCCACCTTTCTTTTCTCTCCTACCGGGAAAACAACTTTAAACATTGTATTCTCCTCTCCGCCACAAGCGCTCAACACAACCCACAAAACCAAACCTATCAAACAATTCCTCATCATATCTCGATAACATAAAAACAGCGGGGGACTCCACTTCACGCGAATCCCCCCACCTGTACAAACCATTCTGTTATTTCAAATAGCACGCACCGAATCAAATCTTCTCGAGCACCCCCGTCTTAAAATTGCCTAACGAATTTTTCAACTGGGACATCTCCACTTGTTCTATCAAACGGTCGGTTAAGGATATCAACTCCTTCGCCTGCCGCTTGTTCCACTTATCCCTTAAACTCATAATCGGGGCAAAATACAGATAAGCGATCTTCTCATCCGGCAATTTCGGAAATACATTTTTACAAGCAGCCAACATCTCATCCGTGTTCTGCGCGTACAAAGCCTTGATTAAATCGATATAACCGTACAAATAATCCTGCCCGCTCAACTTGTAAGTGTCCAGCATCTCTTTAAAAGCGACTATATGCTCCTCTTTCACGTTCTTATCCTGTCCCCGCAACACCCCCTCCAGTTGAAGCGCGAACATACCCGCCAATCGCTTATTCACACGCTCGGCACCCACATGCTTCCGGAACTCGTTCACGTGCTTTTTCAAGTAAGCCACGTTACCCGAGCCGATAGGCGAAAGAGCCGGGGCCTCATAAATAAACCAATAAGGTTCCGTGCACTTCTGCCCGTCCTCCAGCGAAGTAATAATATCCAAAGCTATCCCTTTCGCTTTAGCCACATCACCGGCAGCAACCAACGCCTTCGTGTATTGTAATAAAAAATCCAACTTACGATTACCTGCCATGTATTCGGCATCCATATTGGCGGCAGAATTCGTGTCAAAAGCGGCATCAATCTTCTTAATAAACTCCTTCCCGTCAAGCGTACCACCCACGACACGATGCACGAGCGTCCCGTCTGCCTTCAACACGAGGAAAGTCGGATAAGCCGACACACTATACTTTTGTGCCAATTTAGGTCCTTCCCCTTTCTCCATGTCAATCTTGACACACACGAAACGGCTATTCATATACTCCCCGACCTCCCTCTGCGGCAGCACCTTTTCCGCCATCATCTTGCAAGGTCCGCACCACGAAGTATAACAATCGACGAACACGTGTTTATTCTCTGACTTCGCTTTACCTAACGCTTTATCCAACGACAAATCCTGAAAATTCGTTTGCGTGAACCCGACTACAGCCACCAACACGCCGATACACGATAATACCAATCTTTTCATATCACATCATTTTAATATGCACTATTCGTGAAAGTCACGCATCCTCTCGTCCAACCGAATGTCGTCACGCCAAAATCCTCCGTCGGCACTAGACGAACATACAAATGAAAACTCTTCCCCGCTGACTCCGGAGAGGGGTCATACTTAACCACCACAGGAATATGCGCCAAAGCGGTATCAGCCGGAATCACCATCCGTTCCATCAACCCCGGCTCCCCGAAAGGAACAAAATTCACATCCGGCACCGCCTCAAGATAACCACTCTCTTCTCCCACGGAATATTGTTCAAACATCACCTGTCTTGCACCGGAAGAGGGGTGTCCCATGGCATGCACGATAAACCATGCCGTATCCTGCAACTTGGATTTACTCACGGTTATGTAATTATTTTTCTGTGGAGAAACAACCGACATCCCACTATCCACCCCCACGGCATTCTCCCCTCTCCACATCTGCACGTAACTATCACCTTCATAATAACCCGGTTTCTCGTAATGACAAGAAACAATCAAACCGATTAATCCCAATATTAAAATTATATGTTTCATCATTTAATCTTTTAAATTACTTCAAAAATTCCTTCTCCGGTATCGGCAACACGTATTGCTCATTCGTGATCTCCACGGGATTAAAATACATCCTCGTCACCCCGTAACGTTTATAAGTATAAAAATTCTGCCCCTCACCTATCAACTCACGAATCCACTCCTTGTACACACGTTCCCCCCGGTCCGCCTCCGTATAAGGCACATATTCCAACTCTCTCGCCGCACTAAACTCCTTCCAAGCCTCATTCGCTTCCGTCAACGGGGCACACTCCATCACGATCAAGTACATTTCAGACAAACGCACGATTGGGAAATTAGCCGGGAACGGAGATGACGGATTATTATAAAAACGCTCGTATTTTCTAAAACTCCGCCGGAAAATACCCCAACTGGGTCTATCGGCGCTCTGCCATAATTGAGCCTGACGCAAATCATTCGGATTATTATCAAAGAGAGCCTTAAACTCTTCCACATTCTCGTAGCCATCAACAAACAAACTTGCCTGCGCCCCGGACCATCCACTTTTATTAATATCCCAAGTATACCAATCGTCACACTTCATCCCGCACAGATGTTCCGGGTAAGCCGCACCATCCGTCATCGAGCGGGCAAAAAAACCGGGCAGAACCGTAGATTCAACCAACGGGAAATCATCTTCAAGATTCATCAAGCGCACTTTAGTGCTCCCGTCCGGATTCTTGGCGTCAATCACCAAACGGGCATAACGCAACGCCTCGTCTTTATCTCCATACCACAAGCGAGCACGCGCCTGCAATCCCAACACACCCCAGTAATTAATCCTGCTTTTGCGAGATGTCCACTCCGCTCCATTCATTTCTGTGCTCTCGAACGAAACTTTCACCACGGGATCAGATGCCCCCAGCAACTCCTCCGCACGATCCAAATCTTCAAACAACAACTCCATGTACTTCTCGTAAGGGAGATAATCATACAAAGCCGTACTGTTCACCCTCACGTAAGGAAGATAATTTTTACCGGCATCCACGTGCGCCGGCATCGGTCCCCAGAGGCGGATCAAATCCAAATGACACAACGCCCGGATAGCCAACGCTTCTCCCATACCGATATTATACACCGAATCCGTCAACAACCCCTTGTGCAAATCCGCGTTTTTCACCAGATCATTCGCCATGGCAATCACGTCATAAAGATCGCGAAACGTATTATTCAACAAACTAATCACACTCGGTTTTGTCTTATAATCTCTTGCAGCTAAAGCAATCAAACGTTCCCCCGCGGGAGTCCAAGTACACGCCAACCCCTCCGGCAAGCAATCCCCCCCGCCTAAAGTCATTCCCGGGTGATACAACGTTCCTCGCATCTTCAAATACATCCCGTTCAAAAGTTGTTTCACCCCCTCGTCCGTGGTACACATATCCTCTTCCACGATCATGGTATCCGGTTGCACCGTCAGCCAATCATTACACGCGCTACATCCCAGTGCAAACGCTATTCCTAAAATTATATTTCTTACTTTCATCATTTTCATCCGTTAAAAGGTACAAGAAATAGAAAAATTCGGGTTCCTCGAGAACGGGTAAGCAGTTCCTCGCTCCCGCTTAATCGTCGACAAATAGAAAATATCACTAATAAAAGCACTTACCGACAACCTCTCCATACCCAAATATTTTTTCGTGAACTCCCGTGGGAACTGGTACATCACGTTAATATTCGTGCAACTGAACACGTTATCCTTATGCACGAACATATCATTCGGGTACGAGGCTACCGTCCCGTATTTTTTATAACGAACATTATCACCCTGCTTCAACCAAAGATTATCAATAATACGGGAATCCACGTTATTTTGTAAAGTCAAATTCTCGGCCTTGTTCAACTCCGTAAAATTAATTTGATAACCTCCCCACTTCACGTTAAAACCCAAGTTCACCGTCAATCCCTTGTAAGCAAATGCCGTAGTTATAGAACCATTGATCTTCGGCTGGCGATCTCCCAAGTAAACATAGTTTTCCATACCATCATAGGTAGTTACCTGCCCGTCTTTCGTCAAATAAAGGCGATTCCCCGTCATCGGGTCTATACCCAAACTACGCATCCCGTAAATAGCATCCATCGAATGTCCTTCTTGGTACTTGAAATAATCCGAGGAAGCCACCTTCCCTCCATACGTTTGCTCCAAAGTCTGCTTAAACGCCTCCGACAATTTCACCACCGTATTCTTATTCCCGTAGAATCTTCCGGTAAGCGACCACATCAAATCTTTTTCCGTATTCCGAACCACATAACCGGTCACGTTAAAATCCCATCCCTCGTTACGTATCTTCCCGATATTTCCTTTCATCATCTCCTTCCCGTGAGATATCGGCAAGTAAACATCAGCAACAGTATTGGCTGTCAACTTGTTAAAATAGTTCGCTTGAAACTGCAAGCGTCCGTTAAACACCTCGAAATCAATCCCCAAGTTATGCTGATACGTGTTTTGCCATTTCAAATTAGGATTGGCGAACGTGCTTCTCATCAACCCGAAGCCATTCAAGTAAGTCTCGGAATTAGCGTTCGAGTAAGTCGTCATAGCGTCCGACGGGTTGAATCCCATGTTACCGGTTACCCCGAAAGAATAGCGTAAACGCAAATTGCTTATCCAACCCACGTGATCGGCAATAAAACTCTCGTTCGAGATATTCCAACCGCCACCGATAGCGTAGAAAGCCCCCCAACGACTGTCAGAACCAAAAGAAGACGAGCCGTCCGTGCTATACGACAAATCCAAGAAATAACGCATATCATAATAATAGTTCAATCCTGCACGCAAAGAAATCCGCCGGGTTGTCGTTTCCTCTCCTTGAGTCCCCGTCGTGTTCGGGTACCCCAATGACATACCGGCATGATCGATTTTATCATTTATAAAACCCGTTGCCGCCCAATACACGCGATCGTTCAAATCTTCCTGTATCTCAGCGTTAAAGTTCGCCGTCACGGAATGCTTCTCCGCGAAAGTCTTTGTCCAGTTCACTGTCATCGATGCCCTCCAGCTATCCTTCTCGGTTTCATTCCTACTGTAACGTCCTTTCTGAGTGATATCCGTCACGGAATTAAACATCTTGTGAGAGGGAGGCGTAAACTCATCCCGCTGGGAAATCTGTCGGGTTAATCCTAAAGATCCCATCACGTCAAAACCTTTTCTAATAGCGTAACGAATAGAAGTTCCACTGCGGAAAATCGAGTATTTTGACTTATTCCACACCCCCTTTTCCCAATTATACACCGGATTTTCAACCATCGTCGCAAGAGGGTGATTGAAATACTCCACCAGATTCCCATTCTCATCATAAGGTTCCCAGTAACGATTCATGCTGGCAAAAGCGGAATAACTCCCGTAAGGACTATCCTTAGCAGTATTCACTCCCACGGAAAAAGACTGAATCACTGTCCATTTGTCCGTCATGTAATTCACTTCCAACGTTCCGTTATAATTATTCCGCTCGGACCCTTTCATCACACCAACTTCCCCGTCATACGATAAGTCCAAACGGAACCGCCACTCCTCGGCACCTCCCATGAAGTTCAACCGATGGCGTTGCCCCACACCCGTACGTACCGGAACTCCCAACCAATCGAAATTCACTCCGCGGTCAACGGCATCCTTCACCTTGTCATAATACGTTTTCCCGTTCACCGTCTCATATATCCCGTAGGCCTCTTCCAATTCGAACTTTTCTCGTGCCGTGGCTAAATAATCATAAGAACTTAAATCGGGAGCCTGCACTTTAATCGTACCATCATACGTCACTTGCAATTTTCCGGACTCCGGGCGGATTGTCGTGATCACCACCACCCCGTTCGCACCCCTCGAGCCATACAATGCCGTGGCACTGGCGTCCTTCAATATCGTGATGTTCTCCACCTCGTTATCATTCAAGTCCATCACACGCTCCAGCGACACCTCGAAACCATCCATGATAAACAAAGGCGTATTCAACTCCGCACGACTTGCCTTCTGCAAATCCGATACATTGGAAAACGTGGAAGCTCCCCGCAACTGAATCTCCGGCAAAGCATTCGGGTTAGACCCCTGCTCGTTATTTTGAATAATCCTGAAACTGGGATCCAAATTAGACAATGTCTGAATCAGATTTCTAGAATAATTCGCTTTCAAATCCTCTTTCGAAATCGCCGTCACCGCCCCCGTGAAACTCTCCTTCGGCTTGTTAAAAATACCGGTAATCACAACCTCATCCACCTTCTGCACATCTTCCTTCATCACGATCGTCAACGGCTTCATATCATTTTTCACCTGCACTTTTTGCTGTTGGAATCCCACGAAAGAAAAAATCAATTCCATACTATCCCGCTTCGGCAAGTCAAAATCAAACTCACCTTTAGCATTCGTCACGAAACCCAACGTTGTTCCTTGCACCCGAATAGTCACCCCCGGCAAGATCTCTCCTTTCGCGTCTTTCACGATTCCTTTCACCGTGATCTTCTGCAAAGTATCGGCAGCCACTAACGCAGCCCGCTGAATAATGATCGTGCGATTAATCAACTTGTACGTCAAATTCGTACCCTTCAAACAAGCGTCCAACACCTCCTTTATATCCGCACCGTCATAATGCAGATTCAAGTGCTGCACGCCCTCCACGTGTCGGTCTTCGTACAGAAACGTGTAATCCGTACTTTTTTCCAACAACCGAATAACAGACTCGAACGAAGCGTTCTCCACTTGCAGGGTCACCTTCGCTTCCTGACTATACACTCCTGCAGTCACTTGCATAGCCGATACCAATAAAAACAGTATCACAAACCTCATAACTAACCATGTTTTTAACCACCTTCTTTTCGAAAGAAGGTCTAAAATCCTAATTTTTTTCATACATTTGTACATTAGAGTAAAACAAATACCGGTTCATCCGGTAACGAAAGACGGGATAGTGCCAATATTCCGTCTTTCATCTTTTCAATTCATTTTTTGGTTATATATATCACATTGCCCTTGATATTAAATTTCACACTTCCGGTTACCTCCAACATCTCCACCAACTTATTGAACCCGTCATAACGCCGCACGTTTCCGGAGAAACTAACCTCCCGGCACCAATCGTCCACGAACACCACTTTCACGTCATACCACCTCTCCACGATATTCATAATATCTTCCAGACGTTGTTTACGGAACACGAAATTCCCGTCCTTCCAAGCCGTGTAAGGATACACGTCCACTTTTCCCTTGCTGATACCTTTTTCGCCTATCACACCTTGCTCTCCCGGTGTAAGCTCCACGCTCTTTCCTTGCTTCGAGGT
>QWCH01003775.1_pt1 | contig 26092 bp, 28 predicted proteins | sample 1972671 | NCBI WGS metagenome assembly QWCH01 (sample SAMN09866713, study PRJNA288562) | Human gut metagenome isolate term3_stool, whole genome shotgun sequencing... | isolation source: gut | host: Homo sapiens | place: USA: California
GGACTTTTGGTACGCCGTGAGGGATTCGAACCCCCGGCCTTCTGGTCCGTAGCCAGACGCTCTATCCAGCTGAGCTAACGGCGCATGTCCTTTCAGACAGCTTGTGTATCATAGCACAGCGGCTCCGAAAATGCAAGGGGTATTTTCACATTTCCGCCTCTTTTTTGCACGGACTGGAAAAATGCTTGCAATGCGCCCGTCCGGCGCATATAATATCCTATTATTTTCCTTGCATTTTCAAGAAAGGAGCGCCCCTATGAACATCTTCCATTCCGTCGCCGAATTAGCGGGAAACACCCCGCTGCTGGAGCTGTGTCGCTACGAGCGCAGGCACGGCCTGAACGCCCGCATCCTTGCCAAGCTCGAGTGCTGCAACGTGGCGGGCAGCGCCAAGGACCGCGTGGCGAAGCACATGATCGAACGCGCCGAGGCGGAGGGAAAGCTCGTTCCGGGGAGCGTCATCATTGAGCCGACGAGCGGCAACACCGGCATCGGCCTCGCCGCGATGGCCAAGGTCCACGGCTACCGCGTGATCCTCACCATGCCGGAGAGCATGAGCGTGGAGCGTCGGAATCTGCTCAAAGCCTATGGCGCGGAGCTGGTGCTGACGTCGGCGGCGGAGGGCATGGCGGGTGCCGTGAAGCGCGCGGAGGAGCTGGCGGCGGCAACACCGAAGAGCTTTATCCCCGCACAGTTTGACAATCCCGCGAACCCCGAGGCGCACTATCTCACCACCGGCCCCGAGCTCTGGCGCGATACCGACGGCTGCGTCGATCTTTTCGTCGCTGGCATCGGCACGGGCGGCACATTCTCCGGCACAGGACGCTATCTCAAGGAGAAAAATCCGGACGTGAAGCTCGTGGCCGTCGAGCCGGCGGGCTCGCCGCTGCTCTCGGGCGGCAAAGCCGGTCCGCACGGACTGATGGGCATCGGAGCGAACTTCATCCCGAAAAATATGGACATTTCGCTCATCGACGAGATTATCTGTGTCCGCGAGGAGGACGCCTATGCCGCGGGCCGCGATATGGTCGCGTGTGAGGGTGTGCTCGTCGGTATCACCGCGGGCGCTGCGCTTTGGGCGGCGACGCAGCTCGCGCTCCGGCCGGAGAACGCGGGCAAGACCATCGTTGCGCTGCTGCCGGACGGCGGCGAGCGCTATCTATCCACGCCAATGTATCAGGGGGAATGACCGATGTCCGATAAAAATGAGATCATCCGTTCCGCCGCCGCGCAGGTGACGGAGAACTACCGCAAAAGCGATATTTTGATGTACGGCGACGCGCTGCGCCTGCCGAGCCGCACAGCGGTCATTGAGATCATCCGCGACTTTCAGAAGATCCTGTTTCCCGCCTACTACGGCGATCGCGACCTGCTGAAGCTCCCGCCGGAGCAGTACAGCGCCCTGCTCATGGGGCACGTCTACGACAAGCTGCTGCGCCAGCTTGAGCTGGTGATGCCGGAGGGGGAGGAGGGCGCGCGCCGCGCCGAGAAGGTCTGCGAGGCGATGATGGAGCGTCTGCCCCATATCCAGGAGCTGCTGCTCAAGGATCTGACCGCCAACTACAACGGCGACCCCGCGGCCTCGAGCCGGCAGGAGATCATTCTGTCCTACCCAGGGATGTTTGCCATCTTCATCTATCGCATCGCGCACGAGCTGTATCTTGAGAAAGTGCCGATGATCCCGCGCATCATGACGGAGTATGCCCACTCTCAGACGGGCATCGACATCAACCCCGGCGCGACCATCGGTGAGTATTTCTCCATCGACCACGGTACCGGTGTGGTCGTCGGCGAGACGACCATCATCGGCGACCGCGTGCAGCTCTATCAGGGCGTGACGCTCGGCGCCATGTCGCCCGCAGGGATGCACCACAGCGCGGAGACTCCCGCCCGCCGTCACCCGAAGATCGGCAGCGACGTGACCATCTATGCCGGCGCGACGCTGCTCGGCGGCGCGACGGAGGTCGGCGATAACGTGGTCATCGGCGGCAACGCCTTCCTGACCGAGTCGGTCGAGAGCGACACCAAGGTGAGCATCAAAAAGCCGGAGATGACCTTCCGCGTGAAGGGCGGCCGGTTCTGAAAACAGAAATGGAAAAGCCCGCATCGAAAGATGCGGGCTTTTCTAATGGGCAAAACAGAGGCGAATTCAGAAGCCTGGAGGTATTGGCGCACACATGCGAACGGGCCGGCTATTCCTCCTCAATCGGCAGAGCGACCTGCGTGACGAACTTCGCGGGGTCCTTGTGCTGCGGCGGGCCTTCCAGATAAATGCGGCGGAGCTTCCCCGTGGGCGTGAGCCCATGCCGCCGCGCATAGGCGCGGAGTTTCTTCTCCGCGGCGGGCAGGTCCTCATAGGCCCCGTGGTGGTAGAGACTGAGCGCCGGCGTCGCGGGCAGCGTTACCACATGGTCGCCCTCGCTCTCCGGCGGGACAGCCGCGCAGAATGCGACCTCCTGAGGGTGTGCAATGGCAGACTCCACAAGGTACATCCGCTGCGTGATGTCCGTGCCGTAGAGCCGCATCGCCTCCAGCGCGGTGGCGTGGAGCAGCGCCGTGCGCTCCGCCACCGTGGACGCCGGATACACGCGGCGGTAGACCGTCTGCTGCGGCAGAAGAACGCGCCTGACCTGCGGCGGCGCTGCTGCTGGCAATGCCGCTGCTGCGAGTGATGGCGGGCAGCCGGTCGTTCGGCGCGCTGCTGGCGGCGTTTATCCTAGCCGCCCGCGTCCACGCTCTCTGTGCGCAGTTCATCCGTGCCGAGGGCCACACCACGCTCTACGCCGTGCAGGGGCTTCTCAACACCGCGCTCTACATCGCGTTCAATGTGCTCTTTCTCACGGTGTTCCGCTGGGGCGTGATGGGGTATTTGCTCTCCACGGTCGCGGCCGACTGCTTGAGCGCGCTCTTTCTCATATGCAGGGAAAGACTCTGGCGGCAGTTTCGTCCGGTGCCGAGCGCTGCGCTCTGGCGGCAGATGCTCGCTTACTGCGTGCCGCTGATCCCCACGGCTGTCTTCTGGTGGATCATGGGCGTGTCGGACCGTTATCTGGTGAAATGGTTCGTGGGGAGCGATGCCAACGGCATCTACGCCGTTGCCTACAAGATACCGACCATCTTGACCATCCTCGCCACGGTGTTTATGGACGCCTGGCAGCTCTCCGCCATCGCCGAGTCGGGCGACCGCCGGGCGCAGGCGCGCTTTTACGCGCGCGTGTGGGACGCGTTCTTCTCCGCGGCCTGCCTCTGCGCGGGCGGCATCATCGCGTTTTCGCCGCTGCTCATCCGGCTGCTCGCGGCGGAGAGCTACTATGACGCCTGGCGCTATATCCCGATCCTCACGCTCTCGATGATCGCGGCGGCGTTTTCCAATTTCATGGGCAGCGTCTACGTCGTGACAAAGAAGAGCACGGCATCGCTCTGGATCTCACTCGCCGGCGCGGCGGCGAACATCGCGCTCGATCTGCTTCTTATTCCGCGCATCGGCGTGCAGGGTGCGGCGCGCGGCGGCAGGCGGACTGCTGTGTACAAAAAAATATCGCCGGCAGGGGCTTCTTCTGCTCGGCGGTTTGGCGGTCGGCGTGCTGGTGGGCAACGTATGCCTGAAGAACCTCATCGCCCGCCCGCGCCCCTGCTGGCTGGACAGCAGCGTGCGGCTGCTCATCGCTGACCCCACAGACTATTCGTTCCCATCGGGTCATACCCTGTCCTCGGTCATCGGCGCGACGATTTTGACGAAAACGGACCGCTGCTTCGACTATGCGGCCATCCCGCTCGCGGCGCTCATCGCCTTTTCGCGGCTGTATCTCTATGCCCATTTTTCCAGCGATGTGCTTGCCGCGGCGGTGCTGGGTGTTATGATCGGCGAGCTGGCCTTTTATGCTGACCGAAGGTGGACGGAGCGCAGAGGGACATAAGGCGTTTCCTGCCATCTCATTCTTTGAAATAAATCCTCAAAAAGACACACAAGCCGGAGGCTCCCATAACGAGGGAGCTTCCGGCTTGCGCGTTCAATTCAGATGCTCCAGCGCCGCCGCGACGGATACTTGCAGACTTGCTTCGATCTCCAGCATCGAAACGGGCTGCTCCAAAAGCTCCGCCGTGGAGACGGGAAAGCGGCCGCCTTCACGGCTGCGCAGCAGATAGATCAGCCCAAGGGTCATCGCGTTGCGCTTCGCCTCGATGATCGCGGCCTCCTCCTCATAGCCGCCCGTTTCGCGCAGGGCGCGCACCAGTCCGCGGCGCATCTCAGCGAGATAGGTGGGCTGATAGAAGCCGCCGAACACCGTGAAGTCGCGGAGGAAGTGCGCCTCCAGAAAGCAGAGGAACAGGCCCGGCAGCAGCGACCCGTCCCGCAGCCCTTCCGTCAGCGCCTGCGGCGTGAGGGGAACGGTCATAGCCTCGCCCAGCGAGTTTTGACCCGCCAGCGCCGCCGCGCCCGCGCTCTCGCGCAGCCGCAGAGAAAACAGCGCCGCGCGGCGGTCGAGTCCCCAGAAAAAGTGCGTGCCGCCGGCGTCTCCCGTCCAGCAGCCGGAAACGCCGTCCAGAGCCCGCAGCAGCGCCGCGCGCAGCTCCTGCCGGAACAGCATTTGGCAGGTGAGCGCGTCTTCCGTCCGAAGATCCCTTTCCAGCAGGCGGGCGGTGAGCGTCTCCATCGGCATCCAGAGGTACTGCGGCGCGCGGTCGGTGAAGTACCGCTGTGAGAGCATGGCGTTGATGACCGTGGTCTGCTCCCGCAGCGTGCCGCAGCGCTGCACACGGTCGGAGAGCAGGACCTCGCGGCAGAAGCGCTCCAGCGCGTCGGCTGTGCGAAGCGAGCAGGAGCCGCGCCGCATCTCCTGCCGCAGGCGGTTCAGCGCATTGTCTACCATGTCCGGAGAGATGCCCTCCACGGCGGCCACGCAGGCGTGGCGCAGCTTGAACGGATAAAACGGCAGCCGCAGGCAGCCTTCCGGCGCAGTGCAGTCGTAGACCAGCATACCCCTCGGGTAGACATTGTTGTCCAGTCTCGGGTTGGCACAGGACAGAAACGGAACGACCGCCCTGGTCTCGCCCTGCGTCCGCAGCCACTGGTCGCAGAGGATCGTGTCCTGCACGGTCATGTACTCGAACGCGGGATGATGGTGGTTGGCGGTGGACAGGCAGCGGCGGCGCCGGAGAACGTCCGCGCATTCCCCGGCGATCTCCACGCCGAAAAAGGGCGTGAAGTAGTCCCGTACCTCATCCAGCAGCTCCTCTGAGGGAAGAATGTCCGGCAGAGGCTGGTGACGGAGCTGCCCGAGATAGGTAAGCAGCGTTTCGCCGCCATGCCGCCGCAGCAGCTCCGCGGCTGCCGGATAATTTTCAGCAAGTGCCGTCATTTGCTCCGTCATTCTCTGCCGCCTCCAGTCGGATCGAAAGCACCGTGTTGTTCATGTTCATGATGCGCGTATAGGTCTTCTGATCGGTGAGCCGCTCGAGCAGACGGATGTTGTTCATTTGAAGGATGTCCTCGTCGTCCACGAACGCCAGCGGGTCGAAGGGCGCGCCGTCGTCGCGGATACGGACGATCAGGCTGCCCTCCTCCAAAAGAAGGCAAATGTCGATCATGCTCACATGCTCGTTATGGTTGATGATGTTGAGGGAGGCCTCCTCGAAAGCGATGGCCAGCAGGACGCCCTTGTTGCGGGGAATGCCGTTCTGTTGGCAGAACAAGTCAATCTCCCGGTGGATGTCCGCGACGTTTTCCGCCTTTCCTGTGATGGAAAAGCTGTGGCAGCTCCGGTCCGCCCGGTCCTCCAGCCCGAGGAGGGCGACGTTCCCACAGGTCCGCTTTTCCCGGAGCAGCGTGACCGCGGGGGACAGCAGCTCCACCAGCAGGCACCAGACGGCCACGGCGGGGATGCTGCGCCAATGGAGCCGCGAGATGGCCGCCACGCAGAGCAGCAGAAGCAGTATTTTGAGCACCACGTTCTGCAGCGTCAGCAAAAGCACGGACAGGCGCTGCCGCTGAACGCTGGGATAGAGCCTGGCGAGCAGGTCGTTGAGCCAGAGGAAAGGCAGACTGAGCAGCATGATGCGGAGCGCGAGCACAGTGTCCGGCCCTGCGTCGATGCCGTAGGAGTGGAGAAACGGCGCGGAGAAGCAGAACAGTCCCGCCATGAGCGCCGCGACGAGCGCATAGGTGTACTTGGACAAAAGGGAGAGCATCTTCCGCAGCCCGTAAAAGTCGCGTTCGCCGTAGAGCATACTGCCCAGCGTGGAGATCGTCTGCAGCGCGCCGCCCGCCAGAATGCGCAGGATGAAGCGAAGCTGGCTGTACACCGCGTAGAGCGCCACGCCGATGTTGCCCACGAAGTACATCAAAAGCAGGTTCACCGTCAGGCCGGAGAAGATGCGTGAGGCCTTGTCTGTGGCAAAGGAGGAGCAGGACGAGGCCAGCTCCCGCCCGGTCTCGCGCAGGTCGCCGGCGCGCAGGACAAAGCGGAAGGTGTGCTTTTTGGACAGCAGATAGGGAAGCACCACCAGAATACCCGCCGCGTTGCCAAGCAGGGAAGCCGCGGCTGCGCCGGCGACGCCCATGCGCAGATACTTCATAAAGACAACGTCCAGCACGATGTTCACTCCGTTGGCGGCAACGACCGAGCCCATGGCCAGCTCGGAGCGATCGTCCAGAATGGCGAAGCTGGAGAGAACGAGATTGACGCCGACAAAGGGCGACGAGAGCAGGGTGAAGAAGGCGTAGCGCGCCACATCGTTCGCGATCGCGCCGTTGTTGGACAGGACGCCGCTGAAAAAGCCGCAGAACGGCAGCAGACACCAGCAGAGAAGCCCGCCCGTGAGCGTCAGAAGAAGGGACAGGGTGAAGACCCCGTTGGCCTGCCGGAGCCTTCGCTTGCCCAGCAGAATGCCGGCGGCGACCGGCCCGCCGGAGGAGAGGACGAAGCCGAATAGCTCCGCCACATCCACAAAGCTGTCGCAAAGGCCCGCGGCAGCGACGGCATCAGCGCCCAAAAGGGCGCCGATGAGCATAAAGTCCACAACGGAGACCAGATAGGCGGAGGCGGTCACCACCGTGCCGACGCCGAAAAACTCCCGCGTCTTGCTGCGTATGATGGCCTCGTTCCGCAAGTATTCATATCCCATTTTGCTTTCCGCCTTTCACACTTCGGGACGGTCAAACGCCGGTGTGCGGGCCTATCCCGGGTTTTTGAGACATTCCGTATCCAGCATTCCCAGCTGGCCGGCGACGGTCGTGACCTCGACCTGCAGGCAGGTCAGGTTGGATGCCGTCGCGATAAAGTCGATCATGGAATTGATCGCGACAGCCAGAGCGAGGGCCTCGCCGGGGATGCCGAGCTGGGTGAACATGACCGTGTAGCAGGTCAGCGCGCCGCCGGGGATGGGCGGCATCGCCAGCGACAAAAGCCCGGTCACAACGATCATCGTGAGGAGCCACGCGGGCGTGATGGCCGTGCCGAAATTTTCCGCCATGCACAGGCAGGTCGCCACAAAAGCGACCGCAACGCTGGGCATATAGAGGACCTGTTCCAGGGGCACGGCGAAATGCGCGAGCATCGGCGGGATACCCAGCTTCTTCTCGCAGGTCTCTAAATTGGTGGCGAACGCCGCGGAGGACGACGCCGTGGTGAGACCGATGAGGAAGGTCGGCAGCAGCTTTTGCACAAGCAGCCGGAAACTCACCCGGCGCCGCGCGGCAAGGATGCCGATGAATACGAGACACATCAGCGGGCAAAGTGCATAGGTGATGACGATGGCCTTGAGGATGCCCGAGAGCTCGGAGCCGAAGTCGGAGCCCAGCAGAGCGAACAGACTGAAAAATACGAAAAGCGGGATCAGGTCGCCGATGGCCTCCATGAGGAACTGGACCACATCGTTCGTCTGCTCAATGAACGTGCGGACGGCGGCGGCACGGTCGCCCAGGATCAGCAGGGCGATGCCGACGGCGGCGCCCAAAAAGATGATCTGCAGCGTGTTACCGTTCAGGAACGGAGAGATGATATCCGAGGGAACGATATCCAAAATGATCTGATAGATGGTCGAGAATCCGCTCAGCGCCGCGCCGCCCGAGGACAGCTCCAGCGGGAAAAGCCATAAAAGGCAGACGGTCACTCCCGCGCTGACGAGGAAGCTCAGCGCCGCAATGCGGCCGATCACTTTCTTCCCGATCCTTCCCATCATGGTCATATCGCCGATGTTGAAAATGCCCCAGCAGATCGCCAGGAAGATCATCGGCGAGGAGATGGTGCGCAGCAGGTTTAGGATCAGCGTAAAGAGCGGGTCGGTCACGGCTCGGACGCCCGCCTGCGCGCTCGTGGGAAGCAGGCGCTGCAGCAGCCCGAGGATGACCGCCGACACGATGGCGAGCAGGAGCTTCTGCATCTGCCCCAGCTTCCGCTTTCTGGGCGGGTCAACGGTCAGGCAGTTTTCGCCGTTTTGGTAGCTCTGCGTCAGCGTAAGGCCCGCCTGCGCCAGCAGGCGGCTGGAGAGCAAGCAGTTTTTCAGCACGTCGTCGGCCTGAAGCTCCTTCCCCTCGACGCGGATTTCGACCCGCTGCCTGCCCAGACGTTTTTTCGCGCAGAAGGTGACCGGCGCGCCGGGGAGCGCGGAGGACCAGCCCTCCAGGATCTCCTCCAGTGAGAGGCGAAGCCGCAGGATATCCTTTCGGTCCGCCTCCGCCTCCGTCAGAGAATCCGCGAACTCCTGCGAAAGAAGATCCACGGTCTCCGGCGACAGCCGATAGCCTTTCTTTTTCGATGTCAGCATACTCATTTCCTCCCGCTCATCCGTTCTTTTCCGCTGCGCTCCCGAACGAACGCTCATTCGATGCGAAGAATGTCGGAAAAGCCCGTGACCTCAAACACCTCCATCACGGCCTCGTTCACGTTTTGAAGCACCATTTCCCCTTGCTGATTCATGAGCTTCTGCATCGCAAGCAGCACGCGAAGGCCCGCGGAGGAGATATATTCCAGCTTCTCCACGTCAAATACCAGACATGTAATGCCGCCGCGGAGCTCCTCCGGCCTCGGTGTGTTCATCGTGTCCCTCCGCATAAAGATCTTCCGTTGCCGCCGATCACGGCAGACCGGGCCGGCCGGAAACTATGGCTTGTCCTTCTGCCGCTCCGCCTTCCGCTCGAGCAGCATTTGATCCGTTTTCTGCCGCAGAAGCAGCAGCATATCCAGCTGCTCGGCGTTGAGGTCCAGTCCCCGCTCCCGGAACAGCGACAGGAGCTTTTCACGGTACTCGCCCTCCCGCAGCGTCGGATATTGCTTTGCCAGCTCGTTGAGCTTTTGCCGCAGCTCCTCGTTGGTGTCCGCTTCCCAGTTGAATTTGGCGGTCTCCGCAAAGGAGAGCTTTTTCTTCTTCCAAGGCCAGTTCATAGCAATTGTCCTTTCCGCGTCCCTGCGCTGTCGCCGGCGGACGGCATTCATCCTTTTCCGGAGACAGCATAGCACAGCTGCACCCCGACGGAGCAAAAATGCCGGAATTGGTCGTTTTGTCTCCCGAATTGGTCACGGGCAAAAAAGGAAACCGCCCGAGGGCGGTTTCCCAAATTTCGTATCGAAATCTATGGATTGAGAATGACGCAGGCGGTGCAGACGCCGGCTTCGACCTTGTAGTGTACCTCACCCTGATAGCGCTCGGCGGCGGAAACGATGCTGTCGATCCCGACGCTCCGCTCTGCGGGCAGACCGTTTTCCAGCTTCAAGTTGACGCAGGGGTTGCTCACCGCGAGGACCGTCTTTTTTCCGACGTTTCGGATGTGGACGCGGATGGGACCGGCGCTGTGCGCCGCGGTGCAGGTATGAAGGGCGTTTTCCAGAAGGTTCGCGAGGATGGCGACAAAGTCCACGTCGGCCACGTCGGACTGCGCGGGCGTATCCGCCTGCGCGGTGAACGCCACGCCCGCCGCCTTCGCCTTTTCGGCGTAGGAGCGCAGCAGCTCGTTGACCATGGGGTGCGGGCACCATGAGGGAAAGCTCTCGACGGCCTCCTGCTCCTGCTCAAGATAGCGCAGGATGCCGTCGGTGTCGCCCGCGCGCGCCATCGCGGCGATGCAGGCATCGTGATGCCGCTTGTCGTGGCGGATGCGGCGGCTCTCCCGCTCTGCCCGGCTGACAGTCTCCATGTAGCTCGTCAGATACTCCAGCTTCTGCTTGACGAGCGCTTCTCTGGCGTCTCTGCGCATATAAAAAATGTTGCCGATGCTCAAAACGCTGACCGAGGCGTAGGTGCATACCGCAGCGCAGAAAACGAACAGCGTATCCGGCTCCACTCCGTCGTCCAACCGTATCCTTGACATGAGGGCTGTGAACAGAAAAAAATAGATCGCGGAAACGGCGCTCAGGAGTTTCCAGCTCTGCTTCCGAAAGCCGCTGACCTCGCGGAGCAGCGGCCTGCCGTATTTCCGGTAGGCGAGCAGGATCGGCAGCGCCGTGACAATATGGAGCGCGGTGCGCACAAGGTATTTGACCGCCATCGGGCGGTCGGGCAAAAGAAAATAGCACAGGTAAAGGCCGCCGGACCAGGAGATGCAGCACACGCAGAAAAATGTGATGAGCAGATAGACCTTTTTCCAGAAGCCGTCCGCGGACACCGCAATGAAAACGGCGGAATAGCTGAGAAAACCGACTGTCAGCGACACCGGCAGCCGCAGCGGCGCCGGCAGCAGGCCGAAGCACAGGTACAGATCCAGCAGCAGGATAAGTCCCTCCGCGCCCCACAGCAGCGCCGCCTTTTGCACGGACCAGCGTCGCTCCTGCATCAGCAACCCGGCCGCCAGCAGCGCCGCGAAGATTGCCAGTCCCACATAGAGGATCGTTCCGATGTAGCGGGGGTCCGTCATCCGTTTCTGACCTCCTCTAAGTAGAAATCAAAGTATGCCTGCTTAATTTGGGCGCGCAGCCGCCGCGGAACGGGAATGCGCTCGCCGCCGTCCATGATAAGGTCCGTGCCGGAAAAGCAGCGGACGTGTGCAAGGTTCACAACGTAGGAGGCTCCGCACGGGATCATGCCGCGCCGTCCCGCCAGACAGTCCTGCAGCTGAGCGGCGGTCAGCCGCGCCGTCAGCTTCCGGCCGGAGGCCAGAGAGAAGCTGCGCCGCTTGCCGTCGGTCTCGATGTACAGCACGTCCTCCAGCGCGATGCGGTGCAGCTCGCCCTCGCAGGGGAGCAGGAGCCATGTCCGCTCCTGCCGTAGGGCGATCACGCGATCCAGCGAGGCGTTGAGTTTTTCCTGCGTGTACGGCTTTTGAATGTAGTCCGCGGCGTGGAGCGCGAAGGCGTCTACCGCGTAATCCGAGCTAGTCGTCAGGAAAAGAATGTCCGTATTTTCGCTGCACCGGAGGATGTCCCGCGCCAGCTCTGTCCCCAGCATACCGGGCATACAAATGTCCAGCAGGGCGATATCCGGACAGCCGGCCTTCTCGAAGGCGTCCAGCATCGCAAAGGCGGAGGAATAGACGGTCGTCTCGATGCTGTGCTCCTGATGCGCGGCCGCATAAACGCGGAGGTCCTCCGCGATCCGCTCGCGGTCTCCGGCGTCGTCGTCGCAAATGGCTATTTTCAGCATCGTCCCGCCTCCTTCGCCGTGTTTTCTGTATTATATACCGCCGCTTGCCGCTTCGCAAGCGGTCGGCTCCGTCGGATCCAGCCGTTTTGCGGCCTTCCGCGCGGCGCCCTGTGTGAGGTCCATTGTATCAGCCGGAAGAACAATGCGCAAGCGAAACGCTTGCGCATTGTTGGCATTGTCGGTCATCCGCGGACCGAGCCGCAGAAGGTCCTTGCGGAAATTAAAATCGAATAGGGCTCAACGATAAAGCCGGAGTGATCGGGAGCGACGGAAAGGCCGCGGCATAAGCTGTCGCGGTGTACTGCCGTCCGCGCACCGGCGCCCGGCGCGAGAAAATCACCGCGCCGTCCAATGGTATGCGATCCGGGGTGAGCCGTCCCTGACATGGATGATCCCGCACTTCTTAAAGCCGCTCTTCTCGATCAACCGCTGCATCGTCGTATTGTTGGCGTGGGTATCGACGCGGACATTGGGGGAAATGCTTTTGCAATGATCGGCGGCGCATTGGAACAGCCCGTGGACCCGCCCGTCGCCGGCCAGCCGATGGATCGTGACGTAGGGCTCGTCGTTCAACCATTCGCCCTCCTCGATGTGTGCGTAGGTTGGCTCCGCGCCATCAAACAGGGCAAATACCCCGTGTATGCCGGTCTCATCGTATATCACCTTGCAGACCTTTTTTTGAAGGTCGGACCGGATCAGGTCCGCGCTCGGATAAGAGCGACCCCATTGGGTGGGATTTCCCGACCGGATCATGTAGTCCTGCGCGTATTCGTATATTCTCCGGATCTCTCCGAGATCAGCTTCTGTCGCATTTCGCAGGCTGAGCATATAGTTTCCTTCGCTTTCCTTTGTTTGGCTTTTTCCGCGTCAGCCCAGCTTATCGCCGTTTTGGACCTTCTTGTCCGGTGTGACCAGCACGACGCCGCCCTCGCTGTATGTGCCGAGGACAAGGACCTCCGACATGAATATCCAGCTTCATGAAATCATCAAATGCTGCCATGCTGAGCACATCCTTTCCTTGCCCGATTCCTTGCGCTCAGCATATCACAGCTCCGGACGGTTGGCAATGGGGCGCGGCGGCCTTTTTGAAAAGAATACGCGCCTGCGCGAAAGACCTAACCTTTGGTTAATGGTTTTCCGTTTTCATCCACCGTACAATGAAGGTACGGTGGGGTTTTTTATCCCCCGATACGCTGAAAAAAGGAGGACGCACGCTTGAACCGGAGATACCTGTCAGCCGTTGAACCACTGCCGGACCACATTCTGCAGGTCGATTTCGTATCCGGCAGCCGCCTGCTTCTGGACATGAAGCCGTATCTCGACAAGACCCGCTTCCGCTCCCTTTCCGACCCGCTGGTATGGAGCAGCGCCGTGACCAACGGCATCTTCGTCCGCTTCGGAAGCGTGGAGCTAAGCCACGACGAGCTCCTTTCCATGGCGGAGCAGGAGCATTGAAGCAAACGATCTGGATCAAAAAAGGAGAGAAAAACGATGAAGAATCGAAAAAGCTATTATTCCCTGCTGCTGGCGCTGGTGCTGTGCCTGTGCCTGACCGCCTGCGGCGGCAGCGGTGATGACTACGACGACGGCGAGGACTACGGCAGCGATGAAGTCAGCGCGCCGGATACCTTTGAGGGGATGGTCAAGGACTCCGAGCTGGCGACGAACTATGCCATGTACTGGGGCACCTGGGTCGACGCGGACAACAACAGCGAACTGCTCGTGGCGATGGCCGACAGCGGAGACGAGGTCCGCTTTGATCTGTATCAGGACGGGAGCATAGAGGCAAGCGACTTTGTCCAGTTCTCGCAGGAGTACAGCGGCGATTATTTCTACAACGAGTTCGACGGCTGGGCCCACCACTGCTGGCTGGCCGACGACGGCACGCTGCAGATCGAAGGCTTCGGCGGCTTTGAGAAGGACACCTCCGCCGGCGACATGGACGCGTCGGACACGGGCGCTGCCGACGACGTTTCCGCGCTGGCGGGCATGTGGTATCTGGACGGCGACGTGAATGCCGCGAGCTGGATCGAGTTCGACGGCTCCGGCATCTGGACGCTGTATGAGCGCTCGGCCGAGGGCGATTGGAGCGAGGTCGACTACGGGACGCTCCGCGCGAACGGAGACAGCCAATACGAGGCGGTATCCGACGCGTATGAGGGTGTAAGCTACGACGCCTATCTGGCGGACGATAACGCGATGTACTGGGGCGGCGAAAACGACTACTACCAGAGAACATAAGCAGCGGGGAGGGAAGTGGCGATGAAGACGCGGAAAAAATACCGGTCCCTTCTGCTGACCCTGCTCCTCTGCCTGAGCCTGGCGGCCTGCGGCAATCAGGACGGAGACATCGCGGGCGGCGACTGGCGCACCACCGGCGTGGTCGATGCCTACGGCACGGTCACGCGGGACGGGGAGGAGATCGATGTGTGCGCCTGCCTCGGCCCCAAAGCGCTGTATCTCTATTACGACAATGAAAAGCACGAGCTGTTTGACACCGCCGTGCTTCCGACTGACGAGCTTGGCGATGAGGACTGGCAGTTCGGCGAGATGTCCCTCAGCGACTTCAGCGGAGACTACAACAGCGACCTGCGGCTCACGCTCTTTCATGAGGACATGAGCGAATCCTACATCGTGTGGGAGTGGGAAAAGGGTGCCGGCTATCTCTACCGGCCGTCCGACTCCTATTTCCGCGAGAGCCGCGTGGTCGATGAGCCGCCGGCGGACGACATTCTGACGGAGCAGACGTGAAAGGAAGGCAGCCATGAAAACGAAAAAAGATAAATTCGAGCCGGTCGGCGTTGAGCGCATGACGGACGCGGAGCTGTCGAAGCAGCTGGGAAGCTATCAGAGGACGGAGAGCATCGGCATGTTGCTGGGCGTCTTACTGGTGATCGCCGGGTGCATCATGATGTTTGTGTATCGCAACATCGCTGTGATCTGCATTCTGGTCTTTGCCGGCGTAGCGCTTTTTCTGCTGGTGGCAAAGCCCGCCCAAACGAAGAAAAAAGCCCTGATGCAGCAGCAGCTGGGCAGCTTCTTCCGCACGGAGCTGACAAAAGCCTTCGGCCCGGAGCCGGAGCCGGCCACGCTGCCCATCGACTGGGCGTACCTGAAGGCGGCGAAGCTGTCGGCGGTCCCCTTTACGGAGTGTACCTTGACGGACTTCCACGAGGGCGAGCACAAGGGACGGCGGTTCTCCGCGGCCAACGTGGAGCTGCGCCGCACGGTAGAGGAAAAGTCCGGCCCCGACAACGACAACTGGATGACCCGAACCGAGACGCTGTTCCGCGGCATCGTGGTCCGCTGCAAGGACATCTGCGATCCGGCGCTGGACATCGCCCTGAACGACCTGTTTCAAGAACGGAAGAAGGACGACATCATCGACCCTGCCGCCTTCCGGAAGCACTTTGCCGCTCACACGGCGGATGGCCGGGAGGCGGACGATCAGGTCACGCCGCAGCTTCGTGACCTGGTACAGAAGCTGGAGGCATCCTCCGGCAGCGCCAAGCTGTGCGGCCTTATCCTCTGTGACGGCGATCTGACGCTGGCCCTGGACCGGTATGGGCAATCTGCTGGATCTGATAACGGAAAGCCCTGCCCTGACGGGCGCGGCGGAATAAGGAGGACGATATGCCTCTTTGGTTAGCCGTTGTGCTGCTGTTGCTGGCGCTGGGCGGCATCGTGCTGTGCCGCAGGTATCTGCGGCATGACCGCTCGGCACAGGCTTTGTGCATCGTGGTGTGCGCGCTGGTCGCGCTGGCCTGCGCGGTCTATATCGGCCTGACCGTCCTGCTCGTGGCGGCGGTGCAGGACCGCCCGCCCACGCTCTGAAGACGGCATAAGGCATAAGAGGACGCGCCATTCTCGACGGAAAAGCCGCCGGTTCGTTTATCGAACCGGCGGCTTTATCGTATTGCTTTGGGCAGCGCACGGTAGTATTTTTTCCATTTCGCTGTACCGGAAGGCGATCAGACAGCCCGGCGGCGCGCTACGGGGAGAGCAGCACGAAGCGGCGGTCCACTCCGGAGTGGATCAGCTCGCACAGGGCGTTCCAGTCGTTCTCGTCCTGCATATTCTGCAGGTCGTCGAGCAGCAGAACGCGCCACCTGCCGTCGACAGGCGGGAGCGCGAAGCCCTCGTCACCGGCGGACAGGTGCAAAACATCCTGCCCGCGCAGCAGAGTCTCGGCGAGCGCGGTCTTACCGAAGCCGCAGGGGCGCTGAAAAAGAGAACGCGCCCTCCGGCCATGAAGCGTTCAAAGCGTTCCGCGATGGCGGATTTAATGATGATCTCCGGCTCGTTTCATCCTCCGTAAAGCATAATGGCATGGTTTTATCTCGTATAGCTCCATTATACACGCTCAAACGGAAATGTAAATCATACCGAAGTATGAGAAAACAGACAAAACGGCGGAGATCCGTTCACTTTTTCCTTACGGGATAGCAGACCTCGGTGACGAACTCGCTCGGGTCCGACGTCTCGTGCGGGCTGACGTGGTAAATGTCGAACATCGGTCCGGCGTATTCATAGCCGTTCGCCTCGATCCACGCGGTGAGCGCGGCGGTGACGTCATTGATCTGCTCGTAGCCGCCCTTGAAGGTGCAGCCGGCATAGGTGACGGGCGGAAGCGTGCGGAACCGAACGTGCTCGGTGTCGGGATACGGGCCCTTGACGGTCTTCTGTGCTTCCACGGTCACGTCCTTTTCCTTGTATTCGCCGTCAAGGAAAACAACGCAGCAATAGCAAGGGTCAGTGGGGAGTAGGTGCATGGAGTCGGTCTCCCGGCAGAGGACATGCCAGACCATGCCCTCGTCCTGATAGCGGGGGATGGTCATGCGGACGGTGGCGGCATAGCGCTCGGGCAGGGTCTTGATGGTCACATCGTAATTCATAGTTTCTTCCTTTCTCAGCCGCTTGCGGGCTGTGTCCAGAAGCCGCAGCCGCTGCGCAACATCGTCCCGCTGTTGCTCCAGCTCCGCCTGACGCGCCGCAAGGAAATCGTCGAGCCGTTCGCGGTCGTCGTAGATGGGCAGGATGGCGCAGACGTCGGCGAGGCCGAAGCCCATGTCGCGCAGTGCCGTGATGCGGCAGACGGTGGGCAGCTGCGCTTCGATGTAGTAGCGGTAGTCGGTAAAGCGGTCAATCTCAGCGGGCTTTAAGAGACCGATCTCATCGTAGTAACGCAGCATACGGACGCTCACTCTGGACAGTTTTGAAAAATCTCCGATCTTCAGCATAGCGGTACCTCCATGCCTTGTATTTTTGAGCTCGGGAAGAGCATAAGCCCTGACAGCGTGTGAGAGTCAAGGGGGAAAACGCGGTTTTTTGCGCAAAAGAAATGAGACAGCCGAGGCTGTCTCATTTCGGGCGTTCGTTACTTTTTGCGGGAGAGCGGCGCGATGTGGCGCTCAACCTTCTCCGCGTGCTCAAGCGGCTTGATGAAGCGCTGACCGAGCGGATGGCGCGTGTTGCGCAGCTTGATGAACTTCTCCGCCACCTGCGGGAAGAGCGCGAGGGAGAGCACGTCCTCCTCGCTGCGGGCGAGGCCCTTGTACTGCTCGCGGTACTTCGGCAGCTCCGGCTCAATGAGGTCGGCGGGGCGGCAGGTGATGACGTCTTCGGGCTTGATGCCGGCTTTGGCGCGCACCTCCTCGTTGACCGTGCCGGGCAGCTTGCCGTACTCGCCACGCAGCATGGCGCGGGATTCCTTCGGGAAGTTCTTGTAGCGCTCGCCGAAGATAATGTTCATCACGGCCTGCGTGCCGACGATCTGGCTCGACGGCGTGACCAGCGGGGGATAGCCGAAGTCCTCGCGCACGCGGGGGATCTCCGCGAGCACGTCGTAATACTTATCCTCCTTGCCTGCCTGCTTGAGCTGGGAAATGAGGTTGGAGAGCATACCGCCGGGCACCTGATAGAGCAGGGTGTTGGTGTCGACGTTGAGCACCTTGGGATCGAGCGCGCCGCTTGCCTTGAGGCGCTCGGCGACCTTACGGAAGTGGACGGCGGCCTCGCTCATCTTGCCGAGGTCCAGACCCGTGTCGCGCACGGTGCCACGGAGCGTAGCGACGAGGGATTCCGTCGCGGGCTGGGAGGTGCCGTTGGCGAGCGGGGAGAGCGCGGTATCCACGATGTCCACGCCGGCCATCGCCGCCATGAGATAGACCATATCGCCCGTGCCGCTGGTGTTGTGGGTGTGCAGGTGGATGGGAATGCTGACGGTCTCCTTCAGGCGCTTGACGAGGGAGTAGGCGTCCATCGGCAGCAGGAGGTTCGCCATGTCCTTGATGCACAGGGCGTCCGCGCCCATCTCCTCCAGCTCGCGGCCGAGCTTGACAAAATAGTCCTCGTTGTGGATGGGAGAAATGGTATAGGAAAGAGTCGCCTCGACCTGTCCACCGTATTTCTTGGTGGACTTGATGGCCTGCTCCAGATTGCGCACGTCGTTGAGCGCGTCGAAAATGCGGATGATGTCGATGCCGTTTTCAATGCTCTTGGCGCAGAACTCGTCCACCACGTCGTCGGCATAGTGCTTATAGCCGAGAATGTTCTGACCGCGGAAGAGCATCTGCAGCTTCGTGTGGGGCAGGTGCGCGCGCAGCTGCCGCAGGCGCTCCCATGGGTCCTCGTTCAGGAAGCGCAGGCAGCTGTCGAAGGTCGCGCCGCCCCAGCACTCGAGGGAATAGTAGCCGATGGAGTCGAGCACCTCACAGGCGGGGAGCATATCCTCCAGCGTCATGCGCGTGGCCGCCTGCGACTGATGCGCGTCACGCAGGATGGTATCGGTGATCAGAAGCGGCTTATTCGATAAAAATTCCATAAGAACAGGAGGTCCTTTCCTAAAATTACCTTTAGTTTAGCATACTGCCGCAGATTTAGCAAGAGGGTATTTGACGGATTTCCGTCATTTAACGGCAAGAAAATGACGGAGAAGTTGCGAAAAAACAGCAAAGCGGTAAAAGTGCTGTAAAAGAGGCGTGGCCGGCCTTGACTTTTTCCCTTGCCTTGTGCTATACTGTGCAGACTTTGAGGGAGTAGATGGCGCGAGAGCGTGGCAAGTCAACAGACTGGCCGAAAGGCCTGGCTTGTCTTAAACACCGAGACTCAAGTATGGTTTTGCCGTACCTGCGTCTTGTTTTCGGGTGCGGCGACGTACCTGATTTTTTTATGTGCGGAGGACAATCCATGGGATTTTTTGAACTGTTCCTGATCGGCATCGGTCTTTCGATGGACGCTTTTGCCGTGGCCATCTGCAAGGGCCTCGGCATGGAGAGGATCAACAAGCGCGACACGCTGTTGCTGGCGTTGTTCTTCGGCGGCTTTCAGGCGCTCATGCCGCTCACGGGCTATCTGCTCGGCAGCCGGTTCGCGAGCTACATCGAACGCTGGGATCATTGGATCGCCTTTGTGCTGCTCGCCTTCATCGGCGGCAATATGATCCGCGAGAGCCGCGAGCAGGAGGAAGAGGAGATCGAGCACGGCGGGAGCATCCGCTATCGCGAGCTCTTCACGCTGGCGGTCGCCACGAGCATCGACGCGCTGGCCGTCGGCGTCTCGTTCGCCTTCCTCGGCGTGCACATCGCGCCCGCCGTCACGCTCATCGGCTGCACGACCTTTGTGCTCACGCTCGTGGGCGTTTGGGTCGGCAATCTCTTCGGCTCGCGCTACAAGAGCCGCGCAGAGCTGACCGGCGGTATCATTCTCATCCTCATCGGCGTGAAGATTTTGCTCGAGCATCTGGGCGTTTTAGGATAGGATCACCGTATATTGATAAAAAGGGGACTGCGCGTGGGCGCAGTCCTCTTTGTGTAGCTTGTGTCGATGCTCAGCAGCCGCAGCCGTTGTTGCAGCCGCAGCCATTGTTGCAGCCACAGCCGTTGCCGCACCCGCCGCCGCAGCCGCAGCAGCAGATCAGGAGCAGAATGATAATGATGATCCAGCAGCACCCGCCGCCGCCAAAACCGTTATTGCACATAAAAGCAACCTCCCATGAAGATAGAGCCGCCGCCGTGGCGGTCTCAATCCATAGTATGCGCCTCGTGCAAAAGGGTGTCAGGCAAGGCGGCCTGTTGTGACCATCGCCTGCGCGGCACGGTAGTCTGCATCGGTGAACACACCCGCGTCGATGAGATTCCGGCTCAGCGCGGCGCCGCCGCTTGTGCGGACGGAGAGCGCGTAGTAGGAGAGGTAAGCGACGTCCGCGCGCAGGAAGTCGGAGGACCGGAGCGCTGTGCGCTCGCCGGCAGTCAGGACGCCCGCGGTCACGGCGCGGTCGAGCGCATCAGAAATATTGGTGGTGGCGGTGGAGCTGTAGCCGAGCGCGCGGAGCATGAACTCCACATACATGGCGGCGGAGGCCGTCTGCTGCGTACCGAAGTAGGAATGGCCGAGACTGTCCGTTCCCACGCCGTTGCTGTAGCCCCTTTCATAGGCGTAGGCGACGTAGGGGGCGCACCAATCCGGCACGTCGATGAAGGGCTGGGAGGCCGTACAGGCCAGCGCGGCCTTTTCCTCACCGAGCATACGGATGAGCATGATGAGAGCCTCGGCGCGGGTGGGAGTCTTTTCCAGCTCATAGCCGCTGCCGATGCCGCTGCCCGTGCCGCAGAAGAGGGAGAGCGACTGGAGCGCCTCGGCCATCGCGTTGCGGTCCGGCTTGTCGGAAAGGGCGAAGTGATAGCTGCCGCAGTAGCTGAGCACGGCGGTCTTGGACGTGCAGGTGAACAGCGCCGTGGTGTCCTCGGCGACGAGGCAGCGGTGGTTGATGGGAATGGCGCTGCCGCTCGTAAGTTCTCTGCCGTCGGTCACGTCCACGACCGTGCCGGCGGAAAAGGAAACGGTCAGCTCACCGGCGAGAGGGATGACCTGCAAGCCCGTGACGCCGGAGAGGATGTCGTCCTGCTTGACGCGCGTCTCGGTAAAGACGGCGGCGTAGTCGGAGCCGACAGCGGCCTCCGCCGCCGCGACCGCGGCATTCCAGCGGGCCTTGGCGTCGTCGAGCGCGCCGGCGTCCGCCTTGGTAACGGCCTCGTCGATCCTTTCCTCCGCCTGTCGGCGGAACGTGCCGTTCAGAAAGTCCAGTGAGACGAGAGGATCGCTCGCGTCGCCGCCCGCGGCGACGGCGTAGCCGACAAACACGAGCGCGGTCAGGACGAGAGCGAGAAGGAAGGTGCGTTTTTTCATTTCGGCTCCTTTACTCCGGGGGAAAAATGCTTGGTGATGCGGTAGCTGAGCGTGAGCAGACTGTCGGCAAAGTGGACGTTTTCAAAGAAAACGTTGCCGCTGAGCTCGACGTTGGTGAAGTTCCAGATGCCCTGTACACCGAGGGCGATGAGACGGTCGGCGACCTCCTGTGCGACGCATTTGGGCACCGTCAGCACCGCGACGGAGGGGTGATTGGCGGTGCAGTAAGCGTCCAACTCGTCCATCCCGCGAATGGTGACGCCGTTCACCGTGGTGCCGATGACGGCGGGGGAGACGTCGAAGGCGGTGTCGAAGAGGAAGCCGCCCTGGTCGAAGTCAAAGTTCTGCAGCAGCGCGTGACCGAGGTGGCCCGCGCCGACGACGATGAGGCGGCGCTTGTCATCCACGCCGAGGATGTGGCCGATCTCGGCGCGCAGCTCCATGATGTTGTAGCCGTAGCCCTGCTGACCAAACTCGCCGAAGCAGCTCAGATCCTGCCGGATCTGTGAGGCGGTGATGCCCATACGCTTGCCGAGCGAGCCGGAGGAGATGCGCACGATGCCCTTGGCGTGCAGCTCGTCGAGGTAACGGTAGTAGCGGGGAAGACGCCGGATCACGGCGTCGGAGATCTTCTCTTTTTTCATGCTCTGTCTCTTTTTTCAAATTTATAGATTGTCTCTATTGTAGAGGATGAAGGAAAAGTTGTCAATTTTTTTAACGATCTTTTTTCTGCCAAATTTTGCTTTACAGTTTCGTGGAAGTTTGCTATACTATGGAGCGTTGAAGGAAATATGTGCCCGTAGCTCAGTTGGATAGAGCGTTGGACTCCGACTCCAAAGGCCGCTGGTTCGAATCCAGTCGGGCATACCAAAGCCTACCGTTTTTGCTTGCGGTAGGTTTTGCTTTTTGCCGTTTCCGCAGCAAAAAGGGGGCGAACTTCTTTGCCTAGCCCCATTGCATTCTTCTTTAAAAAATTTAAATTGCCCTGCAATAAATTATCCTTTCCGTGCATTACATGGATGACAGGAGACGGAAGCTTATGCTCAGCTTGCTGATGACAACCGAATATGCCCCGGCAGAGAATCGGCACGAGCTGCAGCAGTTGATCCTCCGCGTTGCCGGCGGTGAGCGTGAAGCCCTCGCGGAGCTGTATCAACGCACGCGCTCAGCGGTGTACGGTCTCGCGCTTTCCTACCTTAAAAACGCGCACGACGCGCAGGATCTCACACAGGACGTCTATGTGCAGGTATGGGACTGCGCGGAGCAGTACCGCCCAACCGGTTCGCCGATGGGCTGGCTGCTGGCGGTCTGCCGCAATCTGTGCCTGATGCGCCTGCGGCGCGAGGAGCGTCATGCCGCGCTCAGCGAGGAGGAATGGGACGCCATTCCCGCGCAGGAGTGCGGACTGGACGCCGATGAGCACACCCTTTTGCAGCAAGCGCTGGCAAGCCTTGCGGACGAGGAGCGTCGCATCGTGCTGCTCCATGCGGTCACGGGTATGAAGCACCGGGAGATCGCGGCGCTGCTGGAGCTGCCGCTTCCGACCGCCCTGTCGAAATATCACAGAGCATTGAAAAAAATGCGAGCTTATCTGGAAGGAGACGACGCCAAATGACCAACGAAAAAATGGAGCAGCGTCTGGCCGCGGCGGTCGAAAAGACCGCGCCGAACGATGTGAACGGCGTTCTCTCCCGCTGTGAAGAGCGGAAAGGAACGGTCATTCCCATGACGACAAAGAAAACGACGAAGAGAAAATGGACATCGCTCATTGCCGCCTGCCTTGCGGTGATGCTGCTCGGCGGCGGAGGGCTGTTCTACCAGCGGGCGAACGCGGTAGCCTCCGTGGTGTCGCTGGACGTGAACCCGAGCATCGAGCTGAAGGTGAATCGGAGCGAAAAGGTGCTTGTCTGCACGCCGCTCAACGAGGACGCGAAGGCCATCCTTGCGGATATGGGCAACGGCGCGGACCTCAAGGGCGCGAAGCTCGATGTGGCGGTGAACGCCGTCGTGGGCAGCCTGGTGCGGAACGGCTACCTCAATAGCATTTCCTCCGCCATCATGATCTCGGTGGAGGACAAGGATACCGCTCGCGCGGAAAAGCTCCAGCGTGAGCTGACGAGCACCGTGGACGGTGTTTTGCAGACAAGCGAATCGAGGGCGTCCGTCCTGACGCAGACGCTTACGCAGGACGCGGGACTTACGCAGCAGGCGCGGGAAAACAGCATTTCGACCGGAAAGGCGGCGTTGGTGAACCGTGTGCTTGCACTCAACGCCACGCTGAAGTTTGACGCGCTGGCAAAGCTCTCCGTCGAGGAGCTCAAGGACCTCGCCGAGGCGGGCGCGCCCGCCATGCCAATCGGCAGGGATGCGGCGGCCTACGCCGCGGAGCAGTATGCCGGGACAACGGCGCTGGATTCCGTCACAGCGGAGGTCGATTCCGAGCTTGACGAGTTCCCCGCGCACTATGAGGTGGAGCTGCACACGCAGTGGGGTGAGTTTGAGTATTTGGTGGATGCCTACACCGGTAAGGTGCTCAGCGGGCAGAAAGATTTATTGGCCGCCGTTTCCATATCGAGTGAAACGACGAAGCCCTCTGGTCAAAAGCCCGCGCCGTCCGGAACGGTGCAGGATATCGGCTACGCCAAGGCAAAGTCCATTGCCCTGAACCATGCGGGCGTGAGTGAAAATCAGGCGTATGACATGGACATTGAGCTGGATGATGAGGACGGAAAGCTCGTCTACGAAATCGAGTTCAAATCCGGCAATATGGAATATGACTACGAGATCGACGCAGCCTCCGGCACTATTCTCAAGCACGAAGTGGAACGTGAGGATTGATATTGTGTATCTGCCGCCAGCCCGATGACCGGACCGGCGGCAGATGCGCGAAAAAAGGGAAAAAGCATAAACCTGTGACTTATGATGGACAGAAGCCGCACCCGGTATCAGATTACCGAGGAAACCGAACAGAGTGACGGTTCTGTGCTTGCCCGAGTCCGCAAGCAGTATAACGACAAAGCCGATGTAAGCGAATATTTCAACTGACACCAAACCCGCCTGACTTCCATCAGGCGGGTTTGTGATAGAAACTGCCGTAAAAATCACTATTATCTTGAGTTGCTCCATGCTATACTACAAACAGAAAATCTGCGATAAGGAGGGGGAACAGATGACGATTGATCTGGCGTTAGAGAAGATGATTCCGGGAATGCAAGAGATATATGGAGATCTGGTTGACAGCATCATCCTGTATGGCTCTACCGCACGTGGAACTCGAGCAGAAGACTCAGATGTTGATGTGGCAATTCTCCTTCACGCAGGAGCAACAAAAACAATGCGAGATCAAATGCTCGACCTTGTGGTTGATCTGGAACTCGAGTGCGGGAGGGTGCTCTCTGTCCTCTGCATCGATTATGATAAATTTGCAAAGTGGAAAGATATTATTCCGTTCTATAAAAACATCCGAAAGGATGGTGTTGTTTTATGGCAGGCAGTTTAACGGCACTATGAAAGAAACTGCCATAAAAAGCACTTTTATTTTTAAAGGGTTCATGCTATACTGTAAATAAGGAATTTGCTGTGAGGGGGCGATACAGTGGAAAAGCTAAATGCAATTCGAGAACAAGTCATTCGACTCTGCGCTCCGGAGAAGATTCTACTATTCGGTTCGCAGGCGAAAGGAACTGCGACTGCAAAAAGTGATATTGATCTTTGTGTCATAGCATCGACAAAGGACAAACGGTCATTATTGACGGATTTATATTGTGATACGGAATCTGATGCGCCGATTGACTTCCTTCTGTATACGCCGGAAGAATGGGAACACAGTGTAGCGGATAGCCAGAGCTTTGCCAACAAATTGAACCGAGAGGGAGTTGTACTCTACGGGTGACAGCCTGCGCTATAAGGACTGGTTTGAAAAAGCGGCACATGACCTGCGCGGTGCAGAAATCTTAATGGAGCATGATGGCGGTAATGATTTAGTCGCATTTCATTGCCAGTAGGCGATGGAGAAAATGCTTAAAGGCTGGTTGCTCAAAACGACAGGCGAATTGTTAGACGGACATAGCCTTGTATTTTTGTGCAGGAAAGCAACTGCGGCAGGGGCACCGTTGAAAGGAAAACTCAGAGATTGTGCATATGTAAATCAGTTCTACATTGAAACCCGCTATCCATCTGACTCTTATATACCTGTGTCCGAAGAGGAAGCACGGGATTGCATGGATGCTGCAAGGAAATTGATGGAGCTGTTGGCATAACGCTTAGACTACTATTTGACTACTATCGCAAAAAACCTCGGGAGTCTTGTGCTGCAAGGCTTCCGAGGTTTTTCTTCAAAATGCCGAAAATTTGTGCAATCATGATCAAACCGTTGCGCCGCAGTGGTTTCCGGTTTGACGGCCTGATAACTCCGACCCCAAAGGCCGCTGGTTCGAATCCAGTCGGGCATACCATAAAGAGTTACCGGTATAGATGCGTCTGGCGCAAAGCCAGGCGCATCAACCGTTTCCGGGCTTTTTCGAGCCCGGATTTCTTCTTTTGAACCATAGCCGGATTTGAACTGGAGGATTTCATGTCTTGGACAGTTTCCAACCTCCAGCGCCCTTTTAGAGAGGACTTTTCTCTCGAAAAAAGCGGCATCATCGCAGAAAAAGAATCACAAATATTTGGGCGTCGTTTTGTCGGCTTTGACGGGCCGAAAAAAGCGGCGCCCTTTTTCAATTTCTAAAAGGGCGCTGGCTGCAGCGTCTGAAACGGCAGGCCGGAGAAGACCTCTCCGGCCTTATTTTTTTACAACAGGAGGATCGCTCACATGGACACCAAAAACACAAGCCGTCAGCTTCGCTACCTCGAAGAAGTCCGTACTCCCCTGCACCGTGCAGGCTTTGGAACCCTGCCGGTGGAGGGAGAGCAGTTGCCTGTCCTTTGGAACGGCACACCCCTCTGCCGCATCACCGGCAAGGGCAGCGTATTCTATCGGCGACAGGATGTGGACACGCCCCAGGCAGAGGATGCCCTATATCGCGTCGAGGACATCGCCGCGAAAACGCTGGAGTATATGACCGCTATGAAAGCCGCTCCGCAGCTCAAAGCCAGCGGACTGGATGGCGACTACCGTATCCTCGCTGACTTTGGCGGCACGGTGCTGGCAGGTTCTCCGAGCAAATACGGCGTTCAATTCGTCACATGGGATTGGGACTATGACCGCACGGGCGTGTCCCACGGGCACTATTTCATGGAGAACTACGATGGCGCCAAGCAGGACTTCGCCACACGCTCCGGGCTTATCCAAAAGGAACAGCTTTTCAGCCCGGAGCAGCTGACCGAGATA
>QWCH01002153.1_pt1 | contig 25982 bp, 19 predicted proteins | sample 1972671 | NCBI WGS metagenome assembly QWCH01 (sample SAMN09866713, study PRJNA288562) | Human gut metagenome isolate term3_stool, whole genome shotgun sequencing... | isolation source: gut | host: Homo sapiens | place: USA: California
AAATTGAAAAATATAGGACAGGTACTGGAAGATGCTACCGACCGGGCAAAGGACGTGAGTGACATCGTGAGGGGTATTATCATCAAATTTGCCTGATCGTTATGCTGACAATAGTTCTTTTAGCCATCGTGATCGCTCTCTTGTTCGACTTCCTGAACGGGATGAACGATGCGGCAAATTCGATAGCGACGATCGTCGCCACTCGTGTATTCTCTCCCACTATGGCAGTGCTTTGGGCGGCGTTCTGGAATTTCGCCGCTATTTTTATCTTCGGCGTGAGCGTGGCGCATACGATGGGAGAGGGGATTGTGGAAGCCTCCCGGATTAATGAATACCTGATTTTCGCCGCTTTGATCGGCTCGGTCATCTGGGTATGGTTGTGTACTCATTTCGGGATGCCTATCAGCGTGTCCCATGCCTTGATCGGCGGGTTGATCGGTCCCGTGTGGTTCACCTTCGGGAGCGATGCTCTCGTGGCTTCCGGGATTATCAAGATTGCAGTGTTCATCGTGCTTTCCCCGCTTATCGGTATGATACTCGGTTTTTTCACGATGTGCCTGACGATGTTGATATTCAGACGCAAACACCCGTTGAAAGTCGAGGGCTTGTTCAAAGGATTGCAATTATTCTCTTCCGCTATATTCAGTTTGGGACATGGCGCGAACGATGCCCAGAAAACGATGGGTATCATCGCTATTTTGCTTTATAGCGTGGCAGGTAGCAACACTTTCGTGAGTGAATACCTGTACGAGAACACGGGATCGTTCCACGTGCCCGTGTGGTTGATCGTCACTTGCTACTCGGTGATCGCCTTGGGTACCATCGTCGGGGGAAAGAAAGTGATCAAGACCTTGGGCGACGGGTTGGCACGGTTGAAACCCGTCCAAGGATTCTGTGCCGAAACATCCGGTGCGTTGACGTTGATGGGAACGGCAGTTCTGGGTATTCCCGTGAGTACCACGCATACCATCACCGGTGCCATCATCGGCGTCGGCATCACGAAAGGTGTGGCATCCGTCCGTTGGGCAACGGCGACGAATATCGTGGCGGCATGGGTATTGACTATCCCCGCGACCATCGTGATGTCCGGACTCGTGTACTGGATCATGGGGTTGTTCATGACGATGCCGGGCAATTGAAATTGACTTTTGATACCTTTATTCTTGAAGTCCCCACACTTGGGGACTTCAAGAATGAGGGATTCGGCAATCACCGGGTCAATTCGTTTTCAATCTCTCGATCAATCGCGGCATCATCGTCCAGATCGTGTTTTCAGTCTGGGCAGTGTAGAAATTACCATCGATCTCGAATTTCTCGTCGGTAGCGATGCCTTTTTGTATGGCGGCTTTTGCCAGCGGATGGACTGCCACTTTCTTGCCGGTGCTGATACCCGTGGCATCAAACATCATGGCTGCGGCACAGTGACCGATAATAATTTTCCCCTTGTCGCCGAAAGCCTTGATGACGGCGAGCATATCCTGATTGTAAGGTTTCCCGGCATTCTCGCCGAACTTGGGCATGGCGTCGCCACAACCGAACACGAGTGCGTCGTATTCATCCTCGTGTCCCTTGAGGTGAGCGATCACGTCGTCGGCAAACAGGGTGATACCGGAGTTTGTTTTGATCTCTTTCGTGTCGGCAACCGCGAATACTTTATAAGGTATCCCGTTCTCGAAAAACGCTTCCAAGTACTGGAATAAACCGAACCCGTTGACCGGGTTTACTGCCAAAACTGCAACTTTCTTTGCCATAATGTATTTTTTTAGCGTGAAACAATAGTTCTATTAAGTAAGTTTATTACTTTTGTATAGCAAAAGTATGCTATCTAATTCGTAAAAACAAGAACGTACTTGGAGATAAGATAGTTACACGGATGTTAGTAATGTTGATACTAAACGGGATATATTGATAAAAAAAATGAAAAATTTTCACGCTAACGGGAAATGTCCCATACGTGACGTGTTGAGTCGTCTGGGGGACAAATGGTCGATGCTGGTGCTGGTGACGCTGGAAGCGAACGGAACAATGCGTTTTCGGGATATTCACAACGCTATTGCGGATATCTCGCAGCGAATGCTGACGGTGACCCTGCGTACCCTCGAGGCGGACGGGTTAGTGTCGCGCAAGGTGTACGCCGAAGTACCCCCGCGGGTAGAGTATCAACTGACGGGAACGGGCGAAAGCTTGATGCCCCATATCCGGACGCTCGTCGATTGGGCGATGCAGCACATGCCGGAGATCGTGGAAAGCAGGGAAGGACACTGACGCGTTAGCGTCTTCAAGCGGATACAGAGTGTCAACTCGGAGAACACGCGTGTGAACGGTAATGCCGGGAACGCGTGTGTTCTGTTTTTTTTTGCAATTTGGTTGCAAGATTATCTCTGTACCTTTACCGAAAATAAAACGAAAGGTTATGAAACAATACGTGAAAGAGATCGTGTCATTTATCCTGTTGGTTAGCGGGATCGGGATGACATGGGGAAACGCGGTGTGGTTCGGGGAGGGACACGTGAGGGCGATGTGGTACGCGGTGGCGTTTCTTCCGGTAGGTTTGCCCGTGTTGCGGGAAGCTGTTGGCTGCCTGTGGGAACGGGAGTATTTTAACGAGTTTATGTTGATGAGTGTGGCGGCACTCGGGGCTTTTTATATCGGGGAATACCCGGAGGGAGTGGCGGTGATGCTGTTCTATTCCGTCGGGGAGAAGTTTCAAGACGCAGCGGTGGAACGTGCCCGTTCCCGCGTGAAGGCGTTGCTTGACGTGCGCCCGGAAGTGGCGGCGGTGATTCGCGGGGGCAGTGTCGTGGCGGAAGTCCCGGCAAACGTGCAGGTTGGCGAGACGGTGGAGGTGAAGGCGGGGGAACGGGTGCCGCTCGATGGCGTGATGCTGGGCGAAACGGCGGCATTCAACACGTCGGCGTTGACAGGCGAGAGTTTGCCCCGGGATATCCGGCAAGGTGAATCCGTGTTGGCGGGGATGATCGCCATGGATCGGGTGGTACGGGTACGGGTGACGCGACCTTATGACCGGAGCGAGCTGGCGCGCGTGCTGGAAATGGTGCAGAATGCCACGGAACGGAAAGCACCGACGGAGTTGTTTATCCGTCGTTTCGCCCGGGTGTACACGCCCGTGGTGACGGGGTTGGCAGTATTGATCGTGTTGTTGCCCTTTATCTATTCGCTGGCGCAACCGGGATTTGCTTATGTCTTTGACGATTGGCTGTATCGTGCCCTCGTGTTTCTGGTGATCTCTTGCCCGTGTGCCCTCGTGGTGAGTATCCCGCTGGGGTATTTCGGGGGAATCGGGGCGGCATCCCGTCACGGGATCCTGTTCAAAGGGGGAAACTATCTCGATGCGATCACGCGGGTAAACACGGTCGTGTTTGACAAAACGGGTACACTCACGCGGGGTGAGTTCGAGGTACGGGAGGCACACGCCGGGAACGGTTTCGAGGCGGACACGATGCTGGCAATCGTGGCGGCGGCAGAGGGAAATAGCACGCACCCCGTGGCGAAAGCGGTCGTACGGTACGTCCGGTTGCGGGGAATCGAGCCGCTGGCGGTGACGGATGCGAAAGAATTACCCGGTCACGGGTTGAGTGTCCGTGTCGACGGGCGGGAAGTGTTGGTCGGGAACACGCGGTTGCTGGACACGAACGGGGTGACGTATCCTGCGGGTTTGGCGAGCGTGCCGGAAACGGTAGTCGTTTGCGCGGTGGACGGCGTGTACGCGGGCTATCTCTTGTTGGCGGATGCGCCGAAGGAAGATGCGGCAGACGCGGTTGCGGCATTAAAAAGTTTAAATATTAATAATATTGAGGTATTATCGGGAGATAAACAGGCAATTGTTACTAAATTAGCGAAAAGTTTGGGTATCGACAAAGCTTACGGTGATTTACTCCCGGCAGATAAAGTGGCTCGGTTGGAAGAGTTGAAAGCCGAGCCGGGCAGGAAAGTGGCTTTCGCGGGTGACGGGATCAATGATGCCCCGGTACTTGCCCTCGCTGACGTGGGGATTGCCATGGGCGGACTCGGGAGCGATGCCGCGATAGAGATTGCCGACGTGGTGATACAGACCGATCAGCCGAGCAAGATTGCAACCGCCGTCAAGATCGGAAAAGTTACCCGCCGCGTGGTGTGGCAGAATATTGCGTTGGCATTCGGCGTGAAACTGGTAGTACTGGTGCTTGGGGCATTCGGGGTCGCTACCATGTGGGAGGCAGTCTTTGCCGATGTCGGGGTTGCCCTGTTGGCGATTCTCAATGCGATAAGGATACAGGTAAAATAAAGGATATGGAAGAAACGGTATATTTGGATAAACTGGAAAGGCGGGGAATTAAACCCACCGCCATGCGGCTACTGATATTAAAAGGTATGTTACGGTTTACGCGGGCGTTCAGCCTGCTTGATCTGGAGAACGAATTGGACACGGTAGATAAGTCCACGATATTCCGGACGATCAATCTTTTTCTGGATCATCACTTGATTCATTGTATTGACGACGGTTCCGGTTCATTGAAGTATTCCGTGTGCAGTAATGAATGTACCTGTTCTATCGACGACCTGCACGCCCATTTCTATTGCCGGAATTGTCACAAAACCTATTGCCTGCGAAAAATACACGTGCCGACAGTCGATTTACCGATGAACTTCACCCTCGAAAGCATCAATTACGTGCTGAAAGGCTTGTGTGAAGATTGTGCCTTGAAAAAATGAGATATATCTATGGACAGTAAGAACCTGCAACCCGCAACTTGCCCGAGGCAAACGATCGAAAATTTAGCTTTCCGTAACCTGCGGCGAGCCAAGGAAATTATCGCGGATACCGGCATCGAGGCTATTTGGCGGTCGGTGGGAGTGGAACCCCGGTTGGTAGGATCGGTAAAAACGGGTTTACTGGTGAAGCATCTGGATATCGACTTTCACGTCTATTCCAATCCCGTCGTGATTGCCGACAGTTTTGCCGCTATGGCGAAGCTGGCAGAGCATCCGGCTATCCGGCGGGTGGAATGTATCAATTCATTGGATACCGACGAGCACTGTATCGAGTGGCACGCTTATTACCTCGACCGGGAGGGTGACGAGTGGCAGATTGACATGATTCATATATTGGGTGGTTCCCGTTATGACGGTTTTTTCGAGCGGATGGCGGATCGAATCACTCAAGTACTGACACCGGAAACGCGGGGAGCTATATTGAGGCTGAAACACGAAACTCCCGATGACGAAAAAATCATGGGCGTGGAGTATTATCAGGCAGTCCTTCGGGACGGCGTCCGCACGTACACCGATTTCATGAACTGGCGTAAACGGCATCCCGTCACGGGAGTGGTGGAGTGGATTCCGTGAGCCGGACTAACTGAGCCCTGATGCGACTTAGGGATTGAGCCGTGACACCAAGGTACGACGCTATATGCTTCAAGGGAACGGACTGTATGATTTCCGGTTGTTTTTGCAGGAGCATCACGTAGCGCTCGAAAGCGGTGCGGTTATACGAGTCCAGCCAAGAGATTTCGATTTCCAGCATGAAGTTTTCAAGAATCCTTCGCCCGAGATTTGCCAACTGCACGGAGGAACGGTACAATTGTTCCAGTTTCTCTTTGGTCAGGCAATAAGCCTCGCTGTCCGTCACGGCTTCCAAGGTCAGACGGGAAGGGATGTTTGCCACGTATCCCCACGTGGAGAAAGCGATTTCGCCTTCGCCGGCGAACCACAGAGTGGCTTCCGAACCGTCCTTGAACGTGTAAGCACGCCACACGCCGCGGGTGATGATATAAAGGTTACTGTTCGATTCCCCCTCGTGGACAATGATATCCTTGTGGGAGAACGTTTGTTCCTCCGCGTTCTCCAAGAGTGTCCGTATTTCATGCTCGGTGGCGGACAAACGACTCGTTATTATCTGCAAAGTGGTATCTTTCATCTTTTAAAGTGCTGGCGTAAATAGTACGATACGATAATGGCAAAGGTAATCAATTCCGTGAACGGTACCGCCAGCCATATCCCTTTTATTCCCCAGAGGAGCGGGAGGCTGACAAAGCACACGGTGATGATAACAATACCCCGGAGGACGGTAAAGAACGTCGCTTGCTTGAATTTCTCGATGCTCTGGAAATACCCGATACACACGATGTTAAGCGCGAAGAACAGGAAGCCGAGCGCGAAGTAGGGGATGCCCTGTATGGCAATTTCCCGCGCGTTACCCGTGCTGCCGAGGAAGAGGGACACCACCGCGGGGCATAGCACGATGGTCACGAGACAAGCCAGAGCCCCGCAAATGATAGCGAATTTCAACGAGAGCCGGAATGCCTGCTTCACCCGTATCCATTGTCCCGCGCCGTAGTTGTAACTGATGATCGGTTGGGTGGATTGCGCGATGGCGTTGTTTACCATGAAAACAATCGGGAACCAGTAGCAGGCAACGCTATACGCCGCCACGCCGTCCTCTCCGAGATAATGGATGAAAACGTAGTTACCGACGAGCATCATGCAGGCAATGGCGGCCTCGTTGAGGAATGCCGAGAAGCCCAGTTTTATCATGTACCCGATATTTCTTATCGTCAAGCGTATGCTTTTGAGGGAAAATTTCGGGCGGTAAAGATACAATACCTTGTTATATTTAAGCAGGTAAACCAGTATCATGATACTCCCGACCACGACCGAGATTACCGAAGCGATGGCGGCTCCCGCCAAACCGAGCTGCAACGGGAACACGAGGACATAGTCCAGCACTAGATTTATCGCCGCGGGAACGGCACTACACATCATGGCGAACGTCGGGGAACCGTCCAGACGAATGACAAACAATCCCACGCTCAATAGCATATTACAGGCAAGGAAAGGCACGATCCAATTCATGTATTCCAACACGAGAGGCAGCAAGAGGTCGGAACTGCCGAGCAGGTAAGCCATGTCTGTTCTGAATAGCATGACCAAGGCGCACAGCAGAACCGTGATACTTAACGATACGGTAATTGCCTGCGTGATATTTATACTGGCAACTTTCACCTTGTTGTGTGCCAAGTGGATGGATGCGACGATAGAAGCCCCGACGCCGAACATAAGACCGATACCCGCCGACAACATGAAGAACGGGGCAACGATGTTTACTGCCGCGAGCGCATCGCTCCCCACGCCACGTCCCACAAATATCCCGTCGATAATCGTGATAGTGGCCGAAAGAACCATCCCCAACAAGGTGGGAATAAACATCTTGCGAAACAACTTGGGAATATTCATCGTCCCGAAATCAATACTGTCCTGCATCATAATCTTTTCGTTTTTTATTTCCGGCTGCAAAGGTACGGCTATGATCTTTGGGAAAAGTTACCTTTATGGTAAAAAAGCGGGGAAAATATATTTAGTTCATAAAGTTTATAAAGTTCATAAGGTTTATAAAGTTCGTAGACCCCCGCGGGGTGCTTTGTTTGCGGCAACTCAAACTGCCGATTAGCATTGTCCGAAGGACATCCGTTACTTTATAAACCTTATAAACCTTATGAACTTTATAAACTCAATGAAAAGTCCGCCTTTAGTTTGGCGATAACTTCTTTCACGCTGCTGATCTTATTCGCCAAGTAGGCGTTCTGACCGGCGAAAGCGTATCCTTCCTTTAGGTTTCCGATTGCAGCATTGTAAAGCGCCTTGATAATGCAGTAAGGGCTTTTGGTGTAGTCGCAAGTTTTGATGCAATGGAAAGGACAGGATTTAGGTTTCTTTTTACCCTCGGCAACGTCCCGGATAAACTCCCCGTCGAAAGCACGACCGGGCATTCCTACCGGACTTTGAATGATGCGAACGTCTTTTTTATCCGAGTGAATGTACACTTCTTTAAATTCCGTGGAGGCATCGCACTCTTCCGTGGGTACGAAGATGGAACCCATTTGTGCTGCCGAGGCGCCGAGTTTCAAGAACCGGGCAATGTCTTTTCCGGTGGATATACCCCCGGCGGCAATAACCGGAATGTTTTTCTGTTCGGCGTAACTTTTCGCTATTTCCACTACTTCCGGGATCAAATGTTCGAGAGAGTAATTTTCATCCTCGATTTGTTCCTTTTTGAAACCCAAGTGTCCGCCGGCTTTCGGACCTTCCACCACGAGTGCATCGGGAAGATAGTTGTAATTCGTCAACCATTTTTCGCAAATCAGCTTTGCTGCCCGTGCCGAGGATACGATGGGTACCAGCATGGTTTTGCTGTCCTTTGTCAAGAATGACGGGAGATTCAACGGAAGCCCCGCCCCGGCAAAGATAACGTCGGCTTTCTCCGCGATAGCCGTCCGCACCATATCCGAAAAGTTGGAAAGGGCTACCATGATATTCACGCCGATAACACCGTATGTTTTTTCACGGGCTTTCCGAAGTTCCTCGCTAAGCCCGTAAATGCATTTTTCCAGATAATTCCCTTTGAATTGAGGGTAAAGGAGTCCTAATCCCGCTGCCGAGATAACTCCGACTCCGCCTTCGTTAGCCACGGCGGAAGCCAGTTTGTTCAATGATACACCGACACCCATACCGCCCTGTATAATAGGCAGCTTGATCTCGTATTTACCAATAAAAAATGATTTCATTTTTACAACATCGTTGATATTTAACATGTGCCCTTTTCAGTCCGCACGACAGTTTTTTTGGGCTATTACTAACAAAACAAGGAAAGTTATACTGGTCTGATTCAACGATGAAAAAAGAGCGGATGTCACCAGTCCGACAAAAATACATACGATAACGATCAGAATAAACTTACACTGTTCACGGTGTAAAGGTAATAATAAATTTATGAAATATACTAGCTTTAGGCTAAATAAGTTGATGAGGGTACACGGGAAAACAGTATAAATTCACTACATTTGGACTTTATAACATGGATAGTAGATCGATACAATTGCAACTGGTTGATTGATAATATCTAATTTGAAGCGAGATGCACATGAATACTGATTTTGTAAACTTAACAACAGAGAACCTGACCAACGAGCATTTATGCTGCATCATCCGCAGTAAAAAGCCCCATCAGGGTATTGACGCTAAACGACAATGGCTCTCGGACAGGCTGAGTGAAGGTCATGTCTTTAGAAAATTGAACGCGAAGGCTACGGTTTTTATTGAATACGCTCCTCTTGAAACTGCTTGGGTTCCCGTGATTGGAAACAATTATTATTACGTCTATTGCTTGTGGGTTCTTGGTAGTGATAAGGGAAAAGGGTATGGAAAATTACTGATGGAGTATTGTTTGGCTGATGCCAAAGAGAAAGGTAAATCCGGCATTTGTATGCTCGGGGCAAAGAAGCAAAAATCTTGGCTTTCCGACCAATCATTCGCGAAGAAATTCGGCTTCGAGGTTGTTGATGCTACCGATGATGGATATGAATTGCTTGCACTTTCTTTTGACGGAACAATACCGGCGTTCGCGCCAAATGCCAAAAAGCAGAAGATTGAAAGCAACGTGCTGACAATTTATTACGATATGCAATGTCCCTATATCTATCAAAAAATCGAGCTCATAAAACAATATTGTGAAACGAACAACGTTCCCGTGTCTTTAATTCAAGTGGATACGTTGCAAAAAGCAAAGGAATTACCTTGCGTTTTCAATAACTGGGGAGTGTTTTATAAAGGAAATTTCGAGACGGTGAATTTGCTGGATGTCAGCTATTTGGAGAGAATCCTCAAAAAATGAAATTATCATTTTAGCTTTTCCTCGTTGATAATCGTCATGTAGCTAAAAGCAAAAAGTCTGTAAATCATATGATTTACAGACTTTTGCGGTCTGGACGGGACTCGAACCCGCGACCCCATGCGTGACAGGCATGTATTCTAACCAGCTGAACTACCAGACCAAATAGTTTTTTCTTCAATAATAAAAGGCGGTCCGGACGGGACTCGAACCCGCGACCCCATGCGTGACAGGCATGTATTCTAACCAACTGAACTACCGAACCTTTTTTTGCATCAAACAACCGCTGTTGTTCTCAATTGCGGTGCAAAGATAGGTAGTTTTTCTTATTCTGCAACATTTTGATACCGAAAAATAGAAAAAAAATACGATTTCACTAAAGTTTGAGTGTTTCGGAACGCTTATGGATAAAGGAATACAGGATATTCTTATTGAGAATGAAATGGTTAAATGCAAAAGTGATAAATCATCTCTAAAATTTCAGTTTCAGTGATTGGAGTTTAATTTTTTCCTTATATTTGTGCCTTATAATAATTGTCAAATTTAAATTAACTTATAAGATAATGAACGTACCTGCAGAATTAAAGTACACTAAAGAACACGAATGGATTCGTGTTGAAGGTGAAGAAGCATATGTTGGTATTACTGACTATGCACAAAGTCAATTAGGCGATATCGTGTTTGTTGAGGTTGAAACAGAAGGTGATGAGCTGGAAGCTGGTGATACTTTTGGAAGTATCGAGGCTGTAAAGACTGTTTCCGACCTGTATATGCCGATTTCCGGAGAGGTTTTGGAATTTAACTCTGAGTTGGAAGATCAACCTGACCTCGTGAACAAAGATCCTTATGGAAAAGGTTGGATTATCAAAGTAAAGGTTGATGACGAAGCACAATTAGACGGTTTGTTGAGCGCTGACGCTTATAAGGCATCTATCTAATTTTTTTGATAAGACAAGGACTGTATGCGTTATCTCTTTCGGGGTAATGGATACAGTCTTTTTTTATTTCGTGATTTGATGATTTATGATTTTAACGGTTGAAGGTTGAGTTGGTAATGTGTGACATTTTCAATTTTCAATTTTCAATTTTCAATTTTCAATTTTCAATTGCTTGTTATGACTTTAATAAAATCTATATCCGGTATTCGCGGCACGGTTGGGGGACAACCGGGAGATAATCTCACTCCGTTGGATATCGTGAAATTTGTTTCCGCGTATGCCACTTGGCTAAAAATCGGTGCCGGGAAAGAGAAGGCGAAGATAGTGTTGGGACGCGATGCCCGTATTTCCGGTGATATGTACGCTAAACTCGTGGAAGCCACTTTGTGCGGCTTGGGGCATGACGTGGTGAATATCGGGTTGGCGACCACGCCGACAACGGAAATTGCCGTGACGGCTGAAGGGGCAGACGGGGGAATTATCTTGACCGCAAGCCATAACCCGAAACAATGGAATGCTTTGAAATTGTTGAATAACCGGGGTGAATTTTTGTCTGCCGAGGATGGGGCACAAATTCTTCAGATGGCAGAAAAAGAGTCGTTCGAGTATGCCGAGGTGGATGATTTGGGAACGGTTACTTGTAAAGATTACACGGACTACCATATCCGGCATGTGCTGGATTTGAAATTAGTAAATCCGGAAGCTATTGCCAAAGCTAACTTGAAAGTGGTGGTAGATGCCGTGAATTCGGTCGGGGGAACGGTGATTCCCGCTTTGTTACGTGCCTTGGGCGTGAAAGAAGTGGTGGAATTGAATTGTGAACCTACCGGGCATTTCAGTCATAACCCGGAACCGATACCGGAGAATCTGACCCAGATATCGGAAAAGATCAAAGAATGTGGTGCAGACCTTGGAATCGTGGTAGACCCGGATGTGGATCGTCTCGCGTTGGTTTGCGAGAACGGGGAGATGTTCGTGGAGGAGTACACGCTGGTTGCTGTTGCCGATTACGTGTTGAAGCATACCCCCGGAAACACGGTATCCAATCTCTCCTCTTCCCGTGCGTTGCGTGACGTGACGCTGGCTCACGGGCAGAGTTACAGTGCCGCTGCCGTTGGGGAAGTGAACGTGGTCGCCAAAATGAAAGAAACACATACCGTGATCGGTGGTGAGGGTAACGGAGGAGTCATTTACCCGGAAAGTCATTACGGACGTGATGCCTTGGTGGGTGTTGGGCTGTTCCTTTCTCATTTCGTGGCGGAGGGAAAGACAATGACAGCATTGAAGGCTACCTACCCCCAATATTTTATCTCCAAGAATAAATTGACTCTTTCTCCCGACATGAATGTCGATAAGATTCTGGAAGGGTTGAAGCAAAAATACGCTTCGGAAGAGATTACCGATATTGATGGCGTGAAAATTGATTTCAAAGACGGGTGGGTACACTTGCGGAAGTCTAATACGGAACCGATTATCCGTATTTATTCCGAGTCAAAAGACGAAGCTGCTGCCAATCAATTGGCAGAAGAAGTGATAAAGGTTGCACAGAGTTTGTGCTAAACAACAAAGGGGAGTTCGATGACTCCCCTTTGTATATTTATTCTGTTCCGCCTACACAATGTAAATCAATACCATATTCGGCAAAAGTTTTAATAAGGTAGTCGCATTTCTTTTGGATTGGCGGGTTATTCACGTAAATTGGGTTAGCGTGTAATTCGCTTTTGGTTTGAGAGAAGATGAATTCAATAAACGAGAATAAATCATGTACTTTATCTGTCGGAGCACTCCAGTAATATGGTTCCCAAAAATACCAATACGTACCGTATTCCAAAAATCCTAATTTGTACATATCTTCTTCTTTATACCATTTGTTATCGGAAGAATACGCATTGGTTACTCCTTTTTGGGCAGCGCTTTCTTCAACCAAGGAATAGGACGCACAAGTATTTATAATGTTGCCGTAGTCTATTTTAGACATAATGTCATTAAAGGGTTGCATTAAGAATAAAATGAACGTGCGATTGATCGCTATTTTCAATCTTTCCCGATATTTGGGTTTACTGATTCTTTGTCCGAATTGTTTATCCACGAGTGGCAAAGTAATATGGTCAATTCCTCGTACCATAATTCCCCGTTGAAAATAATAGCTACCATAGCTGATAGTATCCCATAAAGGTACATAGTTGCCTTTCGTGTATAATTTCCCTGCCATCAGGATTTTAGAGGGGAACAATTCTTTTTTTACTTTATCCGGGTACAAATCAAAAAAGTCTTCTTTCAAAAATTGTACAGCTGCTGCAATCCCTTCTTCATCCGCCTCGGCTTTTATATCATAGTCTGCATTTTTTATAATTTGATAATTCAGGTCCGGATTTGTAAATTTGTATAATACAGATGTCCCGTATTTAGCATACCATTCCACTATTTGATTATCAAAATCATGGTCTCCTTGCGGGATGTCGAATCGGGTTTCTTTTTTGTCGGGGATCACCAGATTATCTTCATCACTGCAAGAATCAAGAGTAAAAAGGAATATAGCCCCTAATATCAGTATGTATGCATTTATTTTTTTCATGATATTTCGTTTTAATTTAGTGCAGGATTACTTTCTTTGTGAGTTTTCATAATAGGTAATACCCATCTGGGGGTAGCCGTACCGATTTCAACCGTGTATTCGTCTCCGCTGTTTGCGGATTCATCGACATAATGCGAGAAAGATTTCATTCCATAGCGGCGTATGTCAAACCAGCGCGTACCTTCGAAACAGAATTCTCGACGGCGTTCTTCTTGGCATTTTTCAATCAATTTGTCTGCATTATTGTCGACCGTGCTGCTTGTCCATACTTGAGAGGTGTAATTCTTGATACGTTTCTCTCTGATGGTGTTCAAGTCGGAAATGGCTTTTTCCATGTATTCGTGTTGTCCGGCTTTAGCCATGTGTGCGTATGCCTCTGCCCTGTTAAGATATGCTTCGCTAAGGCGTAAACAAGCACCGAATTTCAGTTCTCCGGCAAATTTAGAGGATGCTTTTCTATTGGCATCTTTGTCGTACGGGGTCAAGTATGCTTTCAGTCGTTGGTCATCGTCTGCGTAACAATTCAGTAATTCATCGGATGCCATGAAACAAGTCGATCCATAGAGGGATTCAACTGCGTAATGCTCGGCACTATTCGCGTAAAAGAACATGATTTCCGAAGTGTTCAAGGTAAAAGGATAAGGAAAATTTCCATTGTTGATAGCTTCCGGATAATCGGTAGTCGTTATATCAAGCAATAAAAGATTATTGCCGGGAGTGGAGAATACGGCGGTAGCGTGTTCCGCGGCTTTTTCCCAGTTTGCCATGAAAAGATAGTAGCGACTTGCCAACAGGTGTGCCGTGCTGATACCAATACGGAATTTGGAACCTTTAGTAGCGGTTTCTGTCAATAGGCTGATTCCTTTCTCCACGTCCGAGATGATATGATTGTATACCTCTGCCACGGTACTACGGGGGACAGAGTTTTGGTCGATAATACTTGTTAATTTTAGCGGTACTCCTGCTGATTTACCTTCGGGTGCGTTGGGTGCATTGTAAGGGTAGGCGTAGAGGTTCACGAGATTAAAGTAGTAGAAGGAACGCAGCACGCGAGCCTCTCCTTCGACTCTTTTTTTCATATTGCTTTCGCCGTCGACATCACCGATCATGTCCAGCACGACATTACATCCCGCGATCATTTTGTAAAAGCGTTCGTACGAGTCTACGTCGACAGATTTCGTACCATTCGTCGGATTCGGCAGATTCTGGTAATCCTCGAACATCGTTTCGTTATTTGCTGAAGAGCGACCTCCCCAGAGATACAAGGGGCTATACTTGGTTACAGTGGATATTTGGTTGTTGCTTGTGATGTATTGAGTCGCATCATCGGCTAAAATATCCAGATAAGGCATTAGTTGGCGATCGTAACGCGGGTATCCCTCGTAAGCTAGTAATTGATCCAGATCTTCAATGGTCGACGGGATTACTTCATCTTGGGAGGCCTCCTTGAGAAAGTCGTTACAAGAGCACAATCCGATGACAGACAGGAATAATATGCTTTTCTTTATCATTTTTTTCATAATCTCTCTATATTAATATGATTAAAAACCAAGGCTTACACTTAACGAGAATTTGCGTTGGCGGTCAACGACCGGGATAATGCTGGTAGCGCTCGTGCTAAGGGTTTCCGGGTCTTGTTTGCCGAGTCCTTTACTTTTAATCACGAAAGGATCGGTTACTGTCAATGCAAAGGTGAGGTTCGTGAGTTTTATTTTATCCAGTTGTTTTCTGGGTAAAGCGTATGCCAGACAAATACTGTTACATCTGATGTGATCGGCTTTTACTACCCGGAAATCGGATAGGTTATACATCTGGTAACGATATACTTGACCTGAATTGCTTAATGTCAGTGAGTTATCTGGCAAATATTTGCTCAAATCCTCGTCTTGCGTGAGAAGCGCCGGTATATCCGTGTATTTTTCGTCACCCGGTTGCCTCCAACGTTTATTTAGTTTCGTGCTGGCATTTTTCTCCGGGTTCGGGATACTTAATTGCCCGTTCGTGCCACTTGTCGTTTGGCTTTTCATGAATGGGTTCAAGCGTTTGTGATGTCCCAACTGGAAATTGAAAGAGGCAGATAATGAAAGCTGTTTGTACCGGAATAGGGTAGATAGTCCGCCGCTGAATATCGGGTCTTTTACTCCGCTGTAAATCATATAATCCAATAAAGTTCCGCTCTCGACCTTTGTCGTGGTACCGGGAGTCTGGTCTATGACGGCGAATTTCGGGGCTCCCTTGTCGGATAACCCGATATACGGGAATGACCAGAAACTGTTCAATGCAAACCCGTCAATAATGACGCTTCCTTCCGTGATTTTTTCGAGTGTGGCATTGTCCACGTTGTCTTTTACTTTGTTGCGGTTGAAGCCGGAAGTGGCACTGATGCTCCATCTGATATCTTTTGTTTTTACGGGGATAACGGTTAAAGATATGTCATATCCCTTGTTGACCAATGTCCCGTTGTTCACAGCCATATTACTTGTTCCGTTTTCGATAGGGATGTTCACGTACGTGATCGCGTCTTTTGTTTTTTTGTAATAATAGTCGATACTTCCGTATATCCGGTCATCCAGTATAGATAATTCGATACCGCCATTGAAACTTCGGGTTTCTTCCCATTTCAAGTCTTTATTGGGTAAGTTCTTGATGGATAAATATTGCTCTCCGGTTAATATATCCGGTGCGATGTTGAAATTGGCGATCAGGTAAGGACTGATATCCGGAGCTTTTCCTTGTGTACCGTAGGAAGCCTTCAGCGTGAGGTTGGATAACCACCCGAAACGACGCATGAAATTTTCTTCGCTGACGTTCCATCTGATTCCGGCAGACAATACCGGGTTGAAACGATTGTTGGTGTTTTGCCCGAATTTATTGGAAGCATCTTGACGGAAACTGAAAGATAGCGTGTATTTCGTGGCGTAGGAGTATCCCACGGTGGCATAGTATGACATATAGTTTTCTATCTTGTCCGTCAGTTTCATGGAATGACGTTCCGCGTATGTTGGTACATTTACGGTTTCACTGTATTTTGAATCGGGATAAATGGACAAAACGTAATCCTTGTTTGCTTGCTGGCTGTAATTATAATCCACGCTTTTACCTCTATTGGGCATGTACCCGTATTCTGTTCCTTCCTGTCCGATATAGCTGTTGCCTCTGATCTCGTGTCCCAAGGCGATGTTGATTGCGTGGTTCCCTTCCTTGTCAATAGCTTTCCCGTAGTTGAGCTGGTTGCGGACAGTGTAACTCTGTTGAGTTATGGAATTGTAATTCAAGATACCGCCGTAGGGGAGTACAGATGCAAGAGTGAGCCATGAATCGCTTTCTCCGGTGACAAGTTCCCCGTAGTTGGCTCCCCGAATTTTAGAAACGGCATAGGAATGGTCATCCGCCCACGCGTTGGCTTCGGAACTGTTTCTTGTAAATGCACCGGTCAGCTCGTGTCTTAATTCCGGAAGAATATTCCAAATGATGTTTCCCGTGATTTGGAATTTTGTGTTTTTGTTCTCGTTCCCGGTATGCTTCAATTCATTCAGGAAATTGTATTGGATATCTCTATTAATTGCTGTAATGTCAGAAAGATAGAATTGAGCTTTTGACTCGTTTATCGTGTACCATTCATCGGAAGCGATTGTTCTGCTGGTATTCAACGCGTAATCTTCCGGGTTGACTCCCGTGTAGAAAGCGTTCGTTTCGGATTGACTGGCGGAGAATTGAAATTTTGTACGCAGATTACTACGTAGTTTGGCATCCACGCTGAAATTGACGGTTTTGTTACTTTGGTCGTTGCCTTTGTAACTGCTCAACGATTTATTGAACCCCACGGAACCGTAGAAATTGATTTTGTCATTTCCACCGCTTAGGCTTAACGAGTAATTTTGGCTGACGGCATTACGAGCGAGTAGTTTGAACCAATCCGTGTTTTGTTTTTCAAGACGGGTAACTTTTTCATTAAAATCCTCCATGGAGATTTCCTTGTTGATAAGTTGCAGGTAAGCACCCTCGTATCCGACATTTTGTGGAAATTTGGTGAACGGGACTCCCGATTCGACGATCTCTTTAGACAAGGCTACTCTGTCGGCAGAGTTCATCCGGTCGGTTTGGCCGTACGTTCTTCTTGGGGTGACGGAAATATCCGACCGGAAATTTACATTTATTTTTCCATTCGTGTTGGAACCTCTTTTGGTTGTGATTACGATAACGCCGTTAGCGGCTTTTACTCCATAAATGGCAGTGGCCGAGGCATCTTTCAGGAAAGTGATACTTTCGATGTCATCCGGGTTAAGACCGGAAATACTACTCGCGGAGATACTTGCCATAGAACTGCTCAAGTCGCCCGAACTAAGGATGTCATTCAATTGTGCTCCGGCAAAAGGAAGAGGATCTTCTTGAATGATGCCGTCAATTACCCATACGGGAGAAGCGTTTCCGATTACGGTAGAAGTTCCCCGCACTCTTACTTGAGGTGCGGTACCGATAAGACCGGAAGGGATCGTGATACTGACTCCCGGGATCATGCCTTGGAGCGCCGCATCTACCCGGTTGATACCGGCAATGCGGATATCATCGCCTTTCACGGTGTAAGTGGAACCCACGACTTCATGGCGTTTCAGTGTCTGGTAACCCGTGACTACCACTTCCTCTATGGCTTGGGAGTCTTCTTTGAGAGTAATTTTGTAGGGAACTTGTTTTTGATTGACTATCACTTCTTGGGTTTTCATTCCCACGAACGAGAAAACAAGCGTTGTTCCCTCCGGGACGGAAATCGTGAATTTTCCATCTTTATCGGAAAGTACTCCGACTCCTTTTTGTCCTTTTACGGTAATAGTGACAGACGGTAAAGTGACACCGGCTTCATCATAAATGGTTCCGGTCACTTTGACCGTGTTGTTTTGGGCGTGTACGATCCCCGATAGTGTAAACAACAGGATAAATAATATCCGGGTTACAAGTTGTTTTATATATATCGATTTCATTTGAATTTTTATTTATATTAATAAAGGTATTGCGGTGCAGCCTTGATATTTAAGGTAATGTATCCTTTTTTACCGGGCACGATTTCTTTCACTTGGTAAACGGCAACTTTGTGTTCCTTTTCCGTCGTGTTTGACGGCCAATTCAAGTATCTGTACATGGACATAATATAAATACCTTCCCAAGTGGGATGATTAGTTGCATTGCTACTTGTTGGATTACCGTAACTCGACAGATCCGTGGTGTATTGATATTCATCGATATATTTCGGTGAGGCATTGATTATATGTTGTGCGAATGTTATTCCGTTGATTTGTTCCAACGCCGGAATTTTATAAGAGGCCATCGCTTCAAATGTGTTCGTGAGATTTAGCCAACTTGCTGTGTAACTTTGTACACCTGCTAGGGGGTACAAGTGTTGTTCTTGATAAGAGCTGGTTACTTCATCCTCTTCACCATAGAAATAACATACATCGATGTGCAAAAGTTCTTCTAGGTTCATTTGGCGTACTTGTTCCAATGTAAATACTTCACCTGTGCTGATGTTTAGGAAATTACCGTATTGTGTATTTCCTTGTGCGCCTAAAGTTACCGTGTAAGATTTTAACTCGTCCGCGATCAGAATTGTTATTGTTTTATTAATCAACTGTTTCGGTTGATTGTTGTCTTTGCAAACTACTTGAAAATTATACGATTGATAATGCGATCCTCTTTCCGGCAGATAGTCGTTGGCACAGAACGAGTAAGTGTATCGGTTTTTGTTTTGTAGTTCGGTCGAGTCCATCGTCAATGGAAAATCGGGTAAATACACTCCGGCATTGTCCTTGATATATAATTCTTGAATGATGCCTTGGTTCGCGATAAATTCCACGTCAACCGTGATTTCCTCGCCGGGTGCGACGATAATGGAATCTCTTTCGATGCCGTTTAATTTCACGACCAACCCCGGACGAGGAGGCAACTCGTGGAGTTCTTTTACGCATCCTTGACAGAGTGTCAGCAGGAGGCTAATGATTAACAGATAGTTTCTTGTTCTCATAAAATTGGTTTTAAGGTTTAATAAATGATCTGATAATTTGTCTGTCATTAATTTGATTTTAGGTTTATATTCTTGGTTTAAAAAATAAATTCTGCACTGATGGAATAATTCCGTTGTCGCTTCATCGTCGGGGAATATGATTCGGCATTCATGTTCATGACTTCCGGATCTTGTCCTCGTAATCGATGATTCTTGATAATAAACGGGTTAGTTACCGTTATGCCGAGGTTGATATCTGCCACCCGGGTAATGCTTGTTTGATAATTCAGTGACATCCGATTGCACCGTAAGTGACTGGCGGAGACAACACGTGCCGTGCTCCGGTTGTACAATGAATAACGGTACACGGCGTTGTAATCCCCCAAACTCAACGAGTTATCCGGGAGATAAGCGGATATATCTTCATCGGTTATTTGCAATGCCGGGATATTCGTGAATTTCTCGTCTCCCGGTTGTTGCCAGCGGTTCAACAATTCGGTGGAAGCGTTTTGTGCGGCATTCGGGATGGCAAGCATCCCGCTGGCGTTACTCGTCATGAACGGGTTGAGTCTTTTGTAGTGCCCTAGTTGGTAATTGAACATGGCATTCAGCGAGAACCGCTTCCATCGAATAGTCGTGTTCAGTCCCCCGGACACGCGGGGTTCGCTGTCCCCGCTGTAAACAAGATAATCCAGTAGGGAACCGGACACTTTTTGCATTTCTCCACTGATCTGGTCTATGACCGAGAACAGGGGAGCCCCGTTCTTGGGGGATAACCCGATGAACGGGACAGACCAAAATCCGGATACGGGGAAGCCGTCCAAGGCGGCATTGCCATTCGTGAAACGTTCAAGCATTGGTTCGTCGGTATAACTTTTTTTCAAAATGTCTTTCATGTAAGCCATCGTGAATGCAATATTCCAAGTCCAGTCACGAGTGGATACCGGGGTGGCTTTTATTTGTAATTCGTACCCTTCGCTGGCGATAGCCCCGCTATTGATGTACATTTTGCGGGAACCGTTCTCGATGGGAATCTCTTTCTCGACCACGATATCTTCGGTTTCTTTTTTGTAATAATCAAATGATATATCCAGTGTATTTTGGAGTAGAGACAAATCCAATCCCAAATTCCATGATATAGTTTTTTCCCATTTCAGATCGGGATTGGGCAATTGTTCCAATTGCAAGTAGTTTTCGTTCGTGATCGGATCGCTCGGGACATGACTGACTAATGCTTGCGGCGAAACGTTGGTAACGACGTTTCCCTGTCTGCCGTGGGAGGCTCGTAGGGTTGTTTCATTGATCCACGATTTTGACGGGAACCATTTTTCCCGGTGGATATCCCAACGGACTCCGGCAGACCACACGGGATAAAAACGATTGTTCGTGCGTTCCCCGAATCGATTGGAAGCGTCATTCCGGACGTTGATGCAGAGGGTGTAACGGCTGTCGTAAGTGTAGCCGATTGTCCCGTACAGGGAGAACGTGTTCTCCACCCTGTCGATTAGAGTCAGGTCGTGGTCGTCCGGCAAGGTATTGTACGATTCTGCAAGTTCAGTGCCGGGGAAATAATCTTGTACCGATCGGAATCTTTCCGCCGCGGAGGTGTAGTCGTGCGTGAACGTCTTGTTTTTGCCCCGCTCGTATCCCCATTCGATACCTTGTTTCCCCGTGTATTTGTTTTCGCGTATTTCGACGCCGACGGTTGCTGTCAGAGAATGGTATACCGCTTCTCCCCACGTTTGCCGGAAATCCAATTGTCCTTTCAGCGTATAAGATTGGCGGGTATTTTTCATGTAATCGAGTACACCGCCCGAGGGAAGCGGACTGATATATGGTATCAGATCATCCACTTCACCGGAACTTGTAGTCCCGTAATCGGCACCTCGTAAAAGAGCCGCGTTCCATGAGCGAGCGTCAGCCCACAACTCGCTGTCATTCGAGCCTTGAGACCATGCAGGGGTAACCGTCAGATTCAAATAGGGCAGAGGCTTCCACGTGAGATGGGCACCCAGATTTAATTCCGAGGTTTTGTTGTCATTGCCCGTGTATTCCAGTTCATGCAACAGGTTGAAATGAACGTCATTTCTGGTATATTGTAACACGCCATTTTTTCGGTATGATAATAACACCGCTTTTCCGTTCGAGTAAAATTGCTCTTTAGCGATCGCGCGACTCGTGGTTAAGGCGTATTGTTCGGGATTGATTCCCGTGTAGTAACCGGATGTCGTGATATGGTAACCGGAAATATGGAGCGCTAATTTTATTTTTGGGGATGAATTGAACTTGAAGTTCAACATTCCGGTGTAAGTGTTCCTGTCATTCCCGATATAGGAACTGTTTTCTTTACGATACCCGAAAGAGGCGTAATAAGCCATTCCGTCTTTCCCGGAACTGAAATTCAAATGATAGTTTTGGCTAATCGCCGTGCGTCCCAATGCTTTGAACCAATTAGTGTTCATTTTTTCAAGCCGGGTTACCTCTTCGTTAAATTCGGCATAGGAAATGTCTTTGTTGATCATTCTCAGGTATGCCGCTTCGTAACCGATCTCCCGGGGAAAAGCCGGCAAAGAGATACCTGTCTCGATGATTTCTTTCGATAGCTGTACGCGTTGGGCGGAGTTCATAACCCCGGTATTCCTGTATGTCGGGATGGGACTGAACGTGATATCGCCACGGAATCTCACGGTAGGCCGTTGCTCGTCACCCTGTTTCGTGACGATGACAATCACCCCGTTCGATGCCCGGATTCCGTAGATTGCCGTGGCGGACACATCCTTCAACAAGGTGATACTGGCAATATCGTCAACATTGATACCCGAAAGATTGTTTCCCATGATACTGGAGCGGGCTGAGTTTGTCAAGTCGTTGTTATTCAATAAGTCATATAGCGAGTTGCGATCGAACGGCCAGATATTCTCCCGGATGATACCGTCTACCACGATCAAGGGTTCCGGGTTCCCGACAATAGTGGAAGTGCCCCGGACTTTCATGCGTCCCGTGGCTCCTATATTCCCGGAAGGAATCATCACTTCCAACCCGTTTATGGCTCCTTGGAACGCTGCCTCAAGTGACGTACTTCCCGGCGTGCGTATGTCTTTGCCTTTTACCGTGGAGGTCGCCCCCGTCATTTCATTCTTGGCGATCATCTGGTACCCGTTGACAATCACGTCCTTTACCTGCGACACGTCGTTCAAAAGAGTGATCCGGTAATCGGATTCGGGGGAAACGGGCGTGTAGTTCGTTTTCTTCCCCACGTGACTTGCGATCAGAATTGCCCCCGTGCCTTCCGGGATACGGAGGATGAAACATCCGCTTTTGTCGGCGACGGTGCCCCGTGTACTGCCTTTCACCAGAATCGTGGCGGAGGCAAGCGGGAATCCGTCTTCGTCCCGAACGATCCCGGTGATTGTACGCATGGAGGGGACTGGCTCTTCCTGCCGTTTCGTGATAATAATGGTTTGGTTGTAAACACGGAAAGTCAGAAAAGTCCCTTGCAGGCAATGCTCCAGAACTGCCTGTAATTCCATGTTATCAAGATTCACGGACTTTAGGGTTTGTATTTCTCTCACGTCTTCCATTTTGTACACCATATCGTGTTTTGTCTTTTTCTTTATCTTTTTTAGTATTTCTTCCAGTGTGGCATTCTTCACATGGATGCTGATTTTTTGAGCCCACGCTTCCCCGGAAGTCCCCAACAGGACTAACAAAAACGTCAGTAGCATAATTTTTTTCACACCCATTACTTTTATTCGTTAGGAAAACATTAATTTATTTCATAGCTTTGTAATGGTTTTAAGGGTTAATTTATTGGTCAATAATTTAATCTGTTAAGTCGGGAGATGTGTCACCATTTCCCGATTTTATTTATATACTCGGATTTCATTGCCTTCTTTTTTGAACTTTACTCCTGTCGCGAGGTGGAGTATTTTCAATATCTCGTTATATCCTTTATCTCTTTGTATGGATATAAAGCATTTGATATCTTTTAATTCCGGGTTATCGAAAACAACATCCAGCGCGAAACTTCTTCCGATGATGGTCATGATCCTTCCTAACTCGACATCCTCGAAAGCAAATTCGCCTCTCGTCCATGCTATCCGTTCTGCCGTATCCACCGAATCCACTTTCAAGATGTTTTCCTGTACATGGAAACAGGCTTGTAGCCCCGGTGTCAGTACGGTTGTTTGACCAAGCGTATCCGAAGGCGTATGGCAGGTAACGGCAACTTTCCCGGTAAGGAGGGTGGTGGTTGCCGTCGGATCGCCGGGATATGCAGTCATGTTGAACGTGGTTCCTAATACTTTCACGTTCATGACATTACTTTTGACAATGAACGGGACACCGGAATGTGTTACCTCGAAGTAGGCTTCGCCGGAAAGTTCTACTACGCGGGATGCGTTGTCAAAAGTAGAAGGAAAAACAAGTGTGCTTCCCGCGTTCAGGTGCACGTTTGTTCCGTCGCTTAATTGCAGCGAATATTCTGTTCCTTCCGGTACAATCAACTTGTTGGGAGAAGTAGAAGGGGAATCTTGTGCTTTTTGATAGGAAACTTTTCCCGCGTCGGAATTGATAATCCTTGTGCCGTTGTAATCCAGTTGCACTTGTCGACTCAAATCAACTTGACGTCCGTCGTCCAAGATGAGGTAGGCACTTTTTGCCATGAGTTCGGTCTTGCCCGTTGATGAGCTTGTGCTTTGGTAAAGATAATAACCGATTCCGAATATCAGGAAACAAGCAACAGCGGCAACGTACTTGTAGAGCACGGGGAAGCGCCGTGCCGGACGGGTAGCGGAAATGAATTTCCGCAGAGCCTTTTCCGTGTCGAAGCTGTCGTGTAGTTTTATATTTTCGTGTAGCCGTTCGGGGATACCTACTTCCTCGTGCAGGTAGGGACTGTCGGGTGCCACCTGTTCCCAATTGCCTTTTGTCAAGGCTTCCTCCACTTGACGGGCTATCTCTTGGGCTTCTTTTATTTTATCTTCGACCTTTTTCATGTCTGTATTTTTATGAATAAAACAACTGACATAAGGAAAGTGTCTAAAAGGAATGGTGTTTTTTTGTGATTTTTAAATTTGCGTATAGGAATAACTGTACATTATTATAGGTAATCCCCGCTAGAACTTACCCGTGACGGGGATATTATTTACCATTTTTTTATAGTTCAGTGGGAGATACTTCTATCATACTTCTATCATACTTCCATGAAACTCCTATAACAATAAAAAAATATTGCATTTTGTTTGTAATTGGATTGTTGTTCTTTTAAATTATTCCCCATGTAGGTGTCTTGTCGCGGTAAAATAAAGGTAGTATATTCACGGGAATACTTCAGTTTTACATGTGAAAGTCCAAGCGGAGTGTTTGTTTTTCGAGAGAGAACAAGTGGTTGTCAGGGATTAGTGTGTCTGTTGCATAAAGAGGATGAACAGGGCGTATAATTCGGGCGACACTATTTTTTTCAAAAGGGCAATACCCCGTTGTTTTTGGGATCTCACGGTGCTGGATGAGGCTCCTGTCAAAGTAGAAATTTCCGTGCTGTTGTATCCTAGCATCACGAGTTCCATGATTTTGGCGCATTCCGCGGGGAGTTGACGGATGTAGTCGGACAGGAGGCTGATGATCTCCGTTTCTACGATGGTGTTCCACGTGTTCTCTTCCGTTTCTTTCGGTTTTTGGGTTTGCGCGTGTTCAAGCACTATATTGTGATGTTTGATGTAATTTAAACAACTGTTGCGGGCGGAGAGATAGAGGTATGATTTCAGCGCCAAGTAGTTTTCAAAATGATTATTTTTTTCCCATAAACGTACAAATATGTCTTGGGCTATGTCTTCGGCAACGTCCATGTCTTTCAATATTTTGCCGGCGTAATAGGCAATATCTTGAAAGTATTCCCGGAACAAGAGTTGAAATGCCTCGTGGTTTCGTGCATTCAGTCTGTTCAAAAATGTTATATCTATTTCGGATGATTTCATACCGATGCAAACTTATGGATTTTTGTGCTATTTTGTATCAACTGGCGGGAAAAACTTTTAGACACTTTCACGGGGTGAGTTGTTTTTAGGATGTGACAGATAAATCAACCTTAAAACCAAATTTTGATGAAGTACTTGTTATTTTGTTGCCTGTTTATCGGGCTTTTTTCCACGGGGCAGGGGCAACCGGCACGTGTGAAACTGGACGTGAAAAGTGATTGTATCGTGAATCACGAGGAAAAGCGTTATGAATTAAAGGCGGGGGATACATGGGATGTCGTGTTGGAGGGGATGCCGTGTTACGGGGAGGTGTTTCGGGTGAATTTCCACGATTATTATTTTTTTCTTTGCCCGGGGGAGTGCTTGGAAATTGTTTTAAAAGAGAACAAACGAGTGGAAGTGAAAGATGACGGGAGTTTGTGTGCCGAACGGAATTTGTTCCTTCACGAGATGGCGGGTTTCCAGCAAGAGTTTTATTATGCCAAGGCGGTGCCGGAATTGGTATCTGAGAGTGTACGAGATTTGACGCTGGATGGCGTGTGTGATACATTGCACGCTCGTTTGGAACGTTATCTAGGGATGCACCCGGGGGAGGCGAAAGATTTCGGGAAAGTCGTTCGCACGGAATTGAAGTATTACCGGATGTATGAAGCTTGTGGAGCGTGTGGAGGGAGGAGAACGTTTTATGAATTTCCGGGGGAGGTGTTGCAACAGTTGGCGGAAGTGATTCCGGATTCCAAGGATAAGCGGGTGATCTGCTCTCCGACTTACTGGAAGGTGTTGAAGGTTTATACCGATTATTTAAGGGTGGAGGATCCTCGCCGATTGTTGGGACCCG
>QWCH01002181.1_pt1 | contig 25685 bp, 19 predicted proteins | sample 1972671 | NCBI WGS metagenome assembly QWCH01 (sample SAMN09866713, study PRJNA288562) | Human gut metagenome isolate term3_stool, whole genome shotgun sequencing... | isolation source: gut | host: Homo sapiens | place: USA: California
ATAGAGAAGTATGAATGTAACGAAAAACCAAATCGATGATCTTAATGCAACAATTAAGATTCAATTGGATAAGGATGATTACGCAACTCGCGTGAGCGACGCGTTGAAAGAATACCAGAAAAAAGCGGTGATCGACGGTTTTCGCAAGGGAAAAACTCCTTTCGGGATTATCAAAAAAATGTATGGTAAAGCCGTTTTGATTGAGGAAATCAACAAGTTGATAGGAGAGAGTCTGTCTAATTTTATCCAAGAGAACGATTTGCACATCTTGGGAGAGCCGCTTCCGAGCGAAACGGATCAGAAAGAATTGAATCTGGATGCTGAAAGTTTCGAGTTCGTATACGATATAGCTATGGCTCCCGTGATGAACGTGAAGTTGAGCAAACGGGAGAAAGTTCCTTATTACATCATCAAGGTGGACGAGGAAATGATAGACAAACAAGTTGAAAGTATCTGCAAGAACAACGGCGAATTGAGTCCCGTGGACGTGATCGAGGGATCGGAATACGTGAAGGGTGAATTGATCGAGTTGGGCGAAGACGGAAAACCGAAAGAAGGCGGAATCCGCGTGGAAGATGCTTCATTGTCTTTGGCTCACATGAAAGATGAAGAGCAAGTAAAACTTTTCGAGGGTAAGAAAGCAGGAAATGAAGTGGTATTCAATCCTTCCAAGGCTTATCCCAACAAAACGGATTACGCTGCTTTGTTACAAGTGAATAAAGAAGAGGCCGAACATATTACTTCTGATTTCTGCTTTATCATTAGCGAGGTTAAACGTTATATCGATGCGGAAGTAAATCAGGCTTTATTCGATAAAGTATATGGTGAAGGCAACGTGAAGAGCGTTGAGGAATTCCGTGCACGCGTGAAAGAAGATTTGGCTAAACAATTCAAAGCTCATAGCGAATATCGTTTGACGGTGGACGCTCGCGACAAGATGTTGAAGAAGAACGAGGACGTTGTTCTTCCTGAAGCATTCTTGAAACGTTGGATGTTAGCTACCAATGAAAATATGACTCCCGAAGCGGTCGAGCAGGATTTCAACGCTTACCGTGACGAGTTCAAATGGCAGTTGATCAAAGGCGACATGATCAAGGATAACAACCTTCGGGTAGAAGACGAGGATATGAAAGCTGTCGGTCGTGAAGTTGCTGCCGCTCAATTGCAACAATACGGGTTGTACGGTTTGTCTGACGAGCAATTGGACGGTTTTGCCGCTCGTTTGTTGGAGAACGAAAAACAACGTTCCAGCTTGTATGACCGTGCCTTGGAAAACAAGATTTTCGACACGATTAAAGAGAGCGTGAAATTGGAAGAACAAGAAATCTCTATGGATGATTTCGGTAAATTGTTCGAGAAGAAATAGATTTAATCTTTTCCGATATAAAACCCCGTCTGAGAAGGCGGGGTTTGTTTTTACCGGGCGATAAATGGAAAATATCGGTCACGTGAAAATCCACAAATCAAGCCAGAACATCCCACCACACGAAGTCCTTTTTCTACCGAAATCGACTCCTTCTCTCGATATTCAATCGTTGTTGAACCGTTGTTAGCACGTTTCGAAATGTCTGAACCCCGAATAAACAACAAACGAATGACAATATCAGCACCCGGGTGCTTCGTGTTCGTGTCGCTACTTGTACGAATTGCGTGAAGGAATATTCCTCTTGAGCGGAAGTTTGGGGAACAGTTTCCTGAAACGAACCAGATAAGTGGTTACGTTACTTCCGGCAATGATTAATGTTACAGCCAAAATGATCATCAATATACCGCAACTTAATCTCAGTGTCAGAGATTCCCCGAAAACGGTGACGCCGAAGAAGACTGCCGTCAGGGGTTCCAGAGCCCCAAGAATGGCGGTCGGGGTGGAACCGATGTATTGGATTGCCTGCGTGGTACAGAGGAACGATATAGCGGTGGGAAAAATGGCTAACGCGACCAAATTACCCCACAGGTACCATGTGTCGACAACATGAAGGCTTTGCCCGAAATCTACGCGGACGAAGAATAGCGAAAGCCCGAAAAGCAATACATAGAAAGTCAGTTTAAGGGTTGCTATGTCCTTTAGTTTCGGTCGGTTCACGCTTACGATATAAATAGCATAGGAGAGAGCCGATACCATAACCAACATGATGCCCGTCAGGTTGAGGGTGTTACCGTCGCCCCCTTTGTAAAGCAAGCCGATACCGCCTAATGCCAGCATGATACATAGGATTGTCTGTATGGTTAATTTCTCTTTGAAGAGAATAGCCATGATCAGCGCGACCATGATCGGGTAGACAAACAATAATGTCGATGCGATACCCGCTTCCATGTAGTTATAACTTTGAAACAGGGTAAGCGAGGATAGAGCCACCAGCAGTCCCATGATAATCAACGGTAATATCTCTTGCTTTTTCAGTTTGAAACTTCGTCCTCTCGCTTTGAGCATGATACCTAGCACGGGAATCGCGAACAGGTATCTGAAAAAGAGTACCGAATCCGGGTTCATGCCCGCCTCGTACAAAGGTAGTGCGAACAAGGGATTCATACCATAAGTCGCCGCGGCAACTGCGCCTAAAACATATCCTTTAGCCTTTACATTCATAACATCGGAATTAGGCGACAAAATTACTATTTTCTATTCGTGTTGATATCCTTTTTTTGAAATAAAAAAGGCATGCATCGAATGCACGCCTTCTAAATAAGCATTATTGAATGTGAGAGTTATTTCATGTTTAATTGAGCGCGGGTGATGTACTTCTCGATCTCTCTGGCTTCCATGGATGCCGGGTATTCTTTCTCCAGTTTCTCGTACATCGCTAATGCGTTCTTGTAGTCTTTTGCTTTTTCGTATGCCAGTCCGGCTTTCATCAAGATAGAAGGGGTGGTCAACAGATTCGTGTTGTCGCTACTTGCTTTCTGGTAGTATCCGGCAGCTTTCTTGTATTCGCCCAATTGCATGTAGGCATCCCCGATATTGGCCTTTGCCAAAGTGGAGAATATCATGTCATCGGTTGAAAATTTCTCGAGGTATTTGATGGCATTCTGGTTGTCTCCCAAGTATAGATAGCATAGACCTGCATAATATTTAGCGAGGTTCCCGCTGGGAGTGGAACCGTAGTCCTCGATAATCTGCAAGAAACCGGGATTGTTAATGTTTCCGTTAAGGGCCAAATTGAAAGAATCTTTTTCAAATAAAGTTTCTGCCACGAACATTTGCTGAAGAGCCTCTTTTTCGAGGGGTTCCTTGTAGAATTTGTGGTAGCCGAAAATAGCGGCAATAACGATAATAACAACAAGAAGACCTCTGACCAATAATTTTGAGTTTCTCTCGATAAATTGTTCTGTTGAGATCGTGGCTTCCTCAATCTGCTCGAAGCCGTCCGCACGTTTCTGGTTATTTTTTGACATTGTTATATGTTTTTATTATTTACTTTTTTATTCCTACGACGCATCCATCGTCAACGTGCAAAATTAGTTTTTTTTTTGATAACAGAAGGGGGACAGCGAAATTTTATGCAAAAAATTATACATTCGTCGGAATCTAAGCTTCTTTTGCTTACTTTTGGTGATCGGTCGCGGGTAGACGTTTTATCTTGCGATTTATAACCAGTAACCATTTATTGGCATGATTTTAAAGGATTTGAATATTGTCAACTACAAGAATATCGCCGAGGCAAGTATCGCTTGTTGCCCGAGATTTAATTGTTTTATCGGGAATAACGGGGTGGGGAAAACGAATATTCTGGACGCCGTGTATCATCTCTCCATGTGCAAGAGTTATTTCAATTTGCCCGACGCGCAAAGTATCCGGCATGGGGAGGCTTTTTTCGTGTTGGAAGGGATGTACGAGCGGGACGGGGAAGACATTGACGTGTATTGCGGGGTGAAGAAAGGGGTGAAGAAGGTATTCAAGAAAAATAAAAAGTCGTACGAACGACTTTCGGATCATATCGGTTTATTGCCTCTGGTCATGATTTCCCCGGCAGACGTGATTCTGATAGACGGGGCCAGTGAAGAACGGCGTCGCTTTATCGACGGGGTGATCAGCCAGTGTGACAAAGAATATCTACAAGTACTGATCCGGTATAATCGGGTGCTGGCGCAGCGGAACAGTTTCTTGAAAGAATATGCTGGAATGCCGATAGATGCTGATATGTTATCCGTGTGGGATGAACAGTTGGCTGACAACGGTCGGGTGATTCTGGAACGGCGCCTCGCGTTTATCACGGAATTGGCGGAGGTCTTTCAAGTGTATTATGATCGGGTGGCGTTGGGAAGAGAAAAGGTAACCTTGGAGTACTCCACCACGATAAAAGAAAATGATTACCTGCAATCGTTGCGCGGTAATTTCGATCGGGATAGAGTGTTGACTTACACGACGGTGGGGATTCACCGGGACGATATCACGCTGAGTATAGAAGGGTATCCCGTGAAGCGGTTGGGTTCGCAGGGGCAGAAAAAGAGTTTTCTCACGGCTTTGAAATTTGCCCAGTTCGCTTATCTGGCTCAACAGAAAGGGGTAAAGCCTTTGCTGTTGCTCGATGATATTTTTGACAAACTGGATGCTGACCGGGTGAGCCAGATTATTCGTATCGTGTCGGAAGAGAATTTCGGGCAGGTTTTTATCACCGACACGAACCGGGGGCATATTGATGAAATATTGCGATTGCACGCTATTGATTATAAAATCTTTAAAGTCGATCAAGGGGCTATCGGTGATTTTAAATTTTAGATTTATGATTTCAAATTGATTAGAAAGTAGTATTTTTGTAGAATAACCAATAAAATAAAGATCGTGAAGCAGGGAAAGACTTTGACAATGGATGAGCTGGTAGAAATGTACTTGGAAGAGATGGGATTATCCCGTCAGTTCAAGGAGAGAGAGGTTTGTCAGGTTTGGCCGGACGTCGTGGGGGGAATGATTGCTTCCCGGACGAAAAGTATACGGATTACAGACGGGAAGATTTTCGTGAGTTTCACTTCTTCCGTGGTGAAAAATGAAATACTGATGGTGAAGGAAGGGCTGATAAAAGCCTTGAATGACAGAATCGGTAGTGATGTAGTGAAAGATATTATAGTGTTCTGAAAGGGACATTTAATGCAAAAGATAAATGAGATTAATTGATGCGAATGATTTATTGACAGCCCCGTGGGGTTTAGAGCGTTTCAGGGGAAGTTTGGTTTCCAAGTTGGTCATGTACCTATTGCGGCTGAACAAGTTGGATAAGTTGAGCACGAAGGTGAACAGTGACGATCCCGAGCTGGTGATCGATAGTTTGATGGAGGCTCTGGGGGTAACTGTCGAGATAAACGAGGAAGACCTTGAAAAAATACCGAAGGAAGGGGCGTTTATCACGGTGTCCAATCATCCGTTCGGGGGATTGGACGGTATTATTTTGATTAAGTTATTGTGCAAGATTCGTCCGGACTATAAAGTAATGGCGAATTTCCTGCTGAAGAAGATTACCCCGATACAGGATTACGTGCTGGGACTGGAACCGGCTTCCCGTCGGAAAAACCCGAATACCCGGGTGATCAAGGAGGCAGTGCGTCACGTCATAGATGGTAAACCGTTGGGTATATTCCCGGCGGGAGAGGCTTCTACTTATCAAGTGGATTCGAATCATGTCGAGGATAAGGAGTGGGATACTTCCGTGTTGAAATTGGTCAAGATGGCGAGAGTCCCGGTTATTCCCATTTATTTCAAGGGTTCGAACAGTTTGTTATTTTACCTATTGGGACTGATTCACCCGATGTTGAGGAATATGAAGTTGCCTTCAGAATTATTGAATAAGAAGAATCGGGTGGTGAAATTGCGAATCGGGAACCCTATCGGTTTGGATTCGCAGGATTCATTCCATGATTTATCCCAGTACGGGAAATTTTTACGTGCCAAGACCTATTTACTTGGCTCGGCACTAGAGGTAAAGAAGTTTTTCATTAAATCACAAAAAGCTATGCCTAAAGCGGAACCTATCGCGGCGGAAACGGATAGTGCGGTGTTGAAGAAGGAGATCGCAGGCATCGCCGACGATTACTTGTTATTTAACATGAAGAACTACGATGTTTATTGCTCCCCGTCCGTGAAGATCCCGAACGTGTTGAACGAGATCGGGCGTTTGCGGGAACTCACGTTCCGTGCTGTCGGCGAGGGTACAAATCGTAGTATTGATTTGGACGAGTTTGACTTGTATTATTATCATCTTTTTATCTGGGACAAGGAAGAGGAGAAGATAGTGGGTGCTTACCGCGTGGGAAAAGGGAAAGAAATTATCGACCGCTACGGGATAAAAGGATTTTATATTCATACCTTGTTCAAGATGCGGAAGGAGATGCTGCCGGTATTGTACGAGTCCATAGAATTAGGGCGTTCTTTTATCACGGAGGAATATCAGCGGAAGCCTCTTCCCTTGTTTATGCTGTGGAAGGGTATTCTTTATTTCTTGTTGAAGAATCCGGAGTACCGTTATTTGATAGGTCCCGTCACGATTAGCGGGAAATACACGGAAGCCTCGAAGGAGTTGATAATGAAATTTATTCAAGCGAACCATTATAGCCACGAGTTAGCGAAATACGTGGTACCGCGTTCAAAATATCAAGTACATTCGGAGGAACCCGGGGTACAGGTCATGTTGGATGCGGCACGGCAGGATATTGGCGTGTTGGATAAGATGATCGGTGATATAGAGCCGTCGAGTGATAAATTGCCGGTATTATTGAAAAAATATATTTCTCTGAATGCTAGAATTATCGGTTTTAATATTGATCCGAAATTTAATATGTGTTTGGACGGTTTACTTATTTTAGATATTTTTGACGTGCCGATGAAGACGATCGAGTCGCTGTCGAAGGAGATTAACGACGATACGATATTGAGCAGGTTCTCATCGGATAACGTGGAATTATAAAATTTATGGATTAAAATTTATGGATTCAGTGATTGCCGATTAAATGATTCCGTGATTTCATTCGATAAATAAGTTTTGTGCAGTTGGAATCTAAAATCTAAAATCTAAAATCATTAAATCTAAAATTAAAATGGGATGTACGATATATTGTATCTATTCAAGGGAATGCTAGTGGGACTGATGGTATCTATTCCTTTAGGACCCATGGGGGTGTTGATTATCCAAAAGACGCTGCATAAAGGTGCGTTATCGGGTTTTATCGCCGGGATGGGTGCGGCTTCGGCTGACCTTTTCTACGCTGCCGTGGCGGCATTCGGGTTGGGATTCGTGATTAATATCGTGCAGGCTCATGAGTTGTTACTACAAATTATAGGAGGGATATTCCTGATCGTGATAGGATTGAAAATTTATTTTGACAACCCGATACGGCAGATTCGCCAGCGTCGTCAGGGACGGGTGAGCAAAACCGGACTTTTGGGTGATTATCTCTCGCTTTTCTTTCTGACGGTTTCCAATCCCATTACGGTGGTGGTGTTCATGGCGGTTTTTGCCGGGATGTCGGTGTTCGGGGAATCGTCTTCTTTACTGGGTGAGGTGTTGGTGGTTGCCGGTGTGTTATTGGGCGGTGGCGTATGGTGGTATACGCTTTCCACGCTGGTGAATATTTTCCGGAAGAAATTCCGTTTGCGCGTACTTATCACTATCAACCGGGTATCCGGGATGATTATTACTATATTGGGGGCTTTGGTTATTCTTTCTGCTTTTGCCCCGTTCAAGAATTTAGTGATTCAGTGATTGCTGATTTATCCTTGCTTGACTGTTAGTTAATGGGTGGGTAACCTTTGCTTAACCTCATGGACGTATCATAGACGTATCATGAACGTAGCATCAACGTAAATTTGCGTTGATGCTACGTTCATGATTGGATAGTGTTTGGTGTTTATGGTTAGGGAAGGGTTAAGCGAGGGGTGGGGACGTGGAGTGTTTCGATTGAAAATGTCGCGAGTCGCCCCATACGCCATAGGCTACTTCACAGCCGCTTTTAAGGATGCTTTCTTCCAGTTTGCGCATGGATTCTGCCGCTCCTTCATGGGTTCCCGGTTTGTTCTCGTAGAGTTTATAAAGGGTTCGGTTTGTCGTGGGAGTAATATTGGGCATGACAACGTTAGCTCCTATTTCCAGCGCTTTTTCCCGACCGTCCGCTTGTATGGCTTGCAAGGCGGTGGTTGCCGCGATATTGATGTCCGGCATGAGTAGGCGGAGGGCAGCTACCATGTGGATAGACAGGCGTAGGCGTTCTTCCAAGGGGAGTAACAAGTGGCGGTGTTGATATAACGGGGTGGCGTGGTGTTCCAGATAGGGACCCATGCCCACCATGTCGATATCCATGGATTGTAGAAACAATAAATCATTTGCCAGATCGGTGATGGTCTGAAAGGGAAGACCAATCATGACTCCGGTTCCCGTTTGATAACCTGTTCGCTGTAACCTTTCCAAACATTTTAAACGGGTGGCGTGGGAATGTAGCGCGTTGTTCGGGTGGATTTTCGCGTAAAGTTCCGGGTTGGAAGTTTCGATACGTAGCAGGTAACGGTGTGCGCCCGCGTCAAACCAACGCTTGTACGTGTCTTCCGTTTGTTCCCCGAGGGAGAGCGTGATTCCCAGTTCGTTATTACTGTTTTTTTTGATTTCTTTTAATAAACGGGTGATGCGCTCCGTGAATTCCCGGTCGGAACGCTCCCCACCTTGAAGCACGATAGAACCGAACCGGTGCGTGTACGCGAAATCTGCCGCCTCGAGGATTTCCTCGTCCGATAAAGCATAACGTGCCGTTTCCGTGTTTGATTTCCGGATACCGCAATAGAAACAGTCCTTGGTGCAGATGTTGGATATCTCGATTAACCCCCTCAAGTACACCTTGTTCCCGATGGTTTGATTTTTTATTTCTTTTGCTTCCGCGTAGAGCCGTTCTTCATCTTCTCCCCGGCAAATCAACATCTTTTCCAGTTTCTCTATCATGTGTGAGTTTATAAAGTTTATAAGGTTCGTAAAGTTTATAAGGTATTTTACAAACTTTATGACGGGAAAGGCTTAGCCTTTTCTAAGAACAAATTTAGTAAAATCAACTCTTTTTCCTACTTTTGTAAAAAGGAAAATTAAGGCGATAAGGAACTTTATAAACTTTATGCACCTTATAAATTTTATAAACTGCTTTGACTATGGTGAAAAGAATTGCGTTAATCATATTGGGTGTTGTTCTCTTGGGGGGAATCTTGGTTGCGTTATGGTGGGTGAACGAGCGGGAGCGGGATGCTGATGTCCCGAAAGAGGCGTTTATTCCTTATAATTCTGCCGTGGTGGTTAATGTAAATTCCAACGCGAAGCTGTCACCTAAAATCGAGAAAGCTTTCGAGAAAGAGATAGCGGCATACAAGTCCGGTTTGGCGCACCGGGTGGTGGACACTTTGTTGAAGCAACGTTTGGTTGATTCTGCTTCATGCGTGCTGGCGTTTCGGGTAGAGGGGAAACAGGCTGTTCGTGGTCTGTACGTGTTGAGCAGGAGCGGTATGTTTGCTCGCGGAGAGGTAAATAATTTGTTGTCGAAGATGTTTTCGACGGGGGAAATACAGGAACGGAAATACGATAACCGGTATTTGTACTCCGTGAGGCGGGGAAAAGAGAGCGTGTGCTATGCCGTGATTGGCGGTATGGTGCTCGTGTCGGATTCCGAGTTGTACGTGGAGGACGCTGTCAAACAATTGAATGACAAGAGCGAGGGTAAGAAAGATGATGCGCCCCGTTACGCGAACGTGAACCGTTATTTTTCAGCGGGGGCGGGATTGAACGTGTTTTTGAATACGACCTGTTTCACGGATGTATTGCCGCTGTTGTTGCAGAAAGATTTTATATCCAAGCAAACCGATGTATCCAAATGGTTTCAATGGGGGGCTTTGGACGGGGATGTCAGTGCTGATGGAATCAGTTTTAACGGATTCATGCATTGCGACGGTTTGCGAGCCTCTTATCCTGCCGTGTTGAAAGGTCAGACACCTAAGACATCGCGTTTGGACGGGGTGTTGCCTGTCGACGCGAAAAGCGTGAGTTTCTTGACGTTGAGTGACGTGAAGCTGTATTTGGATGCTTTGGATACCTATCGTTACGGGGCGGGTAAAGCGGAGAGGGTGCGGAAGCGGAAGCAGGAATTTGCCCGTCTGTTCGGGGAGAAGAGCGAGGTAGAATGGCAAAATCTGTTGAAAGGAGAATGGGGAAAAGGGGTGCTTGCCTATGACGCGTCCCGGAAAAAAGATGACGGGGTAATTGTCGTGCACGTGAAAGCGGGAAGCCTCGCGAAAGAGTTGCTCGACAGGATGCTGAAATCGTATGCGGCAAAAACGGGAGTTGGTGACGGTTCTTTAAAATGTACTTTTCAACTGGATAAAGATAAAACGGTCGGTTATTTCAAAATGCCCGTGCCGGATTTTGCCGGGGTGATGTGGGGCTATATGTTTGACGATATCGCGACGAATTACGTGCTGGTGGAAGATAATTATGTCGTTTTTGCTTCTTCCGAGCGGGCGATACAATCTTTTGCCAAAGATTATATGCGTCGGTTGAGCGTGCGGGATCAAGAATGGTACAAGAAATTGCGAGTCAAGTTGTCGGCGAAGTTCAATTGGATGTATTTGTCGGAGATGACTTCCATGTTGCCTTATTACGAGAATATAACGAAAGGGGTGTTGCATGCTCTGTTGGAACGGAATAAAGAGAATATGGAGGTATTTTCCTCTTTAGCGTTACAGTGGGTATGCGAGGGCAGTATGTTCTATCACACTTTATTCTTGAGCACGGAAGAGGTGGAGCAAAAGCAGGCTCAAGTGATGTGGCAGACCAAACTGGATAGCAAGCTCACGATGAAGCCTGCTATCGTGACAAATCATAACACGAGAGAACGGGAACTTTTCGTGCAGGACGAGAGCAATACGATTTATTTGATCAATGACGTGGGGCGTATCCTTTGGAAGTTGCCGATAGAGGGGAAGATTAACAGTGAAATTTATCAAGTGGATATGTTCAAGAACGGGAAATTGCAATATCTTTTCTCCACGCCGACTCATCTTTACTTGATAGACCGGAACGGGAATTATTTGCCCCGTTATCCGTTGGCGTTCAAATTTCCTTGCGAGCGGGGTATTTCGATAGCCGATTACGAGAACAACAAGAATTACCGGATTTTTGCCCCGGGAGCGGATCATAATATTTATCTCTACGAGTTGTCGGGTAATTTCGTGAAGGGATGGGATACGCCGAAAAGTGATAATGATATTGTATCGAAGATTTATCATTTTCGGGTAGAGGGAAAAGACTATATCGTGTTTGCCGATCGTTATCGTTTGTATATCCTTGACCGACGCGGAAAAGAGCGGGTGAAGATATCTACCTTGTTGAATTTACCGATGAACACGATGCTCTACTTGACCAAGCAGGGAGGAAATTCCCGGATTGCTTTCCCGGACGCTAACGGAGAGATTTTGTTGGTCGATCTCCGGGGAAACCTGCAACGGGTGAAGGGGGAAAAGATGACAGGCGGTGGCTGGCTGAACGTGGAAGACGTGAATAGTGACGGACGGGACGAGTTCGTGTACACGTCGGGAAATACTTTGCGAGTATATGACGGTCAAGGGAAGTTGCTGACAGAACGCCAATGGGATAATGCCGCGTTGGGCTACCCGTACACCTATCGTTTCTCCGCCAGAGATGCACGAATCGGTCTATTGGACGAGCGAGGGGAGCGTTTATTCCTGCTTGATATGAAAGATATGTCAAAAGGATTCCCTATTCGCGGAAATTCACCTTTTTCAATCGCTTTCTTCGATCAGGGAAATGCTTCCGGGTTCTACTTGTTTGCCGGGAGTGACGGAAATCATATTATAAAATATAGGGTGCAACGATAAAAGTTATATATTTGTTCAAGTTTTACGAAAGTCGGTGATGTTATGAGTCGTGGTAATAATTTTGATACTTTTTTCAAATCTTTTTTCAATCCGGTTTGTTTGTTTATCGAACGGGTAATGGGAGAGGAAGAAGGAGTTACCGACTTGGCTCAAGACGTTTTTTTGAAGGTGTTCGAACGATGGAAAGAATTTGACTCGGAGGAGAATGCGAAAGCTTTTTTATTTGTTTCTGCCCGTAATATTTGTTTCGATCGGTTGAGGCGAAAACAAGCGGAGAGTAATTATGTTTCCCGTTATTTACAAGAAAATGAATTTAAGACTTCTACCTTTTTGCAAGAGGTGATGCGTCAGGAAACTTTTCGTATTCTTTATTCAGCTATCGATAGTTTGCCGGAACAAACCCGGCAGGTGATTTTATTGGGGATGGACGGGAATTCCAATCAAGAGGTGGGGGAATTGCTCGGGGTGTCGATTAATACGGTTAAGACGTTGAAAAAGAATGGATATGCTGCACTTCGGGAAATATTATCTAAAGAATATTTAGTCTTGTTATTGATTTTGTTGGGAGAATTTTAAAAAAAATTACTTCTTCATTCACCCGTTTTTTGGGAGGTTACGTCTTTACTTGTAAAATAATGACACATGAAGGAAGATTTAATAGATACGTTTAAAATTTCTCGTTTGGTTGCTGCGGATATAGCCGGATGTCTTGACGATACGGGACGTCGTGAATTGGATGCGTGGCTTCGAGAGTCTGATGAAAATCAGGCCGTTTATCGGGAGATAAGGGGGGATTTCGAGAAAGGAAAAAGGCAATGGCCTTATTCCGAGAGGCAGGTGGAGCAACAGTTGGCGATGTTTCATCGGTACAGGCGGAAGAAGATTTCTCGTGGAATTGGTGTTTGGTGGCGATATGCGGCGGTGTTGGTATTGCTACTTGGCATAGCCGGAGTGATTCGTTGGCAAGCGGGTAGTAGAGAGAGGGAAAAAGAGCTTGTTCCCATTCAAATGGCTCAAGGAAATGCCGTGTTGGTTTTATCAACGGGTGAGAGAATCGCGTTGGATGATACGCTGCGCTCGGTGAGAGGAGAGGCATCCGTGGATATTCGGGTTGCCGATCAAAAGGTTTCTTACCGGAAAGAGAATGAGTCTGCGCTTGAGCAAGTGTATAATACACTCGTAGTTCCTCGTGCCGGAGAGTTTAAAGTGGAGTTGGCTGATGGGACAAACGTGTGGTTGAATGCGCAAAGCGAGTTGCGGTATCCAGTGCAATTTTGTGGTAAACAGCGGGTTGTTTATCTGAAAGGAGAGGGGTATTTCGAGGTGGCTTCTGATCGGGAGAAGCCTTTTATAGTGAAGACTTTTTCGGATGTTGACATAAGAGTGTTGGGGACAAAATTCAATGTATCGTCTTACGAGAATGATGCCTATGTGACGACCACGTTGGCGGAGGGGAGTGTGGAAGTGATTATGCCGGAAGAAAGCGTAAAGATTTCTCCCGACGAGCAGTTGGTGTTCAATAAAAATGATAATTCGTTCCGCCTTCGTGAAGTGGATGCATCTATTTATTCCGCGTGGAAGGATGGTCTTTTTATATTTGAAGATCAACGGTTAGAACAGATTATGGAGCAATTGAAACGCTGGTACGAGATGGATGTATTTTATTCCGGTGAAGAGGTGAAGAACTATCAATTCTCGGGTGATTTGAAAAAATATGACGGCTTCGAGAAGATTGTAAAAATGTTGGAAGAAGTGGCGGGTGTGAAAATAGATATTAAAGGTAAATGTGTAACAATCGGGGCTAAATAGAAAAACGGAAAGGCTCCTACCCCTTTCCGTTTCATGAACATTTAGTCCATAATTATAAATTCAGTATTACAAAACTATGAAAAAAAAGCGAATGTATGCATACCTTCGGGGAAGGTGCGTGTTAAAAAATTGTAAGATTATGAGATTTGGAATTTATTTGTTGTTGTTGACCACGTTTGTCGCGAATGCCAATGGTTTTTCCCAGAATACTAGGGTTACCTTGGATTTGAAACAGCGTTCGATGCTGGAAATTATTCAAGAGTTGCGCAAGACGTTTGATTATCGTTTTCTGTACAAGGGGGAAGATTTGGAAAAGTGTGGAAAACGAGATTTGAAAGTGAAAGATGCCGAGGTTGATGAGGTAATGAATCAGTTGTTGTATGGTACGGGATTGACTTGGCGGTTGGAAGATGGTGTAGTATTAATAAAAGCATCGCAAGCAAAGGCTGTGGAACAGGAAAAGAAATCTATTCGTTTGAAAGGATTCGTGTACGACACGAAAAAGCAACCGATTCCGGGAGTGACGGTGAAGGTATCCGGTGTGGCCTTGGGAACGTCCACGAATGCAGACGGGTGGTTTGCTTTGGATTTACCCATGCTGAAAGGGACGTTGGAATTTTCTTTTATCGGCTTTAAAAGGGAAACGTTGGACTTTTTCGAGAGAACGGCAAAGGATACACTTCGTGTTACCATGAAAGAGGAGAGTCAGGAACTGGATGAGACAGTGGTCGTGGCGTTCGGTACGCAGAAAAAAGAGAGCGTGGTATCGGCTATCACGACGGTACGTCCGATGGATTTGAAATCCTCAAACAGTGACTTGACTTCAAGTTTTGCCGGTAAAATCGCCGGAATGATCGGTTGGCAAACGGGAGGTCTTCCAGCCGCCTTGACCGAGGAAGAGATGAATACAAAATTTTATATCCGTGGAATCACGTCATTTCAGACTGGGGCGAATATAGACCCGTTGATCCTGTTGGACGGAGTGGAATCTTCCAAGTTGGACTTGGCACGCATTGCCCCGGAGGATATTGAGTCTTTCAGCGTGATGAAAGATGCCTCTGCCACGGCTATGTATGGTGCCCGTGGAGCGAATGGTGTGATTTTAGTGACCACGAAGAAAGGACAGGAGGGAAGCGTGTATGCCACGGCTCGTTACGAGGCTGTATTTTCGATGCCGACAAAAGAACTTGATGTCGTGGATCCCATTGATTACATGAAAATGTATAATCAGGCTTTGCTTGCTCGCGACCCATTGGCAACTCCTAAATATAGTGTAGAACGGATAAATCGTACAGCCTCTGGTAAGTATCCTTCTTGGGTGTATCCGGCTAACGACTGGTATAAAATCATGTTTAAGGATTATAATACAAACCATCATTTAGGGGTGAATATTCGTGGGGGAGGAAAAGTGCTTCAGTACTATGCTTCCGTGAATTACAATCGTGATATGGGTATGTTGAAAACGGACAAATTAAATGATTTTGACTGTAATATCACGAATAATCAAACTTCGTTCAGAGCTAATTTGAATATAGATTTGAAAGCCGGTATTAAGTTGGTGATTAATTCTTCGACGACAATAGATAAATACCATGGTCCGCTAGAGAGTGTTACTCAAGCTTATTCATTAGCGTTTAATGCTTCTCCCGTGGATTTCGCTCCACTTTATCCCGGGGATGATACTTACAATTGGCCTCACCTTCGTTTCGGGACAACAGAGTCTGAAAAACAAATTAATCCTTATATGCAATTGCATAGAGGGTATCTGGAAAGGACACGTTATTCTACAACGAATAGGGCAGAATATATTCATAATCTTTCCAGTCTCGTGAAAGGCTTGGAAGCGAGAGCAAGTGTTTCCGTATCACAAGCCGGCTATTATACTACCGGTTTTAAGACGATACCGGCTAAATATTCACTGCTTAATTACGATTTTGAAACGGGCAAACATACTTTACAAGATTTATCCGTAACGTCTTACAGGGCTTTAACGATAGATCCTGATGCCAGGGTTTCAACAACCAACACGAGGGTTACGTATGAAGCACGCCTGTTGCATTCTGCGGCTTGGAAAGAACACCAAACTTCTTTAACAGCAGTTTTTCAAGCTTCGGAATATACCTATACACCCATTCAAAAAGTGTTGGACGGGATGCCACAACGTAACTTGACGTATTCTATGCGTGGGAGTTACGGGTATAAAGACCGTTATTTTGTTGAAGGTAGTTTTGGATATAACGGTTCTGAACGTTTTGCCGAAAATAACCAAATGGGCTTTTTCCCTGCTGGTGGGATTGCATGGGTTGTAACCAGCGAGCCTTTTATGGCGTCGACGTCTAAATGGTTGGATTTTTTGAAGTTCAGGGCATCCTACGGGCAAGTCGGTAATGACGGTATCGTGGCCTCTCCCCGCTTTGTTTATTTGCCTAATTTAGTGGGACAAATGGGATTTACGGATCCGGAATCCGGTACAGGTGGTAGTGCTTTTGTGGCTAAAAAAGTACTATATTATGCTAACGAGAAAATTAAATGGGAAATTGCGGAACAGTTAAATTTGGGTATCGAAACGAAGTTGTTCAAAGGTCTTGTAGAATTCACTTTAGATGCTTACCAAGAAATCAGGCATAATATTATAGGGTACCGTACGAATGTACCGGCAAACATGGGTATCGAGTATTCTCAATTGGATAATATCGGTAAATCCCGTTCTCGTGGAATTGATTTTTCCGGTAAAATACAACATGCTTTCACGCCTGATTTTTGGATTATTTTGAATGGAACCCTTACCTATAATAAAGTGGTGTATAAAGCTATTGAAGAAGCCAGTGACAAACCTGTATGGCAAAAGAAGGTAGGAAAAGAAATTTCTCAAGCGATAGGGTACATCGCGGAAGGGGTATTTCAAGATCAGGCGGAGATAGATAATTCACCCAAACAAAGTGGTGGTAGTGGTGTGAAGCCCGGGGATATCCGCTATCGTGATATCAATGGTGACGGCATGATTGATGTGAACGATGCCACGTTTATCGGTTTTCCGGAGACACCCCGGTTGATATATGGTTTTCAAGGATTTATCAATTATAAAAACTTTGAATTCAGTTTTGCATTTCAAGGTTCAGGCAAGCGTTCGTTTTTCATGAATCCAGAGAAATTGTCACCCTTTGTTGATGACCACGCTATGCTGACAGCTATTTATAAAGACCATTGGTCGGAAGATAATATGACGAAGAAGCCATTTTGGCCCCGGTTGTCGACATATAATTTAATACAACATAATCCCGAGGAAAATTGGTATGATAGTAAGGCGTCCGAAGTCCGTAAGAGTACATATTTTATGCGGGAATGTCGATTCTTGCGTTGTACTTCTTTGGAGGTGGCGTACAATATGCCGCGGAAATTGATGGAGCGATGGAAATTGCAGAATGTGAAATTTTTTGCACGTGCCAATAATCCGTTCTTGATATCCAATTTTAAAATATGGGATGTTGAATTAGGTGAAAACGGTTTTAATTATCCGATTCAAAAAACCTATACGGTAGGCTTGAATTTTAGTTTCTAATTTTAATGCACGATGATTATGAAGCATTTTTATTCGTTATTGTTGATATTAACCATACTTTTTCCCGGGTGTAACTACTTGGATGTCGTTCCAGATAATGACATTGAAACGATTGAAACTATTTTTGAAAAACGGGATCAGGCAGAAAATTGGTTTAAATTTTGTCATACCTTCTTGATGCCTTATACTACTTCTATCATTTCTAACCCGGCTTACACCGGGGCAGATGAGGTGGTCGCCGGTGACTTTATTCGGCAGCAATTTGCGTATAATTGGGCAGGTTTTTATATAGGAGATGGTTTACAAATGACAGCGGATCCTTACGGGAATATTTGGCGAAAAGATGCAGCTTACAATGCAATCCGTTATTGTAACACTTTTTTGGAGAAGATTGGTGGGGTATATAACATGGAAGAACAAGAGAAAGTGCTGTGGATTGCTGAAATAAAGGCTCTTAAGGCGCATTATTATTTTGAATTGCTTCGTCGGTACGGACCTATAATCTTGGTTCCGAAGAATGTTGCCACAAATGCCGGTATCGGGGAAATGAAACAACCTCGCGCTCCGTTTGATACTTGTGTCGAAGAAATCGTTACTTTGTTGGATGAAGCGATGAAGGATTTGCCCCCGATGAATCAAAAATCAGTAAGCCGTAGGGCTTATCACAGTTTGGAATCAGCGGCGGCACTTAAGGCTATGGCTTTGTTTTATGCGGCTTCCCCTTTGTTTAATGGCAATCCGGCTTTGGCGAATTTTACCAGTAAAAGTGGGGAAAACTTTTTCAACCCAACTCCTGACCGGGAAAAGTGGAAGCGGGCAGCGGAGGCTGTAGATACGGCTTTGATGATTTGTTTGGAAAATGGTAAGAAACTTATATCTAATAAGACAGATGGGGCAGTAGAAGATGATCGAGGGTTACGTGATATTATGTTGGATATTGAGGAGTCATCTTTAGCAAGAAATTTTGAAAGTAGCGAAGCTATTTTTATGATTCAGTATGAAAATCGTGCTACCACATCATGGACAAGGTGGACTCGCCCTTATTTTAGGAGTGGGACACCTGATTATAATGCGGATCTTATCGGGTGTATTGCCCCAAGTATTAAAATGGTCGAGATGTATTACACCGAGCATGGCGTGCCTATAGATGAAGATCGTACATGGGATTATTCTTCTCGTTATCAAATAGGAAAAGAAACAGATACTAAATATAGAAACGTTGTTTTGCTTGATGCTGATAGTGTGTTACGTTTGCATCTTCGCAGGGAACCTCGTTTTTATGCACATATCGCGGCAGATCGCTGTTATTTCCAGAGGGGAGAGACTATTCATGCGGAGAATGATCTTGTGAGAGCCTATCAAGGTGAACGATTCGGGACGTTATATACGCGAATATCTAATTCTCAAGCGCAGAATTTGACGGGATATTACATGAAAAAAGGTTCTCGTTCCTCTCAAAGCAATCTAGATTACAAAAATACGTTCTCTAATGAAGAGGCTTGTGTGCTTATCCGTTTGGCTGATCTTTATTTGATGAAAGCGGAGGCTTGGAACGAGTATTTGGAGATTCCCGATAAGGAACACGTCTATGATCCGTTGAACGCGGTGCGTGAAAGGGCCGGAATTCCCGATGTGGAAGAGGCATGGCAGAATTACTCTACGGATCCGGGAAAGGTGAGAACGAAGGTTGGTATGCGTCAGATTATTAGGCAGGAGTGGAATGTGGAGTTCGCTTTTGAAGGCAGGCGTTTCTGGAATTTACGTCGTTGGTTAACGGCTGCCGAAGAATTGAACGCAAAACTTTACGGGTGGCTTGTTACCGGGAAGACTCAAAGACAATTTTATAATAATTTCGAGGGGCCTGTGGTGGTGTGGTCTAAAAGGCAATTTATTGCCCCGAGAGATTATCTTTTCCCGATTCGTAGTGAGGAGATTCTTATTTCGGGTTGCGAGCAGAATCCCAATTGGTAAATAGATAAAAAATCAAAGAAGTATGAAAAAGTTAATATATATATTATTGGCACTTTGGGCGTTTTACGGTTGTCAGGATGACGATGCTTATTTTGAAACCTCGATACCGGCTGAAAATTTGTCTTTTACTCCTATCCCGGGAGGAGCTATTATGCATTACAAGTTACCTTCCGACGGGGACATTCTTTATATTCGTGTACGTTACGAGGATGCTTTCGGTAAAGCGATGATTTGCTCCGGTAGTTACGCGTGTGATTCCTTGGTTTTATTGGGTTTTAATGAAGCGCAAAAGGGGGTGCCAGCCCGTGTGACTCTTTGTAATAATAATGATTTGGAGTCGGAACCTGTGGATGTAACTTTTGACACGAAAGATTCGGGACCTGTATCCTTTTTTGAGCATTTGGAAGTTTATCCTGCTTGGGGTAGTATTTGCCTCAACTATGATATTAAAGAAGAGTCGAAGGGAATGGCGCACGTGTTTTATGTTGGAGAAGATCCTGTGAGTAAACAGCCGGACACGCTATTGATTAATAGTTTTGTTTTGGCTCAAGGAGCCGGTTCTTTACAAATAACCCCTCAACAAGTTCGTCCTTCTTATGATGTTGTGGTTCGCACGGAAGATTTTCGTGGGTATATGGTGAAAGAGAAGGTGTGGCAAAATGTAGAACCTTTGCAAATTGAAAAATTGAATCCAGTTGATTTTGATTTTTATGATCCGGAAAACTTTTCAATAGAAGATCCAGTGTACAGATTAGGTAAATCATATTTGTTTGATGGAGATTTAAAAGGAGAATCTTGTTTTGGTTGGGAGGGATGGGATAATTTCTGTACTTATCTGTCAAAAGAGCATTGTCTCGGTAAACCATTATTTATTATTGATATGAAAGAACAGAAACTTCCTGCTGAATTTAGGCTTTATGCTATGTTGTATGTGCGAAACTCTTTTCCCATGGGACCTAGTGATTGGTATCCCGGATGGTTAGAAAAATACGGTGATATTTGGACGAGTTGTTATGCATCTAAATTACCAAGTAGCGTAACCGTTTACGGTTCTAATGATATGGCAGATGATGCTTCATGGGAAGAAATTGTGCATTTCGAGCAAGATCGGGAGATTGACAATGAATTGAGATGGTGTAAACGTTGTAATAATGGGGACTATGAATATGAAATTCCAAGTTTGGACGCTCTTTCTTTTGCAGAGCCTTGTTATATGCGATTAAGTTGTCCGGCTACCGGAAATGAATATCGTTATGTGAAATTCGTGATAAATGAGGTGTTTTATAATCCTGCGGGTTTTGAAAATGCCACGAGTGGTTCTAATTATAACAAACATGTAACTATTCACGAATTGGAAATTTATACAGCAAAATAAGGTCGTGTTATGAAATTGAAAAGATATTTATGGTTTATCGTTTCCCTGTTATTTTTTGGGGGATGCGAAAGTTTGGAAGATACGTATAGTGATTATGCCGGGGAAGGTACGATTCGTTATCTGGGAAAGTGCAATGGTTTATCTGTGAAGCCCGGTTGGCAAAGATTAATCGTAACGTGGACGAATCATGTAGATCCGGCAATAGATAAGGTTAAAGTCAGTTGGACGTTAGACGGGGTTACCAGAGATTCCTTGTTAGAGAAAGGAACTACGGAATGTAATATACGGAATTTGGAAAATGCAACTTATGAGGTTGCCGTGCGCAGCGTGGATAAAGATGGGAATTGTTCGTTACCTGCTTTAACTAGCGAACGACCTTATACGCTTGACCACGAGAGTATAAAGTCGTTCACGCGAATGTTTGACAAATATTTCTTCGTTGGGAATCATTTGGCGATTATTTTTAGCGAGTGGCAAGGTGATGTTGAAACAGCCAGTTTAAATTATTATTCGGGAGGAGAACGTAAAATTTTAGAATTAGATAGTGTTTTTGTTACCGATAATAAATATTGTTTGGTTCCGGATGAGATAGATGCGGGAACAAAAGTAACGATTAACCGTAGTGGGCGATTGAGTGGATGTTCGGATTTGATTGTTTTCAATCCTTATGAATTGACACGTGATAACCGGACTTATACACCCGATTTTAAACAATGGCTCCGGGAAAAATATGGACAGTCGGAAATTACGGAAGCATTCGTGAATGCTCAAACAGAATTGGAAATAGATTATGATATAAATTCGTTTGAGGATATATTGAATTTCCCGAATTTGAAAACGTTGGTCTTGGGGAAAAATCGTTATTTGAGTGAAGGAAACTTGAGTAAAAATAAGAATGCAAGTAAGGTTTCCGATCTTGGAATCAGTACGTTTGCGCTGGATGTTGCTTGTAAAGTAAATGGATTGAAGGTGGAACGTTATAACGAGCATTATTTCCCGATTGGGGAATTCTCTTTTATTGATGATCTGCCTAATCCAAAGCTTCCAGAAGATTTATCTTTCCTTAGTAGTCAAAATTGGACGTATTCTTGTTCGAATGAAGAATACGGGTATGGAATTGATGTTATATTTGACGAAAGTTCCACGAGAGGATGGCAACCGTCAATACATTCTAAACTTCATACTTACGAGATGGTTGTAGATATGCAAGAAACTCAAACCGTAAATGGAGTACTGGTTACCCAGAAATTGTCGGTTCCTTCTTCCGCATACGAGAAATGTATTGCTAAGAAAATTCAGATTAAGGTATCTGTGGATAATAAAACTTGGAAAGATGCAACTCATGTAATAGAGAATACCTTGGGAAATACGGTAGGAGAAAGTACGATCATTACACTCCCTGTTCCCTTGCATGGTCGTTATTTGAAATTTATTGCAAGTGATCAATCCTACTCAAAAACTCTTTATACTGTATCATTGGGTAAAATAAGAGTGTTTTAGTTGTGTGAGGTGTATAATTAAACCTATAAGTAAAGACCGACCGAAAAGTAAAATTTTCGGTCGACTCTTTTTTTATTCTCTTCTGGGTAAGAAAAAAGGAGTGTATTAAATATTTCAAGTTTGGTTGAAATTACAAAGCCTTGATTTCTTTTGCTAATCCTTGTTGTTCGGCACTATGAAGTAATGTCCTTTGGGTACTAATCATATCCCGAAACTTCTCGTAGTCGAGGAGTTGTGCGGGTGTGAAAGCAACTACTTCGATAGCTTTAATCGCTTCATTTATTTCCGGGTTGGATAGCAAATCTTCGGGAACGGAAACAGTATGCTCGCCAATTTCGGAAAGATAGCGTAACCAAAGAGTTTGCATTTATTTTGGTTGACAGGTATCTCGGGAAAATGGGTGGGAGTATCGGGGAGAACGGGAAGAAAAGAGGGTGAGAATAGGAAGAGAACGGGCTACAACTCCAGAGATACTCTCGAGTACCACCCGACTAATACCGGACACGTCCATTGGAATACGATTTGTATAGTGGTGGAGTTGTTTGGGTGAATCTTTATCATAAGATACTTATGGTGAGTTGGGGGAAACAGACGTGTAGAATCTTGAAAGAGATTCGGAAACAAGTGGCTGAGGCGAATGGCATCGAGTATATCGTTTCGGAGTGCCAATATAAAGGTGATTGTTTGGGTACCTGTCCCAAGTGCGAGGAGGAGGTGCTTTACTTGATGCGAACTTTGGAGTGTAGGCGTTTGGCGGGGAAGATGGTTTCGTTAGTGGGGTTGTCCGTGGGATTGATGGGGCTTCCGCAGGCGGCGTGTGTTGCGGGTGAGGGGATGCTTGTCGTGTGGGATGAGGTTTGTGTGGGAGAGGAGGAGATTGTTGTCAAAGGTCGGGTGACGGATAGTGTGGGGAACCCGTTGGTGAATGCGCATATCGTGGAAAAGGGGACAACAAGGGGTACATGTAGTGACAAAGATGGGTGTTTTGAGTTACGGGTGTCGGGCAGGCTGCCGATATGCATTTCGTACGTGGGATATGAAACGAAAGAGGTTTGGGTGCCGAAGTGTGGGTTTGCTGATTTGAGGGTTGTGTTGAATACTGAAGTCATAGCATTGAATGAAATTGAATCAGATAATTATTTGCGTGTCCATAAAGAGTATGTTTTAACAGGGGCGGTTGTTACCATGGGGGCATCGCCTTTACAAGCAGACGGAACGTTTCGGGTAGAAGGGCATGTGGTGGATGAGAACGGAATCCCTTTGTTGGGTGTTGAAATCTATCGTAAACGGTGTAAAAAAGAAGTCCACGTGTGTTATGTCAAGCATAAGGGAGAGTTTGAGTTTCCCTTGAAACGGCGTAGGCAGCTTTGGTTTGTCAAGGAAGGGTATTTGCCGCAGAAGGTGAAGGTCAAGAAGAAAAATGCCAAAGGTTTGCGGGTGGTGCTGAAAAGAGAAGAATGATTTTGCAGGAGAGTGGATATAAATAAACCCCGAAAGTTTGATACGACTTTCGGGGCTGATTTGTTTTATTTTTACGGCTTTCAGTAAATATTATAGCGCATTGGCATCAACCACCACGTCTTTGCTGTATTCACCGTTAGCTAATTTTTGAGCCACGTTCTTGAACGCTTTTACCGTGTATTCCACGTCTTCCAGTGTGTGCATGGCAGTCGGGATCAGGCGGAGCAGCAATTGACCTTTCGGGATTACCGGGTAAACCACGATAGAGCAGAACAAGTTGTAGTTCTCGCGCAAATCCATGGCAACTTGGGTACCCTCGGCAACGCTACCGGACAGGTAAACGGGGGTTACAGGTGAATTGGTAACACCGATGTTCAGTCCGTCTGCTTTCAATCCGGCTTGCAAGGCACGAACAATAGTCCATAATTTTTCACGTAATTCCGGACGGGTTCTCAATAATTCCAATCGCTTGATCGCACCTTCAACCATCGGCATCGGGAGTGACTTGGCAAAAGTCTGGGAACGCATATTGTATCTCAAGTACATGCAGATATCTTCGTCGCAGGCAATGAATGCCCCGATTCCAGCCATTGCTTTAGCGAAAGTTGCAAAGTAAAGGTCGATACCGTCCATTACCCCGAAATGATCGCCGGTTCCGGCTCCGTGAGGTCCCATGGTTCCGAAACCGTGAGCGTCGTCCACGAGTAAACGGAAGTCAAAATCTTTCTTCAAGGCAACGATTTCGTCCAATTTACCGAGGTCTCCAGCCATACCGAATAAACCTTCGGTCACTACCAAGATACCACCACCGGTGTTCTCAACCCATTTGGTTGCTCTTTCCAGTTGTTTGCGGAGGCTATCCATGTCATTGTGCTGGTACACGTATCTTTTCGCGGGAGATAAGCGAAGACCGTCCATGATACAAGCGTGGTCTTCCGCGTCATACACGATGCAATCGTGACGGCTGGTCATGGCGTCGATGATTGATACCATTCCTTGATAACCGAAGTTCAGCAAAAATGCATCCGGTTTGCCGACAAATTCAGCTAACTGTGATTCCAGATACTCGTGACGAGAAGTCTGTCCGCTCATCATACGAGCACCCATCGGGTATGCCATTCCGTATTTAGCAGCGGCTTCAGCATCCGCTTTCCGAACTTCCGGGTCGTTAGCAAGACCGATATAATTATTCAAACTCCAGTTTAATACTTCCTTACCGCGGAATTTCATACGAGGGCCTATTTCGCCCTCTAATTTCGGGAAAGAGAAATAGCCATGAGCTTGTTTGGCATATTGACCAATGTTTCCCTTCTGTTTTCTTACTCTTTCAAAAATGTCCACTTTGATAATATTTTGAAATTCTTAATTTTGTATTTCTAATATGGAAACAAAGGTAACTAAAAAAATGTATTCCGAATAGGTTCTGCCGAAAAGTTGTGGGGCAGGGAAACGAAATACGCTTAAATACTTAGTCTTTTTTTCGCCGGATTCAATCTGAAATCGTCAATCATAAATCTGAAATTATTTTGTAGTTTGATTTTATTCATATATCTTTGCCTGATGCAAAAAAGGCACTTTATGATGAAGAATTTTATAGGATTTCTGCTTGTAATATTTTTGATGAGTTCATGTGGTGAATACCAGAAACTTCTGAAGAGCGGTGACAATCAACAGATTTATAAAAAAGCTGTGGAGTACTATAACAACGGGGATTACACGAAAGCGTCCAACTTGTTTGACGCTGTTCGCTTGGCTTTCCGAGGAAACACGAGGGGGCAAAGTGTGGCCTATTACCGGGCGTTCTGTAGCTTCAACCAGAAAGATTATGAAGTTGCTGCCGAGTTGTTCAAAAATTTCGTGTCACAATACCCGGAAAGTTCTTATGCTGAAGAATGTCTTTATATGATTGGGTATTGTAATTACAAGGCATCCCCGAAAGCCCGCTTGGATCAGACGGTGACTCAAAGTGCTATCGAAAGTTTCAATTTGTATTTAAGCCGTTACCCCAACAGTACCCGTAAGGAACAGATTAACGCGTACATGGATGAAATGCGGGATAAATTGTCATATAAAGATTATCTAAGTGCCCGGAATTATTACTTGAGAGAAAGATATAAAGCTGCCGTGGTGAGCTTGGAAAACTGTTTGAGAGATTATCCCGGTTC
>QWCH01002184.1_pt1 | contig 25648 bp, 27 predicted proteins | sample 1972671 | NCBI WGS metagenome assembly QWCH01 (sample SAMN09866713, study PRJNA288562) | Human gut metagenome isolate term3_stool, whole genome shotgun sequencing... | isolation source: gut | host: Homo sapiens | place: USA: California
CGCAGATTATCAATTTGCTTTGTATGAATAAACACGAGGAAAACGTGAAACTTGCCGACTTGGTTATCCGTCCGAACGTGAAAGGATATTCTGCCGCGAGTTTTAGTGCCCGCGCGATCGACTCTTTGTTGACAAGGGGTAAGGTGGCGGCATTGCAGGATTGGGGTGAAATCATGCGAGTGAAAGAATTGATAGGAGGGCGGAATGAAAAAGTAGCCGAGCAACCAGCCGTGTACCTGCCGGAAGAGTTTGATATCCGGGATATACGCGTCGAGGGACTCACGACCAAGCAGGAAGGATGGGTACGCCGGAAAATGCGGTTGCGGGAGAATAGTGCGGTGACGCTTGCCGATATACACCGGGAGGTGGCGATGTTGTACGGGACAAAGGCTTTTTCTGCCGTGAGTTACCGTTTGTTAGGGAAGCCACCTTACGATCTGGTGCTGGAATTACAGGCTCAACCCATGAGTGCCGTGAATGTCGGTTTCCGTTTCGACACGGAGGAGATGGCGGCAATTCTTTTGAACACGACCTTGAATTATAAGGCTTTGAGAGGTTCACAGGTAGCCTTGACGGGGCGATTGAGCCAGAATCCTTACGTGAAGATAGAATACTCGTTGGAAAATACTTTCCTGCGTCGGTTTAATCTGGCTTATATGTTCCGTTATAATGACGTGAATTATTATCACAAGGGGGAAAAGATGAATAATGTAACTTACCGTTATCATTTCGGGGAATTGGGGTTGTCCAGTCTTTATTTCCGCAATTTTAAGTTTCAGGTGGGCTTGCGTTACGAGTATTTCGATTATAATTCATTGCTTTTTGCCAACGAGGAAGAGATTATAGACGTTCGTCCGGAAGGTTTTTTCAGTTATTACGGGTTGGCTCAGTTAGATACTTACGACCGTCGATTCTACCCGAATCGGGGGATCTCTTTTTTAGCTTCTTACTCGATTTATACCGATAATATGGGAACGTATGACGGGGGAGCTCCTTTTTCTGCGCTATCCTTGAATTTTACCCCGGTGATTGCGGTTTCCGATCGTTTGAAAATGCTGCCCGCCGTCTATGGGCGTGTGTTGATCGGGAACAACCCGGCGTATTCATACTTGAATTGTATGGGGGGAACGGTTTTCGGGCGTTATGCCGCGCAACAAATTCCTTTTCTCGGGATCAATCACGTGGGAGTTTTTGAAAATTCTTTACTTGTCGGGCGGTTGGAGTTGCGACAATGCGCGGGAAGAAAACACTATTTTTCTTTAGTCGGGAATTATGCCATGCAAGATGATAGTTTTTTTGATATCTTCGGGCGTAAAGGTATCTGGGGTGGAGGTGTCGGTTATTCCCGTGACTCTTACTTGGGGCCTATTGATTTGATGTTTAGTCTTTCGGATTGGAACAAGAAACTCGAATTTTATTTTAATCTGGGGTTCTATTTCTAAGTTTATCCGTCCGGTTTAGTTCTACCCGGAATCCACGGTAATCCTAGGGTTATACTACCTCTCCTTTGTTACAAATTCCTTTTACATTTCTTACACCGTCATTAGGCAAGGGTGAAATAAGTGTTATACAAGTGATTTGTAAGCAAGTTAAGGTAGTATAACCCTAGGATTACCGTGGGTTTTCGGTAGATACAGTATAATTTTAGATGAGAAGATGTGTTAAATTGATATTGTCCTACGAGAGAGGGAAAATGATGTTGTGTGTTGATTATTAGTTTTTTATTGCGTATTTATAAACGATCAATTATTGACATTAATAAAATTTGCCAGTTGACTAAAATCACAAAAACATAACCAGCTAATTACGAGAAGCAAAAATTATTATTGGAAAAGTTTGCGATAAACAAAAATACTGTATATTTGCAACGCAATAAACGATCGTTTTTTCAGATTAAAATGTCGTTTTGCGAAACAGTTTTCGTGCATCTATTTGTGTCACTGTTTAAGTGAGGTGCGTGGAACACATGGCAATAAATCAGGACCGGTAATAAGGTTAGTGCGCGAAGCGTGTCCGGTCAATTCGTCCCTTGCAAATGGTAGAGGGATGAAAGTTCGTTTTTAAGCAGAATCAACAATTACATGATCGAGGATAAGAAAATAAACTGGTATGTCGCTTACACGCGGGTGAACCAGGAATTATTTATCAAGAAAAAACTGGATGAGCTGGGAATCGAGAACTTTCTCCCGTGTGAGGAGCAAGTGCGAGATACACCGCTTGGTCGCAAGACGATCCGTGTACTTTTGATTCACGGGATGATTTTTATCCGTACGGATAAAAACACGAGTTTTTCTTTGATTAATGACCATTCACTGAATATAGTTTATTTGAAAGATATAGAAGGGCGTCATTCTCTCGTGGTTCCCGATAGACAAATGCAGAATTTCATGTTTTTATTGGATTTCTCTACCAGTGGTATCGAGATCTTGAATAAAAACCTCAAACGGGGAGATCGGGTTCGGGTTATCAAGGGTCCTTTACAGGGACTGGAAGGAGAGTTAGTACGTTTGAAAGGGCACAAGCGGGTGGTGATTCGTTTGGACGGAGTGGCGTCGATAGCCACATCTTATATTCCGGGCTCTTTCCTCGAAAGAATAGAGTAAAACAAAACAATTAATTTAAGATTTATGAATTACGATTTGCGATTAAAAAAGTGTCAATAAGTACAATTAAAATCATAAATCTAAAATCGTAAATCAAGAATACAAATGGAAAAAGGCTTATTTCATGATTTGTACAAGCAATTGAACGATCTTGACATCCGGTCGTATCCCCCGGAAATGTTGTCGGGCTTGTTACACGGTTACTTGACAGTATACTCCATGGTATGCGTGTACCCGTGGTTGGAGTGTGATTTCGGTAACCCGTATGATGTTCACGAGCGGGCAAAAGAAATTGCCCGGTTGTATTCGGTGTTGTTGACGAACGAGGATTTACCCGTCGATTCCCGTGCCGGTTATGCGGCGGATATGATGGATGTTTACCAGTTGTACTCGGACTTGAGTTATTTGAACGATGGTCTGGATGCGGCGTACAGGATTCTGACTATAAGAGGGAATGACAAGATCGCCTTGCCTTGCCGGACGCCGAATGTTTGTCGATTGCTATGTAATTGCTACTATTTCACGGGTGACGAGGTGTGTGGCGAATTGGCAGGCAGGCTTATCACGGAGGCATTGGGATATATTCGAGGCGGCGACCGTGATGTATTGTTGTCGTGGTGGGACGCTATTTGCCTGTACGATGACGTGATCGGTGCGATGGAGTTGCCAAAAGAAGAACAGGAGCGGTTGAACGAAGAACAGGCACATCTGCGGGTAAGTGTAGTGCGGCAAGAGAATGAGAAAATCGAGCGTTTGCATCAGATGGGGCAAGATGCTGGTTTTAGTTTGGTGGCAGAAGTTTTTTATATTTTGGCGAAACGCGAGTTTGTGGCGTGTAATGAATATTACGTTGTGAAAGAATAATTCCGGTTGTATGTTTCTTTCTTCTTTTTTTATCAGTCTGCTGGCAACGGCGTATCTTATACCGAAGATATTATTTATATCTATCCGTAAGCATTTGATAGATCAACCCAATGCAAGGAAGGTGCATACTTGTGTATCTTCCCGTTTGGGAGGGGTGGCATTTTTTCCGGCTATCTTTTTCGCGATAGGGGTCACGGTTTCCGTGTTTTCCCGGTTTGATACGAATGTAATGGAACATTTTATGACAGCCGGTTTTATCATGGTGATGTGTGCATGTATCCTGTTATATTTGATTGGAATTGCGGATGATGTTGTGGGGGTAAGTTGGCGAGTCAAATTTGTGTTCCAGATCATAGCTGCCGGGTTGATCATTTTATCCGGTACGTGGGTGAATAACTTGTACGGTATTTGCGGAGTGTGGGAAATTTCCGCTTGGGTGGGAGTCCCTTTGACAATTTTTTTAATCGTGTTTGTTATCAACGCCGTGAATTTGATTGACGGGATTGACGGCTTGGCTTCCGGGCTGAGTTGTGTGGCGTTGTTATTCTTGGGTGTTTTATTTCTTTACGAGGGGAAAGAAACGAGTTCTTTGTTGGCTTTTACCACGTTGGGAGCGTTAATACCTTTCTTTTATTACAACGTCTTCGGGATCGCGAAGAAGAGATACAAGATATTCATGGGTGACACGGGTTCATTGGTGATTGGGTTGATACTAAGTATATTAGCGGTAAAGTTTGCCTGCTTGGTCAGACAAGAGAGTGGTGGTGGGACTTATCCGTTTATCGTGGTGGCTTTTTCCGTGTTGCTGGTGCCCGGTTTTGATGTTATTCGGGTGGTGCTTCATCGGTATCGTGCGGGGAAACCGCTTTTCTTGCCGGATAAGAATCATATTCATCATAAATTCTTGGCGTTGGGGTGGTCACATCGTAAAGCTATGTGTACGATTCTCGTTTTGGCATCGTTGTTTATTATGCTGAATATGGCGTTATGCCTTTATATAAATATTAACGTGCTTATCGTGTTGGATATCGTGTTATGGACGGTTTTGCATGTATGGTTATCCTCTAAAATAAAGAAAAGACGGGATGAAGCGGCCCGTTTGGAGCAGCAGTTGATTGAAGCGGGATGCCGTAATTGTAAGGAGCGGGATGCGTTGAAAGTAAAATTCTTTTTGGAAAAGAAGGCAGGGAAGGTTATTACGATTGACGATATAAAAGAAAAATCCGGAGCGGAAAGGTTGCGAGTGGATTCTATTCTTTTTGATTTCGTGGAAGAGGGGGTTATTGTTTTGGAAAGAGACGGGGAAATCGAATACGGTATTTATGACGGTAAAACCACTATTCAATGGTTCGATACCCGGTTGCCTTTATTCGTGGAAAGCTATTTAACGAGAATAATGAAAAACTAATTAATACATTTGAACATGAAGGCTTGTTTTATGGGGTTGGGCTATATCGGTTTGCCCACGGCAATAATTGCGGCGAAACATGGTGTGCAGGTAACGGGAGTTGATATAAATCCAAGAGTTGTCGAATTGACGAATCAAGGAAAACTTCACATCATAGAGCCCGGTATGGAAGAGATGCTTGGGGAGGTTGTCGCGAACGGGACATTGAAGGCATCGGTCGTCCCGGAAGAGAGTGATGCTTATTTTATGGTTGTTCCCACGCCGTTTAAAGGGAATCATGAACCGGATATTTCTTACGTGGAGGCAGCTACCCGTGCTGTATTGCCTTTGCTGAAAGAGGGTGATTTGTACGTGATCGAGTCTACGTCCCCGGTTGGTACAACCGAGAAGATGATGGATTTGATTTACACGGAACGCCCGGAATTGCGGGATAAAATCTATATTGCTTATTGTCCGGAACGAGTGCTGCCCGGAAATGTTATTTACGAGTTGGTACACAATGACCGGGTAATTGGAGGTGTAAACGAGATTTCTACCAAGAAAGCGATCGAGTTTTACGCTCAATTCGTGCAAGGTACATTACATCGCACGAATGCCCGAACTGCCGAGATGTGTAAATTGACCGAGAATTCATCCCGAGATGTGCAAATCGCTTTCGCGAACGAGCTTTCTTTGATTTGTGACAAAGCGGGAATTAACGTGTGGGAGTTGATTAATTTGGCGAACAAGCACCCGCGGGTGAATATTCTGCAACCGGGATGCGGTGTCGGGGGACATTGTATTGCGGTGGATCCTTATTTTATCACAGCCGAATTTCCCATGGAATCGAAGATTATTGCCGATGCCCGGGAAATTAATAATTACAAGGCGTTCTGGTGCGCAGAGAAGGTTCAGAACGAGATGTTGAAATTTGAGTTGAAGTATCATCGTAAGCCTGTTATCGCCATGATGGGTTTGGCGTTCAAGCCGAATATTGATGATTTACGAGAATCCCCGGCAAAATATATCACGACGAAGGTAATGCAGGGATGCAATAACGCGGATATCTTGGTTGTGGAACCGAATGTCAGCGAGCATAAGATATTTAAGTTGACTGATTACCGGGAAGCGTACGACCGTGCGGATATTGTGGTGATGCTTGTCGCTCATGATGTATTCAAGGAATTGCCGTCGACGGACGAGAAAGTAGTTCTTGATTTTTGTGGGATATACAAGAAATAATGATGAAAAGAATAATGTTGGTTTTCGGGACACGTCCCGAGGCTATAAAGATGGCTCCTTTGGTGAAAGAATTTCAAAAACACCCGAAGGAGTTTCAGACGGTCGTGTGCGTGACGGGACAACATCGGGAGATGTTGGACCAAGTATTGCATTTATTTGAAATTGAGCCTGATTATGATTTGAATATCATGAAACAAGGGCAGGATTTGTATGACGTGACGGCACGTGTTTTAACCGGGATGCGGGACGTGCTGAAAGAGGCACAACCGGATGTGGTGCTTGTTCATGGGGACACGACGACTTCGACAGCAGCGGCTTTAGCGAGTTTCTATCAACAAATTCCGGTGGGACACGTGGAAGCGGGATTGCGTACCCGTAATATTTATAGTCCTTGGCCGGAGGAGATGAACAGGCAAATCACGGGACGCGTTGCGGCTTATCATTTTGCCCCGACGGCTTTAAGTCGACAGAATTTATTGGAAGAGGGTATTAAACCGGAAGCCATTGTTGTGACGGGGAATACGGTGATTGATGCTTTGTATATGGTGGTGGATAAAATCAAGAATGATGATAGTTTGAATATTTCTTTGCGTGAAGAATTACGGGAAGCCGGGTATGATGTGGGGTGTTTGGAAAACGAGAACCGGAGATTGGTACTCATCACGGGACACCGGAGAGAAAATTTCGGGCAGGGATTTATCCACATGTGTTTGGCAATAAAAACGTTGACAGAGAAGTATCCTGACGTGGATTTCGTGTACCCGATGCATCTGAACCCCAACGTGCGTAAACCTATTCGGGAGGTGTTCGGGGAGAAGACCGCTTCTAATATGTTTTTTATCGAACCGTTGGAATATTTGTCTTTCGTGTATTTGATGGAAAAATCAACCATCGTGCTGACGGATAGCGGGGGTATTCAAGAGGAGGCTCCCGGTTTGGGAAAACCTGTACTCGTGATGCGCGATACCACGGAACGTCCGGAGGCATTGGAAGCCGGAACGGTAAAACTTGTGGGGACGGATTTCGAGAAGATCGTGGGTGAGGTTTCGAGGTTGTTGGAGGATGAGGGGTATTACGAGAAGATGAGCAAGGCGGTGAATCCTTACGGGGATGGAAAGGCGTGCGGAAGAATTGTAGAATGGTTGGACTAGGGTGTTTTTTATTTGATAGAAATGTATTATCTTTGTTGAAATGAGTTGATATTTATCAAGATGATGATACGTTAATTATGAACACGGCAGAAGTAATAGACATACTACGAAATTTTAAGATCAATTTCTCAGAGAAATATGGTATTAAAATGTTGGGATTATTTGGTTCTTTTGCGCGGAAACAACAAAAGGAGTCGAGTGATTTGGATGTGGTTGTCATATTACAAGAATCGGATTTTTTTACGCTGATACAAATACAGGAAGAATTGGAAAAATTGACTTCTTACAAAGTTGATGTAGTCAATTTTCGAGATTCGTTAAGGGATTCGTTGAAAGCTAATATCATGAAAGATGCAATCTTTGTCTAAAGATTTGGTGAAAGAATATTTGAATTTGATTATTGAAAAATCAAATTTAGTTATAGAGCGGAATGTTCTAATCATGGAATATCGTGATTTTTTACTTTCGCCAGCTAGCATGGAAAAATTTGATGCAGCATGTATGTTAATTCAAGTGATCGGAGAAACGGCTCGAAAAATCGATTCATGGACATCTTCATCGCTTTTTTCAAATTATACACAAGTGTATTGGAAGGGGGTATTTGCCTTGCGAAATATAATTTCTCATGAATATGGGAATGTCGATCCCGAGAATATTTTTAAAATAGTAAAGAAACATCTTCCAGAATTGATAACGTGCGTGGAGTTAATACTATCGGATATTGATACCGGTAAGTATGATGATTTATTTGATTGAAACATTTAATAATGCGCTTTATCGAACCGTTGGAATATTGGTTGTATATTTGATGGGAAGGAAGAGAAATGTTCTCTTTTGAGGTATATACAGCCTGAGCAACTTTATGGTTTAATGAGCGAAGTTTTTTTCAAAAGAATTTTAGGCATTTGTTTGTTTAGTTTTTGGTTCTTTTGCGAGAAAATAGCAAAAGGAGGCGGATGGTTTGAATATGGTTGTCATGTTATATGTTAGTTTCTCTTTATATCAAAAGTTTGTTGCGGTTGAATGACAAAGTAATCTTCGATTCTTGAAATAAGGCAAGATATCTTATTTTATTCTGCAATAAGAGAAATATTATGAATGATATTTCAGTCAATAATAAACGTATAGCCAAAAATACTTTGTTCCTGTACGTTCGACTGTTGTTTGCTATGGCAGTTGGCTTGTACACGTCGAGGGTGATTTTTGCCGTGCTCGGTCAGGACGATTTCGGATTGAACAGCGTGGTAGGTAGCGTCGTGGTGATGTTCTATTTTCTTAATAATTCTATGTCGGGAGCTACATCACGGTTCCTGACCTTTGAATTGGGAAGACAAGACTATGACAAATTGAAAAAGACTTTTTCGGCAGCTTTGACTATCCATGTAATCATTGCTGTTATTGTAGTCCTGTTAGGAGAGACTGTGGGGTTGTGGTATTTGGAAAACAAGATGATAATTCCCGAGGGTAGGATGATTGCAGCCCGATGGGTTTACCATCTTTCTCTACTCAGTACTGTGATTACAATTACGCAGGTTCCTTATTCTGCTGCAATTATAGCTCGAGAGAAGATGAATGTGTATGCTTATATCGAGATAGTTAAAACTTTATTACAGTTTGTTATTGTATTCTTTTTGCTAATTGGCGATTTTGATAAACTTATTCTTTATGCAATACTCACGGTATGCATATCACTTGTCATTACATTAATTTATAGAGGATATTGTATCTCTCGTTATCCGGAATGTAGATACGAATTTCATTTTGATAAAACTATAATAAAACCAATGCTTGGTTTTTCTGGTTGGAATTTATATACAGATTTAGCTCATCAAGCCCAAGGTAATGGAATAAATGTAATTTTGAATTTATTTTTCGGTACGGTGATAAATGCAGCATATGGCATCGGTCTTCAATTAAGCAGGACCGTATATGTTTTTATTTCAAATTTTACTCTTGCCGTTAAGCCACAAATCATAAAATATTATTCTATGGGGCAAATTCAAGAAATGGAATCGTTGATGTATTCTTCTACACGCTATTCGTTCTTGCTGCTTTTTACGTTGGCAATGCCGGTAATAATGGAAACAGACTTTCTTTTGGAAGTTTGGTTGAAGAATCCACCGGAATACTCTATAACGTTTTGTCGCTTATCCTTGGTGATGATGATGTTAAATGTATTTTGGATAAATTTGACTTATGCAACTCAAGCCACAAATAGAATGAAAATAGCCAGTATTGTTACGGGTACGTTGTATATCGTGATTCCAATAATTTCATACGTAGTTTTGATATGTGGTGTTCGTTCGTTTTTTGTTCCAATGTGGATTGCTATCTGTATATATGTATTTGTTATTATAGCAAGACTTTTTATCGTAAAAAGATTAATTCCACAAATATCTATGTCGAGATATTGTAAGAATGTGTTGGTGCTTTCGATAATTACTTCCGCTATTGGGGTTGTATTTCCATTTTGTGTGCATTATTATATGAATGCCGGTTGGGTGCGTTTGATTTTTACTTGTGCGGCTTCTGTCATTTCAATGGCGGTGGCAACTTATTATTTTGGAATGGGAAAAGTGATACGTCAAAAAGTGAAGATTTTCGTATTGGAGAAATTCCATTTGGTTGGAAAATAAATTCATGGGGTAATGTCATTGAATAATAACGTCGAAAACATATCTATCTCAAAAGAGGCCTCTAATGCCATTAAAGGCTTGTTAATACTATTGGTGGTGTTGGGACACAATAGTATTTTGTGTTAAGAATGGGATGGATGTGTAGCGACCAAACCGCTTTTTCTTTGGCGGTGGTTATACACGTTTCACGTGTATTGTTTCTTTTTACTTCCGTTTTTGTACAATAAACACCCGTATCGTAAAGGAAGTTTTCGGAAATATGCCATTCGTTTACTCTATCCTTATTTATGGATATGTTTGACGTGTATGATGTTAAGCTTTGTTGTAATGGGAATGCCGTTCAACGGTTGGCAAGGATTGGTACAAGCTGTAATATGTGGAAGTGATAAATTATTAGATGAAAATATAGGATTGAATTTTCCGTGGTTTTTGCCAGCAATGTTCATGCTTTTACTATTGAAAGATTTTTACTATTCTATAAATAAGCGCTTGAAAAAAAGTTTTGTCGTTACCTGTGTTTTCTTGTGGATTGTTGTGATTGTGACAGGAATAAAATTCAGTACATTGGGTTCTTACATCCCGTTTGCTTTTGTGCCGGCTTTGCGATTGCTGCCGATGTGTTTATTGACATTTTGGTTGTTTGGAAAGGTTAATTTTACCGTACAAATCCGCTGGTTGTTTGCGATTGTGTTCACGTTGTTGTCAATCTTATTATGGTATTTTTATTGCTATGATATACGCTTAGGTAGAATGGTATTCTATTTTGTGATGCCTATATCTGCATTCCTGTTGCTTTTATCAATTAAGGATTATTTGGCAAAAAGTCGCTTGTTGATCGCTTTTGGTAAAATGTCATTGCAGATTTACCTTTATCATGTCATTGTATTCAATGGTTTACTGTTAATAGTGAAGTATTTCCATTGTCCTCCAATGTGGATGGATGGTGTGGTTGTATTATTCATAACGTTTATCATGTCTTATTTAGGAGCATGGTTTACTACGAAAATTCCGTTCTTGCAAAAATTATTCTATCCCTAGAGTGGGAAATGATAAATGGTGCGGAATTCGGTGATAGGTTAAACTGCAAATGTTGACCTTTATCTGAAAGAAGCACTTTCGGGCGAAAGTAATAAAACTCAACTCTTGGTATAATTTGTATGCTGAATTGTAGAAGTTAGTTCAAAGTAATAAGGATTAAAAACATTAATAGTACATGATTCAAAAAATTAAACGGATAATAAGTATCAGTTTTTATGCTTTAAAGGCTTGGAGAACGAAACGTAATACAGATAAACAGTTTAAAAGAATTTCAGATAAATTGGTTTTCAAGTTATTAACGAAACAACAAGAGCAAGAAATTAAAGAGTATTATAAATCTATGCTTGGGGTGGACGTGTCTACCAAATGGCATCGGTTGGCTTATTCCCTGACGGGAATCTACGATAAGCATATTTTGCCGAACGACCTTTACGTGGGCTATATTCAGCCGGCGTTGATTGACTACCGCATGAAGGTGGCTTATGATGACAAGAATCTCTTCATCCGTTTGCTTCCTTTCGCTAATTATTCTCGCAAAATCGTCCAGTGTGCTAATGGGCTTTTTTATAATGCCAACGGGACAATGCTCAGGAATCAGGCTCTTGAACTTTGCAGGAATATTGAGGGGGCGATTATCAAACCGACTTTGTTTTCGAATAGCGGAAGAAATGTTGAGAAACTTGTCGTGAAAAACGGAGTTACGAATTTGGATAATTGTACTATTGATGAGGTGTTCGACAAGTACGGGAGGAATTTCGTGATCGAGGAGATTGTCAAGCAACATCCTGCTATGGCTTCGCTTAATCCGAGTTCGCTGAATACAATACGGGTGATTACTTTCCGGAAAGAGAATGAAATCTTAATTTGTATGGCTATCTGCCGGATAGGGAAACCGGGTAACGTGGTCGACAATTTTGCAGCAGGCGGCATGGGATGTGTTGTGAAGGAGAACGGTTTTCTGTCGGAATACGCTTATACGAAAGTCTATTCGGAAAGGAGAAGTAAAACTTATACGGATATCGTGTTGAAGGATTTTAAAATTCCTGGATTTGAAAATGTAAAGGCGTTTGTCAAAAAAGCTCATCTGGTAATACCGCAATTCCTACTCTTGGCGTGGGATGTTGCTATTGGTGAGGATGAACAGCCTATTTTCATAGAGTATAACACTAATTTCTGTAATCTGTTTGAACTAGAGCAAGGACAAGCTTTGTTTGGCAAATACACAGATGAAATTCTTCCAATAGTCCGTGCTGAGCATGAACGAAGGATGAAACAAGGAATCTATATATGTTAAAGAAAATATTGATTCTGTCATTCAGGAATCCGTTTAATTATGGGGCTGAATTACAGGTTTTCTCATTGGGGAAAAAATTGAGAATGCTCGGGTATGATGCAGAGGTGTTGAATCTGGCTCGTCCTAATTTTGATATTGATGCATGTTCGAGCAAGCGATTGAAATTGTCGTATAACGATACGTTTAAGGCAAGATGGAGAGAGAGGATAAGATTCTGTAAACAGAGGTTGTTGTGGTTTTTGCATTTTAGACGTTCAGCAATAAAGAAACGCAACTCCAATGATTTCCATGAGCAGTATAACTGTTTTACGAGACACCGTTTTTGCAATTTCGACGAATTGTATACCACAGATTTCGATTACACGCATTACATTGTGGGAAGCGATCAGGTGTGGAATTTCGAATATCCGTTCCCGCTTGACCCTTATTTCCTCTCTTTCGTGAAAAATGGGAAGAAGATAGCCTATGCTGCAAGCATAGGACATTCCAAGCTACCTGATTCGCAGAAGGAATATTACCGGAAACATTTGCAGAGTTTCGACGCAATTTCCATGCGGGAACTGCAAGGCAGTACGATTGTATCGGAACTGCTGGGAAAACCGGTGAAAACGATGCTTGACCCCACTCTCCTTATCACACCAGAGGAATGGAAAGAGATTTTCGGCATAGAAGACAAGCCCAATAATGCAGTTGTGATATATTTGCGTGCTTATCGGCCATACGCCATTCAATTAGCAAAAGAGATAGCGCTCCGTTATGGATTAAAGAAAATTATCTATATTAGTTCAGGGGTGACATATGTTTTTAAAGATTCGGAGGTAGACTATCGTTTTGACGTGAGCGCACCGGAATTCGTCTCGCTCTTTGCCAATGCTTCATTCGTAATAACCAACTCTTTTCATGGCACTGCTTTCGCTGTGAATTTTGGACGACCTTTTTTTACCGTGGTGAATAGCCGGATGAAGACTTCATCTCGTTTCTATTCGCTTTTGGAACAAACTGGTTTGTTGGAAAGAATATGTGAGGAGGAGACGATTTTCGATACGATTGAAGACAATTCGATACCAGTAGAGGAAGTGCGTATTAAGTTAAATGCTTTAAGGGTAACTTCATTAAAATTCCTTTGTGACGCTTTATGTTGACAAAAAAGTTTAAAAGTTACTTTTCGATATTTGTCGTCCTGTTTCTGTTGGGAGGGGTGTATTTGGGGTATGCTAATGTGTGGCTTTGTGTAGCAACATTTGTAATGGTTTTAATGGGGCTCAATCGAGAGGAATTTGTATTTGTGATGTTGATAACGGGGGCGGAATATTTTGGAGCTGTTGCTCGTGTATTTATCGGGTTTACAATTGTACCTCAGTTTGTTGTTTATTTAATAGTATTATTAATTCTTTTTCGACGTTTGAGAGCTTTATTTAGACAAAACAAGATAGCGAATTATCTCTTTCTTCTCTTGTTGTTGGTGTTCATTATTAGTTATCTTTATGGTCCTCAGCATGCCTATAGTAACACTAAATTATTGAAAATAATACTTTATGGTTTACTTTGTTTTTGGACTTTTTTAATTTATAGTGGTAAAAGCAATATTGATCCACGGAAATTGGTTTATGTATTTGCTATTGTAAGCGTAACTTACGTTGTAATGGGGGTGACTATTTATAATTTTGGAACACCGTCTTCTATTTTTGATTTTGAATATTTTGGACGTCATGTGCAGCATGATGCTGATTCTTTCACTCTTTCTTATCATACAGTGGGCTTGGCAGCTTTGTATGGTGTGGTATTTTTGCTATCATCACGAGATGATAAATATATATTGGCTCCACGGTCAATAATATTATTATTGATATTAATATTTATAGCATTGATATCCCAAATGCGACAAGGTATATTAGGAATATTTGTATTGTTGTTTGTTCGCTATGTTTTATTGGTAAAAGGTAAAATGGGATATAAATTAGTAGGAATATTCTTTTTATTAGGAATTATGATTTGTATGTTTAATGAGATTCAAACAGCGGCATTTCAATCTATTGTCAATGCTCAAACTTTTGAAGAAGTTGTGAATCGCCCTTACGATAAGGTTTTGACAACTATATATGAATATCCGTGGTTTGGGTTAGGGTTAGGGGGATATAGTTATGATGGGACTGTTGCTTATCCACACAATATTTTTCTAGAAGTTATTATTGAAATGGGATTTGTTGGATTGACGTTTATTGTTATTATTTCGCTTTGTGCGATGTGGCATAATCGTTTTTCGTGGAAAGCAGTGAATGCCAATAATACATATGCCATTTTACTATTGATAGCTTTGTTTATTCGGGTGAATGCTAGTAATGATTTGAGTGAAAACATTTATTTTTTTGCATTACTTTTTTCAATGAGTAATATGAAGCATGTAGTAACTGAATATGTGTGAAAAAAGTGAAAGAGGATATTAGTTTTTAGATAATAAATTTTTCTTAGCCAATAAATTGATGAAAACAATTGTGTTTATTACCTTGCAACTTTCTCAACCTCGTTGTATAAAACGAATTTCGTCAATTGCTGAGGCTGGTATTCCGGTCAAGGTGTATGGTTTCGATAGTGGTTTATATAACGGCAATTTGGACAAGTTGCCTTTTCCTGTTACAGAAATTATAAAACGAGACAAAAATATCGGGAGAATAAAAAAAATACTTTTTATTGCTAAAGTACTTTGTCGAATACTTTCCGAAAATAAAGAAGCGATATTCTATTTGTTTGGTTTTGAACTCCAATCTATTGCTTGGTTGTTAGGATGCAGACATTTTATTTATGAAGAGGCAGATGTGTCTGCTTCAAGGATAAAAAATAAATTATTGAAGAACGTGTTGCTCTGTTATGACAAAATGTTATATCGTAAAGCAAAGCTAGTAATTAGCACGTCGGAAGGATTTATTAAATACTTGTTTAAGAAACAGGAAGTTCCTTCAAATATAGAGCTACAACCCAATAAACTCCATCCAATATTTACAGATACAATAAGGAAAAATATACATGTAGGTAATATTGATGAAGAACATATAAGATTTGGATTTATAGGTTTGATAAGATATCCAAATACTATTATTAGGTTTGCAAAGGTTGTTGGTGAAAAATTTCCTATGCATGAATTTCACTTTTATGGAGATCCTGAAAAACAGCATTATATAGATAAAGAGATATTGTCATATAAAAATGTATATTTTCATGGACCTTTTATTAACCCGCAAGATCTACAATCTATATATGAAACAATAGATGTTAATGTTGTTTGCTATGATATACAGTCAGAGAATGTGAGAATAGCTGAACCTAATAAATTGTATGAATCAATTTATTTTAAAACTCCCATCGTGGTAAGTAAGGGAACATTTCTAGCCGAGAGAGTTAAGAAATATGGAATTGGATATGAAATTGATTGTGCTAATAATCATGCGATATATGATTTTGTTCGTGAAATAAGAACGAGTGAATTGTCTAAATTGCAAGAACGGATGAAAAATATTTCTACTGATGAATTAGTGGATAATCCATCAAAAATGGTAACACGAATATTGACTGTATTGCAGTAAAATTTTTTGTATTAGTGGAATTTGCTTAATTATTTAATGATGAAATTATCTAGAATGAGAAAACTATTTTTTTTGCATTTTCAGCGTTTACCAATGAAATCAAAAGGATGGAGGCCTTTATTTGTTAAAATGGGGGGGTGAATGTTAAAAATATAAATAAAACATTTATTGGAGAAGGTGTACTATTTGACACCAATTTCCCAGAGGATATTATTATTGAGGAGAATGTCCGTCTGACATCCGGAGTGAAAATAGTGACGCATTTTATGAATCCTAATGAAAAACGTTATGATCGCGGTAAAGTACATATTTGTAAAGGTGCATATTTGGGTATGAATGTTTTGGTGGTAAAACCGGTTAAAATTGGGGAAAATGCAATTATTGGAGCCGGTTCTGTGGTTACGAAAGATATTCCAGCCAATCAAGTTTATGCGGGGAATCCTGCACGATTTATTAAAAATAGAGAATTAAAATGATGACTAAAAATAAATTATACGAAGAGATTCTGAAATTAGCTCCGTATCATTCGGAAAAAACTGATTTTAGAGAAATACTGAAAGAGGCTTTACACAATTATACGACATTGTTGTCGGGGATTGATAAAGCAGAATGCCCCGAAGAATGGGATCTTGTTGTTGAGCAAACTGGTAAGCGTATTGATAAATTAAAGGATATAGCAAAACATAGTTATAAAGGTTTGCCGTCTACGGCTTATGATCAATTGAGAAACCTTTTAGGAGATTACAAAGATCAATTAATGTGGGTAAATATTCCTGCAAATACAACATTTTATAGGATGCGTTTGATAGATGGACGAAGGACAAATATAAAGTACGAGGAAATGTTTCATGTTCCGATTAACAAACGACGAATGGTGAAAACTCAAAGATACAGCATTCCAGGTTTTCCTTGTTTGTATTTAGGTAATAGTATTTATGGATGTTGGGAAGAAATGGGAAGGCCCATGATGAGTAATTGTTGGGTTTCTAGGTTAAGTACTAAGGCCGATATTCGATTATTAGATTTAAGAATTCCTGATGAAAGTACTTTTCAAAACAAATTCCTTGAGTATGTTCAGTTATTTCCACTTCTTATCGCAAGTATGATTCCGGTAAAAGATAATGAAGATGTGTATAAACCGGAATACATTATTCCGCAATTGTTAATAGAGTGGCTTATTAAAGAAGGAGAGGATGGTGTTTACTATACGTCTGCTCATAAGAGCATTGATTTCGAATATCCGTCTGAAAAGTCTGATAATGTTGCTATGCCTGTTAAAGAGCCATTGAAGGATGTTACAAATTGTCCTCTGTTGGCTGCATTGTTTAAAATCACTCATCCTCTCAATAATGAAATCGAGCAATTGAAGTGTAGTTATCCTATAAATGGTGGGACACTTGATCCGATAGACCCATTAGTGGAAAATTATAAAACATCAAATTTTTATAATTTAGAAAAGCGATTAGAAGAAGTTGAGTTGTATGATCTGCAATGATTGTATTTGAAATGAGAAAGTTATTGAAGTTTCTATTATTGCTTTTAAGCATAATAGTAGTTAATGCTTGTTGTAAAACGAATAATGAAACTACTATTACATTTATTGGAGATTCATTGATTTCCAGATGGGATTTGGATGTTTTCTTTCCGACTCACGAGATATGTAATATTGGATTGGCAGGAAGTGGTATTAAGTGGATAGAACAGTATAATGAGAAGTTGATAAATCAGACGGTCGTAGTACTGACAGGGACAAATGATTTAAGTGATTTAGCTGAACTAACGTTAGATGCTTATGCTTGTCAGTATGTTGAAACAATAATGGGGTTAAAAGCAAAGCGACTTATTCTAATCTCAATACTTCCAAGAAATAATGAAAAGGATAACAAAAATATTAATCAATTGATTTCTGTGTTAAATCGAATGATTGCTGATGGGTTAAAAAAAGAAAAGACTGTCATTTATTGTAATGTGTATCCCGACTTCCTCAAAAATGGTACGTTGAATATGAATCTAAGTTATGATGGTATTCATTTGAATTCATACGGTTATGAGATTTTGGCGAAGAAAATAAAAAGTCTTTTATGAAGAAAATAGGTGTTTTATTGCTGGTTATGATGCTGTATGAAATGGTCGATGCCCAATTTTATATAGGATTGAAAGATAGCAGATATGCTAGCGTTGGATTTAAATGGAGTTCCGGTTGGGATATAAAATTGGATCAAAGTATTTTTGATGAAAGTTTGAAATATCAATACATTCGTTGTACGGGAAAGTATCAAACTCGTATAAAATATTTTGATTTCGTGGTATCTTCGTTTGTGGGTTCAACTTATTGCAATAGTTTTTATGATTTTGGTGCAAGTTTCAAAGGAATTTGCTATCCTTTGGAACGATTAGGAATAGGTGCTGAAATAAATCCTCGTTATGATTCGGGATATAAATATAAAACATGCTATATGCTGGGGACTGATTTCCACATAAACGATGATATTGCATTATTAGCTCTGTATAGTACTATTCCTGAATATAGAATCTCAGAAAAACGTGTCAAAGTTGGTTTACGGTTGGGTGTTAATAATTTAAAAGTTTTCCCGATGCTTTCCGTGCCAATTGAAGGCAATGGCAAAACATTGAGGGTTTTAGTAGGATTTCAATATTATTTGGGTTCCCGAAGTAATACAAAGTAGTAGAATAATAATGGTTAATGCGATAGATTCTTTTCTCTTGTTGAAAAATTATTGTGAGCAGGAGCAATTTAAGGGATGGGATGTGAGTGATGGAATAGAATCTCCGATACTTTGTAAGACTTTTTTGGGGAAAAGTGCTTTTTGTCGGTTCGTGTTTCAACAATTGACGGGACATAGATTGGCTTTTTTTAATATTCGTCCATTACTCTTTGTGCCTAAATTGTATAATGCTAAAGGGATTGCTCTTTTTTTGAACGGGTATTGTAATCTTTATGACCTTTTGGATGCCGGAGTGGAAATTGATGAATCGGTAACTAAAGAAGTGTGTTTTAATAAAATTCATGAATTAGCCGAACTCTTGATTTCGTTGAGGTCTAAGGGAATTAATCATTATGGTTGGGGGTATCCTATTGCTTGGCAAGGGCGGACATCATTCTATTTTCCCTCTCATACGCCAACGGTGGTTGCTTCTTCATTTGCTGTAGATGCTTTATTTCATGCTTTCGAGGTAACGAAGATGGAAAGATATAAAAGTATAGCTCTTGACACAGCAGAATTTATTTTAAATGATTTACATAGAACCAAATGTAATTCCGGTTTCTTGTTTTCTTATTCTCCTTTTCCAGGAAATGATAAGGTTTTTAATGCTTCTTTATTGGGGGGGCGGGTTCTCGTTCAATGTTATAAATATAGCGACAAGAAGGAATATTTGGAAGTTGCCAAGGAATGCATTGATACCTGTGCCAATGAACAACGAGCTGATGGTTCATGGGTTTATGGAATGGATTCTTTTCAAAATTGGATTGATAATTTCCATACCGGTTATAATTTGGAGGCAATTCAAGAATATCAGAATGTGTCGCAAGATATGACCTATTCAGATGTATTGAAGAAAGGAATCAGATTTATGCTTGAAAATCATTTTGATAGCAATGGTGTCCCTAAATATTATCATCATAAACAGTATCCAATTGATATACATTGTTGTGGAGAAATTTTTGTGGTTTTGTATAAGCTGGGTGTTTTTAAAGAAAATGAGAATTTGGTAGATGGTGTTTATCTTTGGACAATAGAGAATATGTTTGACCGGAAAAGAGGATATTTTTATTTTCAAAAACGGAGTTGGATCACGAATAAAACGCCCTTAATGAGATGGAGTGAAGCATTCATGTTTAATGCATTATCTTGTTATTTGAAATCTAAAATGGATATAAGATGAAAGTTGTTTTCACGTTAGATTACGAGTTATTTTTAGGTTCAAAAACCGGAAGTGTAGAGAGATGTTTCATTGAACCATTGGAACGGATGGTGGAGATGACGGAAAAATTTGATATTAAATTTACCTTATTTGTGGATGCCACTTATCTTCTTCGTTTGATGGAGTATGCGGAGAAATTTCCCGTGTTAAAAAAGAGTTTGGAATTGGTTTCTGATCATTTAAAGAGATTGCATGGGGAGGGACATGATATACAATTACATATCCATCCTCATTGGGCTTATTCAACTTATGACGGGACACAATGGCATTTGGATGAGCAACACTATAAGTTATCTGATTTGACGGAGAGGGAAGCTTCTTTGATTTTTGCCCGCGCAAAAGAAACATTGGAAAACATAGTAGGTAAATCTGTTTGTGCATTTCGGGCCGGGGGATTTTCCGCCCAACCTACGGAAAGATTAGTAAAGCTTTTTGATGAAAATAATATTTTTATAGATTCTTCTGTTTATCCTGGTAATTGTTATAAATCATCTCATCAGGATTATGATTATAGGGAATGTCCTAAGAAATCTATTTATAGATTTAATTCTAATATATGTAATGAGGATATAAACGGGCGAATTTTAGAAATACCATTAACCACGTACCCTTTGCTACCGACGTTTTACTGGGGAATGGTTTTTAGAAAATTACTCAATCGGGCAAAACATCGAATGATAGGGGATGGTATTGCAGTAAAGACCACGAACGAGAGTATAAAGGAAAGATTGACACAAAGAAGTATTGGTTTTGCAACAATTGATGGTTACAAGATTCGTTATTTGTATGATGCTTATTTGTTGGCTCGAAAACGAGAACAAGAGGTTTTTTGTGTGTTGGGGCATCCCAAATTAGCAACACCTTATTCATTAAATAATCTGAGGCGTTTTTGTGATAAGGTGAAACATGAGGTCGAGTTTGTTACGATTTCTTCATTCTTTTGAATTGGGATATTATAAAATTTAATACTATAATGATTGATAAGATATTTGGAATCCTTCCTAAATCAATGAAGGATTATTTGCGTGGAGTAAAGGAGCGGATAGATTTGAAAAAATCTGATAAGTTGAAAAAAGCAAACACGATTTCTCAAAAGGAGGTGAGGGATTTATTGCAGTCATTCCATCTTGATTGTGATGTCTTTCTACATACTTCTTTAAGGAAAATAGGATATGAGATAGAGGGGGGGAAGGAATTTGTTGCTGCGGTGATTAAAGATGTGGTTGATTTGAAAAAGCACACATTACTCGTTTCCGCACTTCCTTTTAGAACGACAATGAAAGAATTTCTGGATGAGCATTCATTCGTGGATATGAGGAATGCCCCAAACGCAATGGGGGCGATTAATAATATTTTTATGGCTGATAATCGCTCTTTTAGATCATTACATCCGACACATTCTGTAGTTGCTATAGGGAATGAGGCAGAACAGTATGTTGCTGAACACCATTTTGATAAAACTCCATTTGGAGTCCATAGTCCCTATTACAAGTTGATGGAAAATAATGGAAAAATACTTCTTTTTGGAGTTGATCTGACAAGTATGACTTTTACTCATGTTATTGAAGATTTGTTGGGAGAGGATTATCCGGTTGATGTTTATTTGGAAAGAGGTTATGATGTTGAGGTGATAGGATTTGATGGACAAAAAAATGAAGTAATTACGAAATGTCATGATCCTAAAGTGAGTTCAATTAGGGATTGTGAATCAATTAGGAAGTATTTGATTGAGGCTGGAGCGATGGTTACAAGAAAACTAGGAGTCGGGGAAGTGTCTTTGGTTGATGCAAAGTTGTATAACAGAGTCGTTTGTAAATTATTACTTGAAAAAAAGTCAATATACGGGGATGTGGTGTTATCTTCCAAGGCAAGGGAAAAAGTTGCAAACGTACTTTCGCTAAAGTAAAAAGAATCTACAATAAAATTAATTGTCATATATAATGAAAACAATTCAAGCGTTTCGTGTTGGGCAAACAGCGGAATTAACCACGATATTTACAGGAGAAAAAGTTGTGCAGTTTGCTGATATTAGTAATGATCATAACCCGATTCATCTTGATAGTGAATATGCGGGCAAGAGTAGATTTGGTAAGAGAATTGTTCATGGATTTTTAGTCGGATCTTTGATCAGTGCGGTGATTGCTAATATTATGCCGGGAGAGGGTTCAATCTATGTAAATCAGAATTTGAATTTTAAACGACCGGTTTTTTGGAATGATGAAATTCGTGCGAAGGTAGCTATTACAAATATTGATGTAGAAAAGTCTTTGATCGAATTATCTACTATTTGTATTAATCAGAACGGTAAAAACGTAATAGAAGGTACTGCCGTTATTTATTATCCTTATTAATTGTTTTATATATCGGATGCATCATTGTTTTATTTATGTTGGATAGCCGTGTTTTATTAAATGGAGTGAAAGTATATCCTTTTACTTCAGAAAAAGAATTGTTGGAGTGGGTGAATCGTCAAAAAGGAATTCTAGTGGCAATAAATGCAGAGAAGATTCTTCATGCGACAGAACAGACGAGGGGAATTATAAATCGGAATATCGGGTATTGTGATGGGATTGGGGCGGTGATGGCAATGAAGAAAAAGGGATATAAAGATGTGGTGAAGATTCCGGGATGTGAGTTGTGGTTGAAAATAATAGCTACTTTATATCGAAACAATAAATCGTTTTATTTGATTGGAGGTAAACAGGAGGTGATAGAGGCGACTGTGAATAAGTTGAAGGAGGAGTTTGCAGGGATTCGGATCGTGGCTTATCGCGATGGATATATTCGGACGGAGGAGGAGAGGATGAATTTAATTGAAGATATTGCGGTGAAGAAACCTGATGTGGTATTTGTTGCGATGGGTTCCCCGAAACAGGAGTTGTTGATGGAGGAGATGTTAGAACGTCATCCTGCTATTTATCAAGGATTGGGGGGGAGTTTTGATGTTTACACGGGAAACGTGAAAAGGGCCCCGAAGTGGTGGGTAGATCATGGTTTGGAATGGGCTTACAGGCTTGTGAAGCAGCCGTCGAGGATTAGGAGGCAGGTGTTTCTTGTGAAGTTTTTATTGTTGGTAAAATTAGGTAGAATATGAGTGGTATAAAAGTTGTCGAGGGAGAGATTTTCACGGATTACCGAGGGGTAATTTCTTCTTTGAATGGTTTTGATTTTGAAGGGGTGGAGAGGTTTTATTTTATCCGTCATCCGGACGCTGATGTTGTGAGGGGATGGCACGCGCATCAATTCGAGAAGAAATGGTTTTATTGTGTGAAGGGGGTATTCACGATCGGGTTGGTGAAGATTGATGATTGGGAGCATCCGAGTGTGGATTTGAAGGCGGAGGTGTTTCATTTATTGGAGGGGAGAAGTGAGATTGTTTGTGTGCCGGAAGGGTATGGAAATTGTATTAAGGCGGAAGAGCCGGGGGCGGTGTTGTTAGTGTTTTCGGGCAAAAAGTACGAGGAGGCGTTGGCGGATAGTTGGCGGTATGATAAGGATTTGTGGGTGGATTGGGAGAAGGGGGAGGCGAGATTTAAATGATTTACGATTGATGATTTTGTGATTGATGATTGAGAGATTAATGATATGCCTCGGGCGAAGTGTGCCCGGGGCTTTTTGTTTTTATAATTTAAATTTGTAACAATGAAAAGATTATTGGAAACGAGTTTTTTCGCTTTATTGGCGGAAGGCTTGGGCGTGTGTTTTGAAGAAGAGAGGTATATAAAGGCCATTCGGGAGTTTGCTGGAGATCTGAGGAAGGCAAGCGAGGCGGAAGATGATGCCGGGGTGCGGGAAAGGATGTTGGCAAGGGCTAGAATGGGGTTGGAATATTGGTTAGAGCGTGTCGTGGTTGATGATGGCGCTTTTGGGAAAAAATGGGGCTTGTACTTGTTGTTATATTCGTGTGGCGTTAAAATTGGTGGAGGAAGAAGGGCGTTGGTCACGTGAACGGGAGGAGTGTAGGAAGGCAGATGGGGACAGGAAAGAACCTCGGGTTATTGTTCGGTGGAAGTCGAAGAAGTACAAAATGATGATTATGGAGTTGATCGAGGGGTTGGTGCTGGTGGACGAGTTGTATTCGCCCACGGGGGATGCGTTGGGGGAGAAGGAACTGGTGGGAATGATGAAAGAGGTGTTCGGGGAGGATATCTCGAATTACCAGCAATTGCGGGAACAATTTTTTGATCGTAAACGAGAGTTGACGCCTTTTTTGAAGCGGATGATTGCCGCTATCTTGAAAGAAGCGGATGATAGGGGTGCGTGGAGGAGAAGGTGAATTGATTCTGTGATTTAGAGATTGCCGATTGGGTTATTCCTGGAAGGGGGTGGCTCGATTGGCAATTTTCGTTTTTGGAAGCGGATGATATATAGGTGGTTATGGGGAATTGTTATGAATTAATAATTAGGTGTAGTAAGTGAGTTATGGGGATGCACTAATATTGCATTCGCAAATCAAGGTGATTTGTAGTAATCATTTAAAAGAAAAAAGTTATGGCAAAATTGAGTAGTGTTTTGAAACTTAGAGGACGAGTCGGGAATGTCGTCTTTTGTGAACGGGGCGGAAAGCCTTACATGAGGGCTTTGCCGTCGGAGGTGAGGAACCCGAAAACAGAGAAGCAGGAATTGGTGCGCTCGAAATTTAGAGTTGCCGTGGAATTTTACTGTCGGGTGAAAGAAACTCCTATCAGGAAAATCTGGAACGAGTCGGCGGAGGGGATTGCGGTTAACGGGTACGCTCTACACATGAAATTGAACATGAAGGCGTTTAAGGGAGATGGTAGAATCGGGGATTTTTCGCAGATGCATTTTTCGGCAGGGACGAGGCAGAGCGTGTATGATTTGGAAGGAAGGATGGATCAGGAGGGACAGGTGGAATTATACTGGAATAACGGGACGGGAAAGGTGTGTGCCGAGATGGACGACCGTTTGGGGGTGATCGTGATTTACGGGAATCGGGAATTTGTGCCGATGGTCGTGGAGGGTGTGGAAGCCCGGCGGAGGGATGAGCGTGCAAGTTTTCGAGTAAAACGGGAAGACGGCGTGAAGGTACATTTGTATTGTTTTTTTGTGTCGGAAGAGGGAACGAAGTATTCAAATTCTCAATACATCTGTTTATGAGTGGGTTGAATCCGATAACGAGCGTGGCGGACGCCGTGAGTGGACTGGTGGAACGACTGACATTGCCTGCTCGTGAGAAGAAACAATTGGAGGCTGACGTGTTGCGGCTGTTGCTGGAAAGAGAAAAGGAGTTGTTGCGGGTACGGGCAGCGTTGTTGCAGGAGGAGGGGAAAGGGAATTGGTTGCAACGGTCGTGGCGGCCTTTGGTGATGTTGACGTTTGCCGCGGTGATTCTGATAGGTACGTTCACGAATATATCGATTCTCTCGGATACTTCCCGTTTTTGGGATTTGTTGGAGATTGGGTTGGGTGGATACGTGGTCGGGAGAAGTGGGGAGAAAATTTTGATGACCCTCGCAAAAGGCAGACGCTGATTTTAGATTTATGATTTACGATTTTAGATTATTGATTTAATATTGTTGATATATGGGATTTTCAATTGTAAAACACCGATTGGTGGGGGATGGGGTGATTCGCGTGGATTGCGTGAAGAATACACAGGTTATTGCCGGACCGGATATGATTATATTGCATTATACGGCGGGGGCTAGTGTTATGTCATCGGCTCGTTATCTGGCAAGACCGGATGTGGGGGCTTCGGCTCATCTGGTAATCGGGAGGGCGGGAGAAGTAGTTCAGTTGGTGCCGTTTAATATTGTGGCTTGGCATGCCGGGAGAAGTCGGTACGCGGGACGGAGCGGGTTGAATTATTGTTCGTTGGGGATAGAATTGGATAATCTGGGACAGCTTCGGCAGGAAGGGGGAAAATTTGTGGCGGAGTGCGGGGTGGTT
>QWCH01002197.1_pt1 | contig 25591 bp, 18 predicted proteins | sample 1972671 | NCBI WGS metagenome assembly QWCH01 (sample SAMN09866713, study PRJNA288562) | Human gut metagenome isolate term3_stool, whole genome shotgun sequencing... | isolation source: gut | host: Homo sapiens | place: USA: California
CTAAGAACCTTGCGCTGCACCTTTCTAAATTTCAGTGTCATAGCTTTTTTATTTTAATGATTAATACTACTGTTTCCAGGGGAACGATACAAAGGTACAGGTAGGAATATATGCAAAGATCGGCGCGAGATCATCGTGTAAAACAGTATATAACAAGACTTTAGAAACATTCAAAATCTTAAAATACCATTTTTCGCGAACCATCACACCGATCGGTTCAGGCTCTTATTTAACGTTTATCAGGAAAATAATGATTATTCTGCAGGAATCTCCAGAATGGATTTAATTTATTTACAACTTCCAATAACATTCTTAATACCCTTTCGGGTACTCTTTTTAATATAATCACGAAATAAATACCCAAAAGGGTATCGAATATTTGATAACCTCTTTCCTCATAAGTTTTCCTTTATTTAGGACAAATCTATTTTTTTCCTAAATTACAGGAAACAGGTATTATTTAACTCTTGCGGAGATTAGCAGACACATTCTCCGCATATTATGCAGCAAATACAGACATTAATCTCCGCAAACAATCACATTACAAGTTCATAATTAGTGCTTCTTCCACCTTCAACCGTTTTACGCAACACACAGTAATGCCGTTGAAGAAACCCTATACTCGCAAGCTAACAAAAAAGACTTAAATGATTATCGGAAAAAAATTATAACTAAATATGGAGGAATTGGAAAATACTATTAATCACAATAAAATATCGATACCAAACTCCATACCTTTACGATTAATATAATTAACTATTCTAATGGTACTATCTTAAGTTCATAATTAGAATCATATTCATCTACGAAGACATCATATTCCGCAACTTTTCTCTCTTTCGCTATTATTCTTATAAATTTTTTATATCGTTTCTCCATATTTGGACCGTAATATATCGCTTTGAGACACCCTAAATCCGGAATAGTTGCATAATCTGCATCTTGTTGACTTTGACAACGTGTTATAATACGCCATTCCCTTTCATGGCTATATGCCTTTATGTCCTTATAAAGGTACGCTTTATACCAAAAGAGTTGATCTATAGGAGGTAATACATTAGGCACACGCATGTCTTGCAAAATCTCCCGCAGTATAATATTAATAACATTGGTTGTAGCATCATATCTCTTATCTGAATATATTACTGGAAAAAGATTAGAAAAATTCTTATTCACATTATCACAGTCCTTATTTTTCAAACAAGTATGACATCCTTGAATATGAAACTTACTAAAATCATATTCAAGAGCAAAACCTTTATAACCATCTGCATACAAATCCCACATATAAAGAGATTTAACATCTTCTGTAAAACAAGCAATTTTAGTAAATCGATCATTACGCATATAATCAATATACCCTTTAATACGAAGGTCTAAAAAAGGCTGTAGATTTTGCAAATTGCTATAAAATGACTTTTTTTTATCCTCGATAGAAAATTTAGCATCCTCATTTTTTAGTTCTTCCATTCGTTCTTTTCCAAAGAATGATTCAAATATCTGATATATATATCCCTTTTCAAAAACATCCCAAATAGCATCAACTCCTCCCCCATTAATAAAATCTTGAATGTTTTTTTCTATTCCATGTTTGTTGATATATATTAACGAGTCATACCGATCTTTAAAAGCATTAGCGATACATGTTGAAATAGTACCTTCTTGAAAAGATATGATGCTATCAGCATTACAAGTCCTAAAACGAAATAACTTTTGAGGAATATTGGAAAATAATAGCGTATTAAGCTCTGTCCAAACCTTATAAGATTCTTCTACAGTTGCATCACTTGACAAATAGGAATTTGCTAACAATGTTGCAAAATCATCTTTGAAATCCTTATTCATTTCCATAATAAAAGTACTATTTCCGCATTTCAGAAACAAAAGTAGTAAAAATCTAATAATCAACATAAAAAAATTATTATCCAATCATTAAGTGGTAGCTGAAACTGTTATTAGAACACCAATTACTTTATCGTCCAACAATTAAAAAAGATTTTCGTAGATAAATAAACCAACTATTTTTGACAAATTCCATATATGGTAGGTTATCAAACAAAACAAATAGAAAAACTTTACCATTTATACTCAAAGAAAATTAGCATTCACATAAAATACTAAGTATCACATCATTAAAGCCATCGTAATAAAGTCCCCAATGCTTTTACCTAGAATAGCCATTCCTGCTTCATGTGGATCTTCAAGTTTATATTTTCTTTTAGCTGCACCATTTAAGGCATAATCATAACCGCTGATAGTGACAATACACCAATGTTTTTGCCTACATTCAATAATTACTTCATCTACATAAAAAGGCCAATCTCCATTATAATCACATTTCCTTATTCTCTTTGATTTGAAATCAGGATTAAATTTTCTATTAAATTCATCAATAGCTGTTCGTTTGTGTATTGATCTGGGAGTTCCTGTATATTTGATTGTATTTTTTCGATAATCTGTTTTTCCAAAGTCTTTTTCATACCACGTACCATAATCAAAAAACGAACTTGCTGTTAATTGTTTTCCTAGTTGTCCTAATGTTCCCCAAACAATTTGTCTTGAAAGACTTGCTATAAACTTCTCAAAGATATTAATTATATAGTTTGTTATTTCCTGATACACTTCACGTTCTACGTCATGATTCATTAATTTTGCCATTCTCTGTTCATTAATAGGTTTGATCCTATTTTCAAAATTTTTCCATGATTCTTTTGGATTGATACCAATTTTAGAATTTCCGGTAATAAAATCAAAATTGTAATAGCGTGCAAGTTTTCCAAATTCAGACAATATAAATAGGAGTTCTTTTAAATCGACATTATCATTTATTAACAACCAATCTTGCTCAAACTGAATTGATTTATAATGAATATAATAGTTCATTTTTATCTCTATCAGAAGTCGTTCTAAATCATGTCCTATTTTTACAAGATATTGGGAATCAGGTAAAATTTCATATTTTTCGATATAGCCAGCACAAACATAGGCTTTCATAAATCTTTCAAATCCTTGTGATAAAAGTTGAAGCGGAAGAAAGTAAAAATCATTATCTAGATTAATATTTTGTAGTTCTCCAAATCCCAATCTTATTAATTTATTTGCTGTCTCAAATTCTTCAATTAATGATGCAATTTTTTGTATCTCTATTTCTGCCATATTCTAAAGCTGTCGCCTGCAAATTTGTTTTCTACTCCTATAAATCAAAAAATTTTACAAAATTAAATATTCTCTCAAATATTCCTATATATTCAGATAAATAATTGAAGTAGATTATTTCAGGTACCACAATAATCCCCCACCCTCACCTTCCCCGCCAACACCAGCACCTCCCCACTAGTAATCCCCCCTTTACTGATATTCCCGGCCAGCGTGCCGATCTTGCCACAAATTTGGAAACAGATAAGGACAGACATTGATAAATGATTTATTGAAGTTTGCGCAGTACGTTCTACTACTTCCGTTAAATGGAGCATCCGGATAAACAAGACGGGAAACCGGAGGGGGCAACGGAGACAGGTCACCACTGTTTTTTCAATGATGAAATCAACATATGACTGGCGGTCGTGGACGATTACCTCTTCGATAAACTTCTGGTGTTTTTTAGGCAAGGTTACCCATACAGTAAATGCTAACTTGTAAATTTTTTCAAGCAAATGGTTACGACCTTCCTTCGACATTTTATCAAGATTGCGGTTAAACTCGTTTACGTCTGGGACTTTCCCGTTGGGAAATAAAGCTTCTAATTTGTTTTGTTTCTTCATGATGTATCTAATAGGCGTTAAACTAATTGAGGGAAAAATCAAAAACAGAAACATGGAGACACAAAAGCGATTTCTATAAAGCTAATTATCTCTGTATCTCCATGCTATCCGTATTCAGGCGTTCAAATCCCTTAGCAAAAACTTTCCAGGTTTGAACTTGACACTTGTACGTGGCGGTATCACACAGGAAATACCTGTTTTCGGATTTCGTCCTTCACGTTCTTTTTGTATCCAGGGAGTAAAACACCCGAAGCCCTGAAGCATAACAAAAGTATCCTGTTTAATCGCTTCAGTCACCATTTCCTGAAAGGTGTTTAGAAACTCTCGTGACTGGCTCTGAGTTATATTCATTTTTATCGCTAGTTTCTTTACTAAATCTGCTTTATTCATAAAATATTGTATTTAATTGTTATGCCTTATTTATTTTTATTTCAATAATCTTATTGCTGTTTTGAGAAGTCGAGTAAGCAGGAGGAATCTCGCCTCCTACTTCTCACAGAACCGTACGTGACAGTCTCCCGTCATACGGCTCTTCTACGGAGAACTATCCGGTAAAACCATACTGCCAATGAATAATGGTTCTATGTTTCAATCAGTTCCTATATGCTCACCTGACACGGTTCTCTTACCGCCGCCTTTCGCTCTTCCATTCAATACCTCTACCGTTGGATAGAAGCACCGGAACGCGGTTTGGTAAATGCGCTTGATCGCTCTGTACCGGTGGACCATTCTCTGTGTACTCTGTCATTAGGGTATTCTAATGCCCTCAAAACCTCAATATACAGACCACCATCTCTTATTGAATTAGCTGGGCATAATTAGATATCCCGGACACAGCGAACATTGTCATTGCCGCTCGTGTCGTGGTAACCGAAATTGCCACCGTTGAAGTTCAGTATGCAACGGTTATTGCTGTTGCCACCGTAGACCGAACTACTCCAGTAGACAAAGCTGATGAACAAACTGGCGCCACCTGCACCCTCTATTGCCGCTTTATTCTTATACATAGCATGCAACTCTATCTGAGTAGGTAAACGCCAACCAGTACCATCATCATTCAAACCGGAACAATAACTTTTCTGTGTAGAATAATTACCAGTACCAACTTTTTGTCCTTTTTCTACTTGTATAGAATAAGAACCTGTCATTGTAGGAGACGCAGATAAACTCACATTCGTAATGCCATGAGAGGATGCTGTATTTGTTCCATCAGCATCAAACGGAGGATGTGTCGTCCAATTGTAACCATTGGCATTCATTTGAGTATAATAACTCTGTAATACACTCTGATCAATCGTTACAGACCGAACAGGGTCCTGCTTAACCTCTACTGTTTTCGAATGGTCACCACCGGTTACAGCAATAGTAAATGTAACAGAACGGACACCACCCGTATTTTCAGTTGCACTAAACGTTAAAGTCTGATCTGTTCCATCAGCATTAGAAGATGTAATATCAGGCACAATACCACTGGTCACCGCAGATGGGCTCACCGTCCAGGGTAAACCACTGGTTCCATTCACCTTTACAGTCTTACTACCGCCTGCTTCTTCAAACGACAAATCTGTTTCAGATACGGAAAATGTAGAACCGGACTGCTTGATGGCAACAGTTCGGGTTATATCACCGGCTTTCACGGAGATATTCTCGGCAACACGCTCGGTACTGTTCAAATTGACCTCTTTTGTCTTATACCCTACAGTCTGTTCACTACCCACAGTTTCAGACGGGACAGGATTCGTTGTTATCTCAAGCCAGGAAGGAGAAGTGACGGTTAACGGTAAACCGGAAGTTCCAGTTATTTTTAAACTGCCGGTAGCATCTTTCGTAGCGGCCAAAGTTACAGGATCACCGGCCGTTAAGGAAGAGGCATTCTGAGTAACCGTTATTTTACCGGTAGGCCCTGTGCCGGTATCACCCGCACGAACGGTTATTTCACCGCTTCGTTGGGAAGAAGAGGGGTTTACTTCAGCTTTAAACGTTATATCCTGAACTCTTCCTGTCGTTGGATTTCCCGACGTTGCTCCGGTAAATGTAATCCAATTCCCACTCGTTACATCGGCAACCCAAGCCAAACCGGCTGTGGCTGTAAAAGAGGATGTCTGACTGTTTATCCCCTCTGCGGCAATATTTATTTCTGATCCGAGAACCGTTGAACCCGCCTGTTCGACAGTGATCTCCTGTTTCAGATTTGTATAAGCAGCATCTCCCACCGAAGCCCCGGCTCTCACTGTTATCTTACTACTACGCACCTGGGCAAATGGATTACTGGCAGTTGCCTTTACTTTTAGCGGTTGCGCTCCGTCCTGTGCTTCAGTTCCCGAAGAACCCGGATTAGATGCAGACCAGTCCAACCAGCCATCACCACTTAAAGAAGCCAACCACTGCAAACCTTCGGTAGCCGTAAAAGAAGAAAACCCTTCAGAGCCGGCTTCTGCATCCAGTGATATATCACTTCCTTTTGTCAGGGTAGAACCTGCCTGAACGATCGTTATCTCCTGATCGACACCATTGACTTCAATATTAAAAGAGACAGATCTGTTTTCTGCTTTCGGATTCGCTTCCACAGTCTTGAATACCACATTAGCTGGTCCTTGATGCGTAATGGTTGCGCCCGAAGGAATATTCTGGCCGTCCAACATGGCTGACAGCCAGGCAGGCATATCGAACACCCACGGCTGCCCCGGACGAGCTGTGATCTGTATCTCTTTTTCACCACCTTTTTTAGCCGGCATTTTAGTAGGGTCGACTACGATAGGAGGTATCTCACCGACGGTAATACGCTCGTCGGAAACATCTATGCCTATCAAAGTAACATCCATCGTGTAACGGGAGTTACGCACAATATCGTAATTGTTCCTATCGCTACCCGGATAAAACCGGAAAGTAACATCCCCATATGTTACACCGCCTTGTTCGGCAGTTCCGGTCAACTCGATACAGGTAGCATTCGTTACACCCTGACCGGTCTTCTTTTTCTCCGAGTCGACAGCATTTTCACCACTCACAGTACCCGCCATATTCTCCGGCAGATACCAATAGACAGTAGCGCCTGTCTGGTTAACCGTACCCGTATATGTATTATAACTGATCCCTCCTGTTGTCAACTGTTCCGTTGGCGCTTCCACCTGCGATACGGTCGGGGCATTTTTCAAAACTAAGGAAGTAGGCCTAAATGTAAAATCAGCACTTGTTGAATAAGTAAACGTAATCGCAGCGATAAGGCGGGTCAATTCCACCATTATATTTCTTACACCACCGGCCGCCACTTCACCTTCCCAATATCCCATCATTTTACATAAATTATTGTCAGGTAATCCCTCGGCCGTAGAAACATAAGTCAACGTATGTTTCTTCAAGATCGCTTCAGTGGCTATCGCCCCCAGGTCACCCGCATTCGATACGAAATAGACACGGCTCCTGCTACCATTATGGCTCTGTTTCAGTTTTAGATTGACTGTAGTACCGGTCATAGAAGGGATATACTGGTTGAACAAACGCGTGCCTGTTGCTACATCATACTGCCCGACCCACAGACTGGCGATCCGGCTTTCCTGTATTTCAGACAACGGAGCAGCAGCTTTTGTCCGTACCGTATCCTTTGCACCTACTGCCAGCGTATCCGACTCGATCGTACCTTCAGAAGTAAAAATGATGCTACGGGTAACAGGAGTACGGTTAGCCAACACATTCAGGATAAACCCGGCATCCACTTCTTTAAGGGCATGAAGCGGAATATCATCTTCTTCCACATCCGTCTGTGTACAACTACCTGCGACCAGTAAGATCAGATACACAAACAACCATGTTTTACTTACTCGTTTCATTGTATTTCGTTTTTATTGTTTCAAAATAGCTCACTCAGTTATTCCTAAATTGGCATACTACCCCTTCCTCCGATCTCCCCATTTCCGCTCCAGACTATTTCTGTCCATTGGGCAACGGTTACAGTAGTGCCTATTCCTTCGTTGATGTCAGGATCTGGATAAGGAGTGTCGGGACCTCCCACATTGTCGTCTCTGAAAGCTATTGCATTCCAATCGAGTACCTTCATAATCAGACTGCTCTCATTATTCTTCACTTCGAGGGTAAAAATATACCGCTTGCCTTCGTCGAAAGATATATTCCGGTCGATAGTGGCCCTGAGGATCGCTATCTCATCGTCTCTTACCACGGTTATCTCCACCTCGAAAGGTTGGTTGTCTTTGGGAAGGACAATACCTTTTGTTTTGTTCAGACCGCAATTATCCGGATCAGAACCAGGATCGACCGGTTCAAATTCTTCTGTAGCAAATGTAACTTCCGCATCCACCCCGGTACCGCCTCCCGTAGGAAGAATACCCGTATCCGTACCTGCCAGCAGGACAGCCCCCGAAGACGATATCTTTCTTATTACAAGAGAAGTTCCGTATAACCGATCAAAAGGAAAAGCATTACCAGGTGAAGGGGCCACATTGAATACCAACATCGCACATTTCCGGCTAAAAGTTCGGAGTGCCACTTGTCTGGCGGTCTTCGTCACAGCCACACCACGAACAAAAGAGGTCATTACATCCTCTTTATGGGGAATACCGGTTACCCTATAGAAACCGTCATTCCCTTGCAATAGCGGCCGTGCCGGGGAGACTGCATAGAAATCGTACATACCGTTCCTGACAGTCAAACCCTTGGCTGTACCCACCGTTTGCTCTCCGTTCCCATTCACGCAGCAAGGGGATAAACTGCCGTCATCCCCTACCACGTAGGTCGCTTCAAACGAGGGGGCTACCGTAGAGAAGGAAGCTTCTGCCGACACATCTCCTACATTACCGGTGAAATAAGCCCCGATACGTACGGTTGCCCCGGCTGGTAAAGGCGTTGGAGGTGGGGTGGTAACCTCTCCGGCACGGGTCAGGAGTTCCGGCACGCCCAAATTGGGCTTGCCGAAACTAAGGGCTACCGGCCGGCTCTCTTCCGGTACGATCTCCTCTACCGGTTCCGCCGTACACCCAACCAGCAATATACCAGCCAGTAGCCACAACAAGTATAACAGATATAACTGTACTCGATTCCGTTCCATTTTATTTCGTCTTTCGCATTATTTTGTTTCACTATTCCACAGGAACATCCGTTGCACCGCCCTCTGCCCAACCAGCTACTTCAACATTAGTAATACTGATACCTTGCGGAGATAGCTGGATGTTGTAGATATAATTGTTCCCCTTCAACCAGTTGGCAATAAATGTACTTATACCGCCGCCTGTCGCCGGAGCCATCGTAAAAACAGAACCATTGTCAAGCGTCAGCTCCAACGTCACAGGGACGTCCGCCACAGGTATAACCATCCCGAAAGCCTGTATGGCAACCTTACGGATATCATCCTCACCAGCACCAACCCCCGTTCCAACTCTTCGCAGGTCGCCGTCTGCTGTAAACCACAACTCACCCACTGTCGCCATCGTTCCTCCCAATTCCCCCGTTGCCAGGTTCAGCTTCGCGGAAGTCGACTTTTTAAAACCTCCGTTACTTTTCAACACGACCTTCTTCACCCGGCTACCGGCAAACTCCGAACCTCCATCCGTTTCCAGCACACGGAAACTCACTTTTGCCAATGCATGATTCATCGTCAAAGAAACCTCCGGATGCCAGCGGTCTACCTCTACGGGCACTTTACAATACAGATAATCATCCTGATCAGTTTCCCACTGTATATCGGTCGATGCATCTACCGGATCACTGGTGTCGCTAAAGTAAAACTTCTGTTTATCCAGTACCTTTACACCACTCATGACAGGTACTTTCGGTGTTCCTGACAAAGACACGCTTTTCTCTGCCGGAGCATATCCGTATACGGTTCCTTTCTCCGAAAACAACAAAAGCCTCTCCTCACCCTCCGCCAACTCCCAGCCAGGCAAAACGGCCGCTGTATTGTAAACAAACACCTGTGTATGAGTACCGCTGGCATAGGCGGAACCATTCGCTTTCGTAACCGAAACTCCTACCTGCATAAGCGGATTGGGGTTCACCGGACTAGCTACCGCCCCTCCCGTTGCGATACTTCTCGATTCTATCTCGACCGATAAGCCCAGATTCTTTACGCTCAAAGGAACACCCTCCTCCACATCGCCTTTGCCTTCATTTCCCCCGTCGCCCATAAAGATCGTGGCCTCCGTACAAGCGTTAGCCAGCAGGAAGAAAACAACTGTCGAAAGTGTATATATGAATTGTTTCATGGGCTTTGTTTTTATGTATGATTACAGAGGTATTTCGTCCTGTTCGTTGTCCGCCCAGGCTTCAACACTGACATCCATCACCGTGAGTTTGTTACGCCCTGCAGAAAGTGTATAGATGTAATTGTTGTTGGGTTCCCATTGATTACCGGCCAGCGTTACGGGATACACGACGGGAGTATTATCACCTTCTTTAAGCGTGATCTCCAGGTCGATTTCATTTTCACCGAAATTGACAGGATACACAATAGCGCTGACCGACTTGGATACAGTCTTACCATTTATCCCGCCGGTCGTAGTCCCGGTCTGTATAAAGGCATACTGCCCTTCTCCTGCTTCCACTTGCCGCATCAGGACATAATTGGTGATCGTACGACTCAATTCCGCCGTTGCAACTGTCTCTGTTATCGCACCGTCCGTCAAAGACATTTTTCCACTACCGGTCTTGAACAGATTTGTACCACCGATATGATTCTTAATCGTAAATTTCGTAAAATTCACATTATTACCGCTTAAACGTCCGCCATCGTACACCCGGAAAGAGACCATCGCCATCGCATGTTTCATATCCAGGTTGATCTTGTAACCGGGATTATCCGTATCCAGATTATTAGGTTCATCCTCCGGTGTCACAGGCGAAAATCCGTCGGCACGTCCGTTATTTACATAGCGTCCGCCATCCGCACCAAAATACAGGTAGTCTTTTTCTGTCGGCAAACTGAGATTGACCAGGTCAGTCCTCGCTGTAGATGCCCATGCACCCGCGTTCCAATACTTCTTCGCATTATTTCTTTGAGCGTTTATCTCACCGCTACTCAAAACCGTTACGGGTATTTTAAGGTCGGCTTCCGCATTTACATTTGTAAGAGTATTGGTTATAGTTACATCATACGGATAATAAGCATATACTCTACCTATATCCTTCGTCAGATAATAAGGAGACTCGTTCGTATCCGCAAAAGTGGCTCCTTTTGTTTGTATGGAGATCCAATTCGCTCCCCTTTCATCACCCATATACCATACATGGTGGCCGGTATAGTCCGTTCCATCAGGTGTATACCAGCCATTTGCAGCCTTATTCGTTATCAATACGCCTAATCCCGGAGCTTCAGTCGTATAATTGGCATAGGTAATAAGGTCACCGCTCACGACCGATTTAGTTGCCGATCTGGTTCCGGCTTCCACCTTCAGATTAGGTGAAATACCTAAAGCTACCTGATCGTCGCCGCCGGAATCGATCACTTCCGTTTCTGTTTCCGAGCAACCTGTTGCTGCCACCAGGGCTATAGCTATAACCCACATTGTTGTTGTTTTCATTTTCGTTTGTTTTTTAATTATACATTAAAGAAAATCATACTTAATTATGTCAGCCATCCTTTCAGATGGGTAATTCATCAGCATCGTGATCCGTCCAGGGTTCTACGCCGACAAAAGATGTTTGTATACGGGTACCCGTTGTGAAAAAAAGCGAAACGACATGTCGTTTGCCAACCAGAAAACCATCTTCTACGGTAATCGATACAGGCGTTACCGTTTCTATCTCATTCCCTCTTCCGTCTTTCGTCGTGGTTATCTCCAACCGGAGCGGATTCCCGTCCGTCCCTACAGGCAGCGATGCGGGAAGCAGGATATATCCTTGCGCATCAAGCAGTGCGTCCCCTTCATCCACCTGCGGGAGAAATAATCCGGTTATCCCTTGCACGATCACATTTTTTATTACTTCAGCGGAAGGTACATCCGTCAACCGGGGAGACTCATCCGTACAATCGAGCTCCTGATGGGTATGGACTCCCACTGCTTCGATCTTTACGACCTCTCCCCACAGCACCGCCCGGTCGCTATAGCAAACCAACCCGACCTGTGTCAGCAAATGACGGAACAGGCAGGTCCTCACAGGAGCATAAGCGGTTGCAGAAAGGCATCCCGTTGCCATGATATCCGTCATCCCGTCTAAAGTAAAAATCACCTTACCTGTTACCGGATCGACCTCATTCTCCTCCGGATAATAACCGTGCAGGCGGATATGGCTTCCATCAGCCGGATAAAACTGGGGTATTTCAAACCGGATCGGACGGTTCCCTCTCCCTCCGCTACGGACGGCTTTGTACAGACTCCACGCACCGTAGGTATTACCTGTTTCATCCTGACGCACAAAACAGATATCCAGATCCGTTTCATAACCGGAATCGATTACAACGCGGGTAGACAAGCCGATCGCCCCTTCCAGGTTGACCGCCGTTTCAGGAACTAACTGCGGTGTAGGATTGCTGTCCGAACAGGCGGTGATACCTGAAAGGATAACGACGGTTGCTATGACTATCGGTTTATTCATTCTATTACTATTCGATTTTTTATTATTCTCCGGGGGTTATAATGGAACTTCCGCCATTACCCGGCTGCCAGACGGCAATACCGGCCTCTGCTATGATCGTGCCGTCCTCCGCAAAGGTGAGCGTGATCAGGTGAGATTGTCCCGCCTGTACCCCACCATCAATATTCGTGATAGAAACAGGCAGTGTTTTTACCTCTCCGCCGTAAGTAGCTTTCACTTCCAGGTCGATCGCAGCCGCAACCGTTCCCATATCCGCTACCGGATAAAGCATCAGGTAGCCGGTCCGGGGAGTAGCCTGACCGACAACCGAGACAGTCGCCGGACAGTTCTTTACCGGCAAACTCTTATCGGTAGCACCGGTAGCCGTCCATTTGGCAACGGCTTCAGCAGACCCCACACAAACAAATTGCAATTGGGTAAGCAAGTGGTTAAAGGTGAATACTTCGAACGGGGCCGCCAACCATCCCGTCTGTATCTCCGTTGCCATAATATCTTCATCTCCGGTAATCGTATAAACGACACGTAACGGATTGGCCGTCCCTGCTTCCGGAGTCTTGCGGGGATAGTAGCCGATCAGGGCCGACACTCCGTTTGCCGCCAGATAGTTTTGTTCCTGCTCGAAAGTAATCGCTGTATTACCTGCACCACCGGTACGGATGGCATCGATCGACGGTGTATTCCAGTTCATCCCTGCGGGCTGGTTATCGATCCGGGCAAACGACACATTCAGATCTGCGCCATAACCGGCATCTATTACCGCACGGGTAGGTTCTCCGATACCCGCCGTTATGCGGATCGCTTCTTCACTATTTGCCGTCACCAGCTCTTCTGTGTTGGTACAACCCGCCAGAAAAGCAACAGCCAACATACTTGTTACAAAAAATCCATTTGTTCTCATATCATACCAGTGTTTAATTGTTATTCTTTTTCAGGGATCGACAACGCCCGAACCCTCATTTCCTTTTTTCCATTCCGCCAGCAAGACAGTCAAGCCGTTTATTTCGTCGTACTTGACAGTCAGGTCGAGTATCACCGAAAACGTGTTCTCTATGAATGCCTTACCGATCTCCTCCGTAATATCGATCGACGTGGAAACTTCTTTTCCGTCTGCCAGTTCCATGTCCAACAGAAGACAGATCGGACTGCTACCGGCATCCTTTTCCGGCAAGCTGAACAGATTCTGTATCGTGGTATATACTCCGGAAGAGGTTAACTCAGACTCGAATACCATAAAGGCAGATGTACTGGAAAAAGGTTTGCCACTTGAAAGATATACGCCCGGAGATAGACCGGTGAGCCGCCCGGTCAGTTTTTCACATTGAACCACCTCACCCGTCTCTCCGCTTGTGATCTTTATATTCAGCTCCAGCCTGCGAACCAGACTGGCGGGACTTAATTCCCGTACTGCAATTTCTTCGCCCCCGATATCGATTTGTTCACAACCGGTACTGTACAAATTACCCGGTTGTGCGATCAAGACCGATGACGATTTCAGGGAAGATACCTGCCGGGCCCTCCCACAAGCCCCGTCATATCCGTTTTCCGTCTCTAGCAAAACATTCTCACAGTCGGTATTACAAACAACCACTTTATAATATCCCGCCGGAAGTGTTCCTTCATATCCCCAAGCATCCCCACGTCGCACAACGGGACTGCCTGTTCCATCTTTATAGAAATGGTAAGTCATGACCGAAGGCTGTGCTCGGGTTTGCCAATCGAGAAGCAAGCGCACCCTCCCATTTTTCTCCCAGTCTTCATCCGGCGTATGATAGGTACATGCCGCCAAGGCCAGGGCGCCGACCAGGCATATTACCCATTTCTTTATTCTATTGTTTTTATGTTTACCCATATTCCCTCCTTTCCTTATCTGATTTGAAAACGATATACCAAGCTGACATTCAACCCAATCATAAAACCTGTCGACGAAAAACGGGTTTCCAGATAATTCTTATCGTCCATTTTATCGTAACGGTATTTCTTTCCCTCCGACACCGAACGATAACCTGCCCGTACCCCAGCCTCCATACAGAAACCTTTCCCGAAAGGAATCAGACAACCAACACTGGCACCTGCCGTCCGGAAACGACCGGTCCGACCATAGAGAATATCCTTATCCGGATCGATCGCACTGCCTCGTATGTCAAAATCGCCGTACTCGCCGAACAATCCGGTATTAAGCCATACAAACTCACCCGGACGCAATGGCCACACACGGGATTCGATGGAAAAAGAAGAGACAGACCAGTGATCGCGTACCTTATTCTTATAAGAGAAATCGGAATACATGCCTGATACGGCGATCGACCAACGGTCGGCAAAAAAGTATTCCAGTGCCAGATTCGGCATAAAAGATCCAGCTTCTATCTTTGTTTCGCCGGTTCCCAGACGCACCGAAGGGACAACAGTGCACCACGGAAGCAGGTTGGTTTTGACGGCAAGATATGCAGCTTTACGTTCCGCTTTCACTGCAACGACTGGCTGTTCCACCGGTGTCACTCTTGTTTCTTCCGGTACAGTTATCTTACGCTCTGTTTTTACCCGCAGGGTATCCGCCACCGATGCCAGCCGGTAATCTTCCAGTTCCGTCCGGTCAAAAAGAGGATCGTCTATACGATACACTTCACGGTCATAACCTCCCTTCTCTCCACGGCGGTACAGGTCGACATAAGGAACGACACCATATCGGTCGATCGCCGCTTTTATCTCAACCGGGTAACGGCTCTCACTGTAATGGATCGAGGTATTGGCAAACCACGGAAGTGGTTTATACACCTCATACACATGCACCCGGTCACGATAACTACCGCTACGGTCGATATAAAAAGCAACACATTCGTGAGGAATATCGAAACGGACCTTCAGATAAGCACGGATACGGTTCGCGCGCAGGGAAGCTTCGTTGATCACCGACTCTTCTTCACCACCGTAGGCATCCACATGCGAAACGATTAAAAGGTGGGAGTTGTCTTTCAGCAAACGGTTGCGGGAAGCATCGAGTAATCGCCCCATCCGTTCCAGTTGGTAAGCATTGTCGCCATAGTCTGCCAGGAACATATCGCTGTTCTCTTTAAAAGAAAATAAAAAGGACTCCGCCTTATGATAAGTCGTTGTCTGCGCAGTCATACCAGTTTCTAGCAAACAGTAAACCAGCAACAGAAAAATCCGTTTCAACGGGATTTGACAATATGGTATTTTTATCCTATACATATATTATATCAATACTAGCCTTCGATTATCCGTTCGACCTCTAAATAGCTTCCTTATTTATATAATAAGGGAAAGGATAAAAAGCACCTCGGTTTTAAGGGGGATTTAATGAGTTTTGCCCCTGGGATATTTTGGATTGATGTCTTATTTCAATATTTTGTGGAATAAAAACATGTAAAAATGATAACAGTTTTTTTCAAACGGATATTAATAAGACAGCAGTCTTCACCCGCCTTATGTCTTATTCTTTGAAAATTATGATTTAAAGGTCACAAGCAGGAAACTAGGTTAATTAATACAAATTCTATATGTTTTTTTTAGGATTTTACCCAAAAGCTTTGTTTTTCCACAAGATTCTTCCTATGTTTGCAGAGCATTCAAACTCTTTTGCGAAATCCACAAGTTGTAAAGGCTTGGATATGAAACAAAAAGAGAGGGAATTACCTTATTATATAAATAAGGATAATTTATGCAGCCATCAGTTCCTTCACACCTTCAGAAACCCTTTTATTTGCTTCTCCTACCTTACCTGCATCAAAAGCAGACAAGTAAATGCGTGTCATTTTTTCGGAAGAATGCCCCAGGGCTTGGCTGATAATAGCGATCGGTATCCCAAGATGATAAGCCGCAGATGCCCAGCTATGACGGAAAACATAGGTCGTCAGCTTTGCAGATAAACCCAATAAGACCTGTACATCTGCCAGATATTGATTTTCCTGTGCCAGACATTGTTTATACTGTTCATGTGTGGCTCCCTCCTGTAACACTGGAAAAAGATATTTGGAATCCGCCCGCCTGTAACGATCTATCAGTAACTGCATAGGCTCCGAAACTTCCATCTCGATCAGTGCACCTGTTTTTTGCCGGTGATACGACAACACTTTTCCTTCTTCAATCAGGTTCTCCCCTCCTAGACGAACGATATCCGCAAAAGGCATACCACAAGCCAAAAAAGAAAACAGGGCCATATCCACCGCCAGCTTTTTCTCCGGTTCCTCTTCCAGATCGAGCGCAGCCATCTGCTTGATCACTTCCACCGGGACTGCCCGTTTAACAGTCTCCTCCCGTTGCAACTGCATCCCCTCGAACGGCCGTATCTCAGGCCGCCCTTTCCAACCCCGGCAGGCACGGTTGTACATCGCCCGCAAGTTACTAATATAACTATTCACCGAATTCACGCACAGTTTCTTTCCTTTCAGATACCGAATAAACTCCTGCACAACATCCTGCGTCACATCTCCCAACAATCTGCTCTTTCCTCTCTCACGAATGAATGCTGCAAAATGATTTCGGGTAGCACGATACAGATCGGCCGTGCTTTCATCCCCATTACTACGCTTCTGCTTTTCCTGCTCAAGCATCAGTATGCAAAAATCTTTATTTCTCATAACTTATTCCTTCTTTATCGTTATTAATCAAAAAGATAAAGATAAACATTCCCAGCTTGCAGATTGTTCGGTTTTCGCAGTTTTCGCTAACTGCACTATCTCTAAAAAAGCATGTTTTAGAAAGAAAACCACATCTTTCACCATCATTTCCTACCCTCATTTCCACCTTTACACAAATTCATTGCAATGATTCTTCCCGATCATCATAATGCCTTGGGGAAGTCATCACAATGACTCCAGGCACTTATCACAATGAACCGGACTGATCATTACAATGAAGTTTTTAACATTGCAGAATATAAGGGAATTTTCTTCGGGGGTATACTCTAAAAGTAGGCTAATATACCTTTTACAAAGCTGGAAACTCTTTCTGGATAGGCCGTTTTTATGTGACAGATTGTAGTTGTTTTTGTCTCATCTCTGTCATTTGGCCTGAAATCATCATAATGATTGCATTTTTAACTATCTGAATGTCACCGCTAAAAAGGAAAGCCCCTCAATCCGTCATTATTAAACTCCGGATTGAGGGGATAAATGTTTTTGAACTGTCCTTTACCTTTATATATAGCAAAGAAAGAGTATATGAATTAACAGAATGTCAATTTGTTATATTCCTATAGTTGAAGCCTAGTGAGTGAATCTAAAATACAAATACCTCCAGACTCTGCTCGTCCAACAAAAACTGTTTGAACCCCAATCAGCTTTGACAAATATTTATTTCTTGAAAAGTTCATATTTGCCAATTTAAGATTTTTGCCCCAAATGACAATTTTCTAAAGTTTCGCAAACTTATTCTTTTCTTCTGATAAGTACCAAACTCTTGTATTGATATTCACAAATCAATATACCCCTTTACCATCGCTACCAAATCATTCGTTTCCTCCTCTACCCATCTATCCGTACTTATCAATTCATTAATCAAATGAATATCTTTGGAAGTAAAACAGGATTGCTCCAAACCAGAAAAGGGAAGCGTTGTTTTCCATTTGCTATTATGTTTTTTCATATTGACCGGATACTTTTTAATTGGTTCTGAAGGATAAAGAAGCTTTATATCACATCCTTTCTCCTGAAATATCTTTTTTAACCAAACATAGATTTCCAAGCCATTATAATCCCAATCACAAGAATAGAATAAGAGTTTATCCAATTTCTTTTCATCAATAAAATGAGTTCCTTTTGTATTATTTCCACCTACGTACCATAACTCAATTTTGTATTCACGAGCAATGCGGGGCATTTTCAGAAAATTGAGGTTTTCACAAAGTACTATACAACGCGGTTCACCAACATCTACAACGAATCTCCACTGATGCATTTTTGGATCTTCCAGAGGATAATCTTCTACTCCCAAGATAGAAAGCACCAAATCGTTCAGACTTTGATAAGTATCCAAATGCTTGCTTCCACCATGTTCAAAGAAGTCTTCACTAAATGTATGTCGGGTCGTAAGGGAACTCCGAATTTGCTCTCTGTTATCTGCAATAAACTGTAAAGAACGGATATCATTAACTGTATATGTTTGTCGACCAGTCACATCCGGTTGTACAGACTTCAGAAAACGGTCATATTCCAAATAATCTTCCAAGTAGCGTTTAGCAAAATAAGCATCGTACTTTTCACTTTTAATCAAATAATTATGATTACCTGGCTGATATTGCACCAACTTTCTACTTATCAAGTTCCGGAACTTGTTATCACCTTTTTTTGTCGCTGATATTTTGTTCCCCTCGTAAAGAGAATACATTGCAGTGAGTGTTCGCCAAGTCAATTCAGCTTCCATAGTCATTTACATTTATAAAATTTGCCAATTCCGGATCAATATCATTTCGGCTACGTATCTCTATCGGAGCATAATTTACTTCTTCTTCTACATCTGGATTACGGTTAAGGATATATACATGCTGTTCGTTATATTTCCCCAATGGATTAATTGAAAAAGTAAGTATTTGATAATCATACTCTTTGGCAATATCACTCAACAGGTCAAAATTACTACCTAATCCTTCTGCCTCATCAATGGGCATAAATCGTAATCCATCTTCTTGTGCATTATTTTTGTTACCGACAATAGAGAGACGGGCTATACACAACAGAGCAATGGCAGCATACGTCTGCCCAGTACTTCCTTTATTATTTCGTCCGGCACGATTTTTCATATCAAGACTCAGTTCTATATATGAATTAGGATTCAGTAAGTATTCTAACGTTATGTCATTGGAATTATTATTGGTTATTTCACAAAAAGCTTTCATAATTTTCTCACGAATAGATACTTGCGTATTTAATTCGTTCAAAATGGAGACATCGAACATATCTGTCATATTATCTAAAGTTGTCTTATGTTTAAATTGGCTTAACCAGCTAACAGGAAACTGTAAAGAATCCGTTTTTTCGAGTTTCATATTATATGCACCAGATATCTTCTTTTTACTACTCGTAAAGAAACGATTTATACGACGAATCTCATCCCATTGTGCTTCAACTTGTCGTTTCACTTCGGTTAATAAATCCTGGATTTTACCTATTTTTTTACTATTCAGTTCCCTGTTTTTTTCATTAATATCTTCGAGCCTTTTCTTAATTCTACCGACGACTTCCTCTTCAATAATCATATCTTCGGGGAATAAGTCAGGCAACAAATTAGCTATTAATTCCTTAAAATCATGGTTAGTTTCAAATTTATATTGCTCATTTGGTATGAAACCTTTTACCATATTGGTATACTGATCAATGTAGGTGGTGTTCCTTTGGTAATAAAACACTTTTGCTTCTTCTACCGACTCTCTGCTTACTGCTGGAAAACTATCAATAGTAGGTAATTCCGTATAAAGTGATATATATTCAGTTTCAATCATATTCAGGTGGTTCTCTTGATTTTCTATATTCGTCATCAACTGTATTAATTCATCGCATTTATTCAAAGTGTTACTTAAAATGGTCAATTCATCCTTAAAAAACTCAGTTTTATTATCAGCATTTATATAATCATCTTCTTTATAAGCTTGAATAGTTTGTTCCTGCAAAATAGTGTTCCACTCTACTTCATACGGTTTTATTTTCTTTGATATCGAAATTAATAAACTGGTAGCTTTTTGTATAAGATCAGGGAATATTTCAACTATATTTTTAAACTGCATAAATTGGTTGTACAGTAATGTTTGTTCTTCTTTCGCATTTTTTACGGACTGTTCTATTAAGTCTTTTGTTGCTAAGCTCTTAACAGACTGCTCCATTTGTTCGGGAGAGATATTTAAAACCTCTATTTCCTGAAATTTCTTTATTTCGGGCTTATGGAAAAATATATCTACTGAACGAGCAGGTGCATCAAGGGTATTTACTATATCATATAGCTTTTTCCACAGTTCTAATTCTTCTTCAATTGTTTTTTTCTCCTGTTCTATATTAGCCACCTGCGATTGAAAATATTGCAAAATCGTCTCTCGATCATTATTGAGACTTTGCTGTTTTTCTGTTACGTAATTTACAAACTCGTTTATTCCACCGAGGCTTATCCAGAATCCTTCTGCATCAGGTTCTATATTTGTATTTTTTAGTAATTCTTCCGGGGAGCAAACATAACGGTCAAGCGGTTTAGGATGATTAGGTTTATTCATCCCATACTTCTGAAAATGATAAATTAGGCTTTCTTCTTCTTTTGTAAAATTACGTTGCAACGATAAAGCCCAACGTATAAGTGAATTAGGATTATTTATATCGTGGAACTGCTCTACCATGTGCAATTGTAATAAACGGTTACGTAATTCATCTGTTTTTTGGAGGTAAAAACTATTTCCTGCAGCTAATCCGCCTTTCCAGCCTGAATTTATAAAAAGATCAATCACACGTGAGCCAACTAATTTGTCCTTCAATTCTTTATAGTAAATGTATTCCTTTTTTTGAGTTCTGTATTGTTCATAACAGACAGCTAAGTCTCCAGGAAGAATGTTTAACTGTTCAATCATTTTGTTAGCATTATCCAGCAAACTTTTCTTTTGTCGCCATTCATTATAAATATCACTTATTTCTTCATAAGCTGACTCTTTCTTATCGCGACTTCTTTGGGCCTCTTCTAACTCGGACCGGACCAATACTTGTAATCCTGATAGATCTTCCTGGGCTTGTAAAAATGTATAGACTTCTTTTTTGAGATTTTCTTTATTTGAATTATAGTCTCTTAGCAAAAACACATATTGGGAAGTAAGATATTTTTTTTCTGCTTCCTTTTTTTCTATCAACACCTTATATAGATCACTAACTTGAAAGCATTTCTGTGTCAACAAAACAATTTCATCGTTATTTTTTCCATAGTCCACCGCATTTTTTTCTATTTCTTCTACAATTGACTTGTATTTATTCATGAAGTCTTTTCCTTTTTCCTGCCCGAATAAAAAATCCAACAAGCTGGAACTTCTTGTAGTATCAAGTTCTTTCCCCCTCGAAAATGACTGAATTATCTTCGCATAATCTTTTAGTACTTTATCTTTATCGGTAAGGTCAAGTGGTAGTATTTTATTTTTATAGAGTACTTTATGAAAAAAAGAAATCCGTTGCCAATCCTTAAAAATTAAGTTTTTTTCCTCCATGTATTCAATAATATCCTCTAATGGAATAATACATTCGTCATCCTGAAAATCGGCAGCATAAAGGGGTTTCGTCATAGGGGAAAACTCACCTTGTTCAATAGCAAGCCCAGCCTGTACAACAAAAGGGCGTGTGGCTTTGGAAGTACTTTCAAGATAAGCTCCTGCTGTAATAAATTGTCCATCGGCAACTTCTATATTTACAAATGCATATCCATAATCCAATGATTTACCAGGTGATCGCAAAACGAGGCCATCAGGTTCCCGTTTACCCTGAACCGGAATGGTTGCAGAACGGAAAGCAGAAGCCCCTACAAATATAAGTTGCAGTAAATCGGCTATGATACTTTTACCAGAACCGCTGTCACCAATAAAATCGGTTCGAGCGGGATGAAAAATGTAATCATTTTCCTGATGGTGTATGATACCTACAGTAGACAAACTGTAAATACGAGGATATTTTTTCATATTTATTCTTCTTTAAGCCATTTGTCAATATAATTAATATAATCAGCAAATTCCCGTGTTATACGCTGAAATGCAGGGAGAATGGTAAAATCGTCTTCTTTCAAATCAATCCATCTTAGCTTATAGAAATTCCTGAATGCACGTTGTACTTCTTGATCAATACGAGCATCATTTGATTCAGTAAAACGTTCTTTGGAGCCTTTTGTCTTGACAAGTAGACGTTGCACATGCTTCTTGAGATCAGGCATATCTACGCGAATTAGAGCAACAAACTTTTTTACGGAAGTTAATTCTATATTGTGATCGATATAATAAGCTTTGTACAGCAGCAAGGCTATAAGAATATGTTCTTTGGGTAAAGACGACCGCTCAACGGAATAATTACTTCTTGATACAGGGTGATAGAGCGGGAAATAATAAAATTCGTTTCCACTACCGGCAGGAACAATAGTTATGTTCTCGTGTCGTTTGAAATAGACTGTCAGATTATCTACATATTTATTTAGATAAAGAAAAAGTGCCTTATCTCCTTCAAATTGTATATGAGCACCTCTTTTCAGAGCATCTACCAACTGTGAAAACAGTACTGCACCGTCTTCACATTCGAGGAAGTCATATTTTTGAGTTATTTGCGTTTCATCCATATATCAGATATTGTATGTTTTGAACTGGGATTATCTATTTTTTTACTTGTATCAATCTGTATTTCCCAATATGGATCTCCCTTATATTTTTTAATACTCTGGTCAATCACCTGTATAGCGAGCTGCAAATCGTTATCATGTTTTTCCAGAATGTAGAAAAATATTTCAGAAAGATGTATGATATCGGTTTCCAAAGATTTCCGACGAATAAACTCTAGCCACCATTGGATATGAATCTGGCGCATCATTTGCACATGACCTTTCCGATATGCTTCTTGTTCTTTTTGCGGGTCTTTTTTGTATTCGGAACGCTGTTTACGTTCTGGCGGGAAAAGATTTTCTGGCCTATCTACAGAGGTAAAAACGGGAAATGAATCTGCCAATTGAATTTTTCCGTCATAGGGAAAAGGAAACTGTATCTGTTTATCTGTTACATGGCTTTTTTCCAGCAAGAAATACAAAAATTTCTCGACTTTGGTATTAAATATATCTCGGTTGAGAGAGGCAAAAAACTGTTTTATTTTAGGCTGTATTTTATCAATACGTGAATCTACCATTGCTAAACGGAGATGAATACCTTCAAAATAAGAAACGGCCTCGCTAATGAGATCATCTACTTCTTCACTCCCATCACGTACCGGATGTGAAATAAGAATATCATTCATCCGGTCAGTTTCCCGGAAAGCAGCTCTTAATTCCCTGTTTTGCTGACGTATGGTATCAATTTGCTTTTCTATTTCCTGTAAAGCTACGAGCAAAGTTTCTTTACGCCTTTTAGCTTTTTCACTTAAAGCTGTTACGGAACGGTCAATCTGTTGATTAAGATAGTCAACTTGTTCCAATAAAAGAGTTCGAGACTTGAACAAGTCGACTGTGAGCCAATTTTTTATTTGTTCTTCTGTGACGGCAATTTCAAGCTTCTCATATAGTTCCTCACAGGTTATTTCAATAAAGGTGGGATTAAAGTGCTGAGATATTAGGCGATGTATCTTATCACATATCTGAAAACCGAAATCAGTAAACATATAGGTCTGATTTTCACCATTATATATAAGATAAAACTCCTGTAGCTCTAAAATATAAGCTGTATAAGTTACCCATTGTAACCGTATAGGTTCACGTTCGATAAGACTTACAGCTTCAAAAGCCCGATGTATATCTTTTTCCTTAAAAATCCCATGTTCAAATTCTCCATTCTTCACCCGTTCATACAACCAGATTACAGCCAATCCTTTCTTTTTCTCAGGAAAAAGACATTCATAGATCTTTTCTATTTTTAATTGCTCGAATAAGGATTGCATTGTAGTAAAGATTAAAAGATTATTTCCTCTAACACCATTACCACAAATTTAATAAAAAATATTGAAAGAATCATCTAGAAAGAGGAAAATAATTGTTCCCATTTCAATTGAGGCATTCGATACAGCTTCTAAACTCGAACACTTACAGAAAAGAATGGATGGGAAAACATATTCTAAAGAGCTCCCCTATAGTCGGATAGAACAAACATATTTATACGTTTTGGTCATATGAAGAAATAGAAAGACTTCACAACCTATCTTGAATAATTAACGGGAATCAAAAACAAAAGGAAGCAGACAACCTTTTTCATTTATCTGATGCAAAGTTTCATCAGATAAATAAAACGGTCTATTTGGCAACCCTGTAGATTGTTTGGTGTAGCACAAGAATTTATACCAATCTTTTTCCAGCCTGATATATGAAAACTCCTTACAAACTTAAAAGCCATTTCCAAACCGGAAGGACTTCAATTGTTTTTCCGCTCATTTCTATCGTTCGCTCCGTATCGCGGGTAATAATCAATAGTTTCTTACATTCCAGAACTTCGGTAATTTTCAACAGGGCTTTTACTTCCCGGTCAAATGTACCATCACTATTGTCGAGATTGTAACAAACCTGAATCCCTGTGTAATTGTCGGGAATATAGAAGTCAACCTCAATACCTTGATTATAGAAATAAACAGCATCATTTCGCCCGTATTTACGCAGTAGATTTACGGCTACCATATTCTCCAATAAAGAAGTATTCCCATCCAATAAAAAAAGATTCAGAATGCCGTTATCTGTAAAATAATACTTGGGTGAAGTTTCCTTATCGACCAATTTACCTGCTATATTCTGGATAGGATTGATAAGCCACGCATCTCTAGCGTATTCCATGTAGTTAATGACTGTTTGCGTTCCTACCTTTGCCCCGGTTGACGATACAATATTTGCTATCCGGGTAAATGACAAAGGCTGCTTGACACTTTCAGCCAATTTCTTGAACATGATACGTAAAGCGAATGTGTTATCTATCGTATGACGAGCTGCAATATCCCCCAAATAGATTTTTTGGTAAACACTGGTCAAGTAATCCCGTTTAACCAATAACTCGGCTCCTTCCGGGAATCCACCAAAATAGAAATAGTCATTGAATTTTCGCAATACTTCGGCTTTGCCTTCCGTAGACAGCAAATGATTAGTAGTAGCAGGAACATTGTTTGCTGTCAAAAACTCTTTGAAAGAGTATGGATAAACATCAATAGGAATATAACGTCCACCTAAAGTTGTCTGAATATCCTGACTTAACATTTTGGCATTACTTCCAGTAATATAAACCCTATGTTTCGTGTCAGCCATACGACGGGCAAATTTCTCCCATCCGCAAACATTTTGTACTTCGTCCAAAAACAGAATAGGTTTCTTTCCATACATTTCCAGATGAACTTCTAACAACAAATTTAAATCTTCGACTCTCATTCCGGTAAGACGTTCATCTTCAAAATTGATATAAAGCATTTCATCCCACTGTACACCTTGTGCTAGTAATTGCTGCATCCTTTGATATAACAAATAAGACTTGCCCGCTCGCCGAATACCTACAAAAACATAGTTTCCAAACTCCTCGAAAGTAAAATTTCGTGGAATCACCTTATATCTGGGAACTTCCACTTGATTGTCGGCGATAACTGTTTTCAAAATATTTTTGTCCATAT
>QWCH01002685.1_pt1 | contig 25465 bp, 21 predicted proteins | sample 1972671 | NCBI WGS metagenome assembly QWCH01 (sample SAMN09866713, study PRJNA288562) | Human gut metagenome isolate term3_stool, whole genome shotgun sequencing... | isolation source: gut | host: Homo sapiens | place: USA: California
AAAGGCAATGTGCGGCGGAGGGGCAAGTCCCCTCCCTACAATATGGAAGATTAAATTGCAGTAACGGCAAGGCGGAGGGCCGGGCATGCCCGGCCCCTACGGAGTGGCGGCCGGGCAGGTTGGCGAAGTGGGTTGGGACACAGCTGTATTTCACAGTGCATCCAGCAGTTGTTCGCGCATCCATTTTAGGATGCGGCGCTCACGGCGGGAGATTTGGACTTGGGTGGTGCCCAGGACACGGGCGGTCTCACTTTGGGTGCGGCCAGCGAAAAAGCGCAGACGGATGAGCTGGCGGTCGTTGGTGTCCAGCTTGTCCATCACCTCGGCCAGGCCGATGCGGTCGGAGAGTTCTTCCTCCGGCGAATCCACCGGCACATCAAACTCTTTCAGTCCATCCTCGCCATCGGTCGGTGTCAGGCTTAAGGTAGGCAGGGCTGCACGGATGGCAAGGGCAATCTGCTCGGGTGTTGTGTCCAGTGTCTCTGCAAGTTCTGTGACACTCGGCTCCTGGCCGGTACGTTTCAGGCAGCGCTCGCGCTCGGCGTTGATCTTCAGGCTCAATTCTTTTAAAGAACGGCTCACCTTGACCGTGCCGCCATCGCGGAACAGTTTTTTGATTTCTCCCAAAATCACCGGCACGGCATAGGTGGAAAAGCAGACACCTCGCCCAGTATCAAAACCGTCGCAGGCCTTGACCAGCCCCAGGCACCCTGCGGCATACAGCTCTTCGTACTCAATTCCCCGCCCCTTGAAGCGCCCGGCGCAGGCATGGACCAGGCCCAAATTCTTCTCAATAAATTCTTCGCGCGGCAGATCTCGGATGTCAGCAGGCATGGCTGTCCCCTCCTTTTATATATGTAGGGGGGTTCACGCGCGGGCATCCAGCCGCTTGGTCAGGGTCACGCGGGTGCCGCGCCCCGGCGCAGAGGAAACTTTGACCTTATCCATAAAGTTCTGCATGACCGCAAAGCCCAGGCCCGCGCGTTCCTCGGCGTCGCCTGTGGTGAACATCGGTTCCATGGCCTTAGCGATATCCGGGATGCCGACGCCGCGGTCGGTGATGGTGATACGCACGACGCCGCCCTCATAGATGGCTGCCGTCATTGTGATGGGGCCGATGCGGTCCGGGTAGGCGTGGACAATGCAGTTGGTCACGGCCTCGGACACAGCGGTCTTGATATCGGCCAGCTGGGGCACGGTGGGGTCCAGCTGCACCAGAAACGCCGCCAGCGCCGCGCGGGCAAAGCCCTCGTTGACGGAGCGGCCCGCAAAGGTGATTTTTACCTGATTGAGCATTTTCATCTGTGTTTTCCTCCGTTCAGGCGTAGGTGATGTGGGCCAGGTCCAGCATGCGCCGCACGGCCCGGGGTGGGTTCTGGACAGTCAGGCGGCCGCCCAGTGCGCCGATGTGGCGGCCGCGGCCCAGGATAAGCCCGACGCCGGAGGAATCCATGAAAGTGACGCCGGAGAAGTCCAGCGTCAGAAGTTCGGGAAGGCGGTCATCGATTTGGGCGTCGATTTCCTTGCGCAGCGATTGGGCAGCGTGGTGGTCAATCTCGCCGCTGAGGTAGGCGGCGAGGGTACCGCTGCCGGGGATGAAGGTAACTTTGGCCATAGGTTTGTCCTTCTTTTTGTAAGTAAAGTTGCGGTTTCGGGGACGTTGTGCGGGCGGAGCAGAGCCCCGCCCCTACGGAGTGGTTTGTATTTTGATAGGGTGATAATGGGAACGTGGAGGGCCGGGCGTGCCCGGCCCCTACCTGAGTGGTGAAATTTTAATTGCGCGATAAAGGCAAGGTGCGCGGGAGGGATGAATCCCTCCCCTACAAGCGATTGAAAAGCTGATGTAAAGCCAATCGCGGCAAATAAAAAAAGCCCGTACCGTTATGATACAGGCTTGGGGGTGTTTATTTTGTCAAAATCGCGGGACGCGGGTTATTTTTCTGCTTCTTTGAGAAGCCAGGGGCGGGCCTCGGCGGCAAGGTAGAGCGAGCCGCAGACGACGACGCCCGCAAGGTTGTTCTCGTCGGCGTAGTCAACGGCCTTGCGCAGGGCGTCGGGTACACTTTCGGCGGCCTCAGCGTCCATGTGGAAGCGGGCCTCCTTCTGCAGATCCTCGGCGCTCAGGGCGCGGGGGCAGTTGGGGGTGACGGTGTAGACCTTGGCAAAGCAGGGCGCGAGGTCGGAGAGCATATCCTTATAATCTTTGTCAGCCAGCACGCCCAGCACGCCGACGAGGTTTTCCTCAAAATCGGCACGGGTCAGGGTCGCGGCCAGCATCTTGGCACCATCGGGGTTGTGGCAGCCGTCCAGCAGCAGCAGCGGGTGGCGGCGCAGCACCTCGATGCGGGCAGGCATTTTGGCGTTGGCAAGGCCCGCGAGGATGGCATCGTCGGAAATATCATAGCCAAACTCCCGCCAAAGGGCGAGGGCGATCTCCACCGCCATGGCGGCGTGGTTGGCCTGGTGGGTACCGGGCAGCCCCAGCGCGGTGCGGTAGCCGCCGTAGTCGATGCGGTTTTCCAGCCGTTTGCCGCGCAGCAGCGTCAAATCGTCCTTATCCGGCGTGATGATGCTGGTGTGAGCCTCAGCGGCAGCGGTCAGGATCGGGCCCATAGCCTCGGCGGGCTGGTCGGGATAGTTGACGACGACGCTGCCCTCCTTGATGATGCCGGCCTTCTCAGCGGCAATTTTATCGAGGGTATCGCCCAGCACTTCCATGTGGTCATAGCCAATTTTCGTGATCGCGGCCACCAGCTTGTGGGGCACAACGTTCGTAGCATCGCAGCGACCGCCCAGGCCGGTTTCCAGCACGACGAGGTCACACTTTTCGCGGGCGAACCAAAGCAGCGCCAGCGCAGTGACAGCTTCAAACTCCACCGGCTTTTCGCCGCCCTCGGCCTCGATGGCATCCACGGCGTCCATCACCTTCTGGGTCAGGCTGGCCAGCGTGCGGGGCGAGATCATCTCACCGTCGATTTGGAAACGTTCCCGGAAATCAACGACATAGGGGCTGATGGTCAGGCCGGTCTTGTAGCCCGCTGCCGTCAGAATGGACGACGTCATGGCCGCCAGGCTTCCCTTGCCGTTGGTGCCTGCAATGTGGATGCACTGCAGCTCTTTTTCCGGGTTGTCCAGGTGGTCACACAGGTTCTGCATCCGGGCCAGGCCCGGTTTTCCCTGCCCCATGCGCGGCAGGGCGTGCAGGGCTTCGATTGCCTGTTGGGTCGTCATTCTTCATCCTCCTCATCGTCATCGGTCAAGGGGCGGTTTTCCTGCGCCTCGTGGGCGCGGCGGGCGGCACGGCGGGCCAGCCGCTCATGCTCGCGCTGGCGCATTTCTTCCCGTTCGGCGCGCAGAGCACGGTTTTCGCGCTCAACACGGACAAACGCCGCGATGCCGCGGAAAATCAGCAAAATGATAAGGGCCACAAACAGCCCCGCCACAACGCCGGACATATCGATCCAGACATCCACGACTGACGAGGTGCGGCTGACGCTGCGCAACTGGATCGTCTCGTCCATCAGGGCGGTGGTCATGCCGCCCAGCAGCGGCCAACTCATGTGGCGGACAAAATGCTTGGTGTAGACGCGGATGCAGAGCATCAGTAGGAAGCCCTCCACCGTGAACTCCAAAAAGTGGGCCAGTTTGCGGATGGTATGTTCGGACAGAGGGCCGAGGTGAACCTTTGCCAGCAGGTCATTGACGTAGGCCATAACGGCCTGGCTGCGGGCCGAGGACACCGTACCGGTCTCCATCGAGTTGCGGAAGATAAATGCGATGCAGGCGATCAGCGCCGCCGTGAAAATCACGCGGAACAAGATCAGCCACGGACTGGTTCTTTGCTTTTCCATAATACTCCTTTAATGATACAACTCCTCTATGAACCCTCATTATAACACCCGATGGGGGCAAGAGCAAGTATCCCACACAAAAAACGCGCCTTGCCGCTGGAATGGGCAAGGCGCCGGAAGGCAGTTATATGGGCAAACCGCGTTTCACAGTACCGCCGTCAGCGCCAGGGCGTAGAGTGGCAGGATCATGAGCAGCAACTGCAAAACCTGTTTGGCCGCAATGATCGCCAAATCCATAGATGTTCTTTTTCCTCTTATCGGCCGCCTTTTTGCGGCCCACCCACAATATAGGCCCAGATTTGAAAGTTGTCAAGAAAAGAATAATGTGCTATTCTTAAGGCAATACCGCACAATTCCCGCCTGACGGCTTAAGCACCGCTCCGGCGGCTGCGGCGCGGCATCTGCGTTGCCAAAATGCTCGATAATACACAAAGTATTATCTGCGCTTTTGGCTTAGCAGCTGCCGCACCTCGCTCGCCGTATCGGCACTTAGAGATTTTTGGCACAAACAAGAGCTTTGACACGAAAAAAGCCCAGCGCTGGTTTAAAGAACGGCGCATCAAATTCCAGATGGTGGATTTAAAGGAAAAGGGCTTGAGCCGGGGCGAGTTTGACAACGTCTGCCGTGCCGTGGGCGGCTGGACCAAGCTGGTGGACGACGCAGCCAAGGACAAGGATACACTGGCCTTGCTGCAATGGCTGGACGAGAGCCAGCAGGCCGACAAGCTGTTTGAGAACCAGCAGCTTTTGCGCCAACCCATTGTACGCAACGGCAAGCAGGCTACGGTGGGTTATTGCCCGGAGGTGTGGGAGAAATGGGAATGAATCTGCCTTAGGTAAAAATCAAATCCGCTTTCCTCTTGACATTTCCCGCACTGTGTTGTACATTATAAAGTACAAATGCAGTGCGAAAGAGTGTACCCGCATCGTACTTTTGCAGCAAGCCGGGGGGTTGATGCAAGCCCGGCAAAGCGCGGCGGGTGCTGTCACTTTCAAGCAGGTGCGGTGAGAGGGGGCTGCTCCCCTGCCAGCTGCGCCCGGGGTTGCCGCCGTTATCAGGGCAGGCGGGCTTGCTGGCCTGCCGCAAAGCGGCCTTTTGCAAGGCAACTTGGGTGGTACCGCGACTTGAACTTTTCAGGCCGTCCCATGATACATCATGGGGCGGCCTTTTTGTTTTGCAAAAACACGCCCCGCACATTTTCCAGGAGGTTACAATATGCCGAAAGAACTCGCCAAACAATATGCCCCGCAGGGCACCGAGGACCGCATCTACCAGAACTGGTGCGACAAGGGGTATTTCCATACCCAGATCGACCGCAGCAAAAAACCGTTTACCATCGTCATGCCGCCGCCGAACGTTACCGGCCAGCTGCACATGGGCCACGCCATGGACGAAACCTGGCAGGACATCCTGACCCGCTACAAGCGGATGCAGGGCTACGCCGCCCTGTGGGTGCCCGGCACCGACCATGCCTCCATTGCAACCGAGGCCAAAGTCGTTGCCAAAATGCGCGAGGAGGGCCTGACCAAAGAGATGGTCGGCCGCGACGGCTTTTTGGAGCGTGCCTGGGACTGGAAGAACACCTACGGCAACCGCATCGTCAGCCAGCTGAAAAAGCTGGGCTGCTCCTGCGACTGGCAGCGCGAGCGCTTCACGATGGACGAGGGCTGCTCTGACGCCGTCAAGGAAGTGTTCGTTCGCCTGTACAATGAGGGCTTGATCTACCGCGGAAACCGTATGGTCAACTGGTGCCCCCACTGCAACACCTCTATCTCTGACGCCGAGGTCGAGTACGAGGCCAAGGAGGGCAGCTTCTGGCATCTGCTCTACCCCGTCAAGGAGACCGGCGAAATGCTGGAGCTGGCTACCACCCGCCCCGAGACGATGCTGGGCGATACTGCCGTTGCCATCAACGCCGAGGATCCGCGCTACAAGCACCTGCACGGCTGTCATGTGGTGCTGCCGCTGCTGGGTCGTGAAATCCCCATCGTCTGCGACGAGCACGCCGACATGGAAAAGGGCACCGGCGTCGTGAAGATCACCCCCGCCCACGACCCCAACGACTTTGAGGTCGGCAAGCGCCACGACCTGCCGATGATCCGCGTGCTGACCTATGACGGCCACATGACCGGTGCTGCCGACAAGGCCGCCGTCGATGCCGAGAAGGCTGCGGGCCGCGCTGCCGCCGATGAACCGGACGTGCTGGACTGCGGCAAATATGCCGGCATGACCGCGCTGGAAGCCCGCAAGGCCATCCTGGCTGACCTGGAAGCCTGCGGTGCGCTGAAAGAGACCGAGCCGCTGACCCACGACGTGGGCACCTGCTACCGCTGCCACTCTGTCATTGAGCCGATGGTCTCCAAACAGTGGTTCGTCAAGATGGAGCCGCTGGCAAAGCCTGCCATTGAGAGCGTCGAGAAGGGCGAGATCAAGTTCGTGCCCGAGCGCTTCACCAAGAACTACATCAACTGGATGAAGGGCGGCCGCGACTGGTGCATCAGCCGCCAGCTGTGGTGGGGTCACCAGATCCCCGCCTGGTACTGCGACGACTGCGGCGAGACCGTTGTTGCCAAAGAGGCTCCCTGCACCTGCCCCAAGTGCGGCAGCACCAAACTGACCCAGGACCCTGACACGCTGGACACTTGGTTCAGCAGTGCGCTGTGGCCGTTCTCCACCCTGGGCTGGCCCAACGAGAACGCCGAGGATTACAACTACTTCTACCCCACCAACACCCTCGTCACCGGCTACGACATCATCGGCTTCTGGGTTTCCCGCATGATTTTCTCCGGCCTTGCCTACACCGGCAAAGCGCCGTTTGACACGGTGCTCATCCATGGCATTGTCCGTGACAGCCAGGGCCGCAAGATGTCCAAATCTCTGGGCAACGGCATCGACCCGCTGGAGGTCATTGAGCAGTACGGCGCGGACGCTTTGCGCATGATGCTGATCATCGGCTCCACCGCCGGCAATGATATGCGTTACAGCGACGAAAAAGTGCTTGCCTGCCGCAACTTTGCCAACAAGCTGTGGAACGCTTCCCGTTTTGTGCAGATGAACCTGCCCGAGGACTTTGAGCCGGGCCTGCCTGCCGAAGACCTGCTGGACATGAGCGACAAGTGGATTTTGAGTGAGCTTGCCAAGGTTGCCGCCGAGGCCACCGCAAACCTCGACAAGTACGAGCTGGGCCTGGCCGCCGAGAAGGTCGAGAACTTCATCTGGGAAGTCTACTGCGACTGGTATATCGAGATCTGCAAGACCCGCCTGAACGGCGAGGACGCAGCTGCCGCCGACGCCGCCCGCAAGGTGCTCGTCTATGTGCTGGACAAGGCGCTGAAGCTGCTGCACCCCTTCATGCCGTTCATTACCGAGGAAATCTATCAGGCCCTGCCTGGCAGCGCCGAGACCATCATGAACGAGAAGTGGCCCGGCGACGAGAACATGAAGGTTTGGGCCGAGGACTGCGCCGACTTTGAGAAGCTGATGGACTACATCAAGGCGGTCCGCGCTATGCGCGCCGAGATGAACGTCCACCCCGCCAAAAAGACGAGCATGATCATTGAGACAGCCAGCCCCGCCGCATTCGAGAAGGGCGGCGCGTATCTGGCCCGTTTCGCCTTTGCCACAGACGTGACGGTCACTGCCAAGTACGAGGGCAGCACCGACGGCATGGTCAACGTGGCGACTCCCGACGCGAAGGGCTTTATCCCGATGATGGAGCTGATTGACCGTGAGAAGGAGCTTGCCCGCCTGAACAAGGAGCTGACGAAGGCCAAGAAGGAGCTGGGGATGTTCACAAACCAGTTGAGCAACCCGAAGTTCGTCGAGAAGGCCCCCGCAAAGCTGGTAGATGAGACCCGCGCCAAGCTGGCCGCCGCCCAGGAGAAAGCCGCCAAGATCAAGGAGAGCATTGCTGCGCTGGGGTAAGAGTGACCCCAAAGGCTTTCCCTGAGGGGGAAGGCTTTTCAACCACAAACAAAAAATAACCCCGCCCCGTCAGGAACTGCATCCTGACGGGGCGGGGTTTTCTCGTTACAGCACAAAAATTGCAGGGGTAAAATTAAAATTCAGAATTACTTGCGGCGCTTGCCCTTGGTAGTCTTGCGGGTGTTGGTCTTGGCGGCAGCGGTCTTTGCAGCCTCAACGGTCTTTTCGACGACGGGCTTTGCGGCCTCAACAGCCTTCTCAACAACAGGCTCGGCAGCCTTGACAGCCTTCTTGACCACGGGCTTCGCGGCCTTGACAGTCTCCTCGACGACCGGCTTTGCGGTCTCGACAGCCTTCTCAACGACAGGCTCGGCGGCCTTGACGGCCTTCTCGACGGCGGGCTTTGCAGCCTTGACAGCCTTCTCGACGGCGGGCTTAGCGGCCTTAACAGCCTTCTCAACAACAGGCTCGGCAGCCTTGACAGCCTCGGTGGCGGCCTTCTCGGCGGCAGCCTTGGCCTTGACGGCGGAAGCCTTCACACTGGTCTTGGGCTTGCGGGTGACTTCGTTGATGGTCCAGAACTGGTTGTCGCCGTTGACGTCAGCCCAAATCTGCAGCACGGTGCCGTTCTCGGTAGCCATGCCCGGGTCAAGCAGCTTGCCGGCCAGGTTGGACTTGATCTTCACGCGGCCATCGTTGGTCGGCTCAACGACCCACAGCTGGCTGGAAGCCTGTGCGCCCTCCCACTGGTGGACGCGGGTGCCGTCGCTGACGCCGCCCATGTCCAGGTCAAGCATCTTTGCGGTGAAACGGTTCTGGATGCGGTAAACTCCGTCGCCTGCTGCGACGAAGTTCCACTGCTGCCACTCGGCGTTGGCGTTGTCCCACAGCTGGATCTTCGCGCCGTTGTCGATGTTATAGTCAGCGACTTCGACGACTTTGCCGTTGGCGGCACTGATGGTGTAGAACTTACCTTCGGTAATAACGGTCTGTGCAATTTTCTTCTTGGGTGCCATAATGGAATCCCCTCCTGTGTATTGTTAAAAATAGTGTATGTAAGGCGGCCTGTTTTCCCTCTGGTCGCGTGGTCAGGCAGCGCATTTTGCGTGTCTACGCATACTATTATAACCAATTTTTCCCTCGCCGTCAACTTTTTGGCGCTGTTGCGGCATTTTGCACAAAAACTGCCGTGACAGCGGATGCTATCCCGGCAGTTTTGATTGATTTCAGGCTGTTTTGCGACCTTTTTCGACGGTTTACAGCTTAGCTGTTCTCGGCAAAATTGCCGGTGTACAGGCGATAGTAACGGCCCTTCTGGGCAATCAGCTCGTCGTGGGTGCCGCGCTCGATGATGCGGCCCTGCTCCAACACCATGATGCAGTCCGAGTTGCGCACCGTGGACAGGCGGTGGGCAATGACGAAGGTCGTGCGGCCATACATCAGGCCGTCCATGCCGTCCTGCACGAGCTTTTCGGTGCGAGTGTCGATGGAGGAAGTTGCCTCGTCGAGGATCAGCACCGGCGGATCCGCGACCGCTGCACGGGCGATGGCAAGCAGCTGGCGCTGACCCTGGCTCAGGTTCGTGCCGTCGCCGGTCAGCATCGTGTTGTAGCCGTCGGGCAGGTGCTTGATGAAGGTATCGGCGTTCGCCAGCTTGGCGGCTGCCATGCACTCTTCATCGGTGGCGGTCAGGCGGCCATAACGGATGTTCTCCATGACCGTGCCGGTGAACAAGTGGGTGTCCTGCAAGACGATGCCCAGCGAGGAACGCAGCGCGTCCTTCTCGATGGATTTGATATCGTGGCCGTCGTACAAGATCTGGCCCTTCTGGATATCGTAGAAGCGGTTGATGAGGTTCGTGATGGTCGTCTTACCTGCGCCGGTGGAGCCGACGAAGGCGATTTTCTGGCCTGGGCGGCCGTACAGGTTGATATCGTGCAGGACGATCTTCTTCTCATCGTAGCCGAAGTCGACATCCTTAAAGACGATATCGCCCTTCAGCTCGGTATACTGGGGCTTGCCGTCAGCGCCGATGTGCTTCCACGCCCACATACCGGTGGACTCGTTGGTCTCGGTGACGGTGTCGTCAGCGGCGTACTTCGCATGGACAAGGGTGATATCACCCTCGTTGACTTCCGGCTTTTCATCCAGCAGCGCAAAGATACGTGCACCGCCGGCCAATGCCATGACAACAGAGTTCAGCTGCATGGAGATCTGGCTGATGGGCTGGTTGAACTGGCGGGTCAGCACCAGGAAGCTGGCCAGACCGCCCAGCGACAGGCTGCCGCCAAAGCCGCTGATGACCAGCGCACCGCCGATGATGGCGCAGAGCACGTAGGACAGGTTGCCCAGCTGGCCGTTGACCGGCATTGCCACCAGAGAGTAGGCGTTGGCCTTGTCGGCGCTGTGGAACAGCTCATCGTTGAGCTCGTTGAACTCCTTGATGGCGGCTTCCTCATGGCAGAAAACTTTGACGACCTTCTGGCCGTTCATCATTTCCTCGATATAGCCGTTGACCTTGCCCAGTTCCTGCTGCTGCTTGATGAAGAACTTGCCGGAATTTCCGGTCAGGTACTTGGTTGCCAACAGCATAACGCCGACCATAGCCAGCGCCAGCAGCGTCAGGGGGATGCTGAGGTAAATCATCGAGAACAGCACGCCGATGATGGTGACGATGGTGTTGACGAGCTGCGGCAGACTCTGGCTGATCATCTGGCGCAGGGTGTCGATATCGTTGGTGTAGACCGACATGATATCGCCGTGGGCGTGGGTGTCAAAGTATTTGATGGGCAGCGTCTGCATATGGGTGAACATTTCGTCACGCAGGTCTTTCAGCGTGCCCTGGGTGATTTTTGCCATCAGGCGGTTCTGCACAAATACGGCGCAGATGCCGACGCAGTAGAACGCTGCCACGCGGGCGATGGCGGCGGCCAGGCCGCTGAAATCCGTGCTGCCGGAATTCAGCAGCGGCAGGATGTACCCGTCAATCAGCGTCTGGGAAAACATAACGCCCTGCAGTTGGGCGAACACCGCCAGCAGGATGCAGCAGAGCACCACAATGACCTGTGCCTTATAGCGGCTCATCACATAGGCAAGGATGCGCTTGAACACCTTGCCTGGGTTTTCGACCTTGGGGCGGGGGCCGTTATTACGCCCGCCGGGGCCGACCTTGACAACTTTTGCCTGCTGTGCCATTATGCCTCCCCTCCCTTCTCGTCAAAATCGCCGGAGCCCTTGGTCTGGCTGTTGTAGACATCCTGGTAAATCGCGTTGTTTTTCAGCAGGTTGGCGGGTGTGTCAAAACCGCTGACCCTGCCGTTATCCAGCACAAGCACCTTGTCCGCATTCTCCACAGAGGAAATGCGCTGGGCAATGATAAAGACCGTCGTGCCGGGGATCTTCTCGGCAAACGAGTGGCGGATCTTCGCGTCGGTCGCGGTATCGACGGCGGAGGTGGAGTCGTCCAGAATCAGGATGCGGGGCTTTTTCAGCAGCGCACGGGCAATGCAGAGGCGCTGCTTCTGGCCGCCGGAAACGTTGTTGCCGCCCTGCTCAATGTGGGTCTGGTACTTATCGGGGAAGCGCTCGATAAATTCATCGGCGCAGGCCTGCTTGCAGGCATCTTCGATCTCGGCGTCGGTAGCGTCGGGGTTGCCCCAGCGCAGGTTCTCGGCGATCGTGCCGCTGAACAGCTCGTTCTTCTGCAGCACCATGGCGACGTTGTTGCGCAGCGTCTCCAAATCGTAGCGGCGCACATCGACGCCGCCGATGGTCACGCTGCCCTCGGTCACATCATACAGACGGGGCAGCAGCTGCACAAGGCTGGACTTGGCCGAGCCGGTACCGCCGATGATGCCGATGGTCTGGCCGGACTGGATATCGAGGTTGATATCCTCCAGCGCCTTCTTTCCATCCTTTTTATAGGCAAAGCTGACGTGGTCGAACTTGACGGAGCCGTCCTTAACTTCCATGATGGGGGCCTCGCCGTTGGTCAGATCGGACTGCTCGTCCAGGACCTCGGCCACGCGCCTGGCGGAGGCCATAGACATCGTGATCATAACAAAGACCATCGAGAGCATCATCAGGCTCATGAGGATGTTCATGCAGTAGCTCAGCATACTCATCAGGTCGCCGGTGGTAAAGGTCGTTGCGCCGGAACTGACGATGAGCTGTGCGCCGATCCAGGAGATGATCAGGATGCAGCTGTACACGGTCATCTGCATGAGCGGGGCGTTCCAGGCCAGAATCATTTCCGCACGCATCAGCAGGCGGCGGACGTTCTCGCTGGCTTTCTGGAACTTCTCGCCCTCGAACTTCTCACGCACATAGGCCTTGACCACGCGGATGGCGGAGACGTTCTCCTGCACGCTCTCGTTCAGGTCATCGTACTTGCGGAAAGCCTCGCCAAAATACTTGGTGGCACGGGTCATGATGAACACCAGTGCGCATCCCAGCAGAATGACGGCGATCAAGTAAATGTTGGCCAGCTGGCGGTTGATGGTGTAGGACATGATGAGCGCCACGATCATGCTGGCGGGTGCGCGGATGGACATACGCAGCAGCATCTGGTAGGCATTCTGAATGTTCGTCACATCAGTGGTCATACGGGTGACAAGGCCCGCAGTGGAGTATTTGTCAATGTTGGCAAAGCTGAAAGTCTGGATGTTTTCAAACATCGCACGGCGCAGGTTGCGGGCAAAGCCGGTGGCCGCATGGGAACCGCTGACCGCACCCAGGATGCCGAACAACAGGCCGAACAGCGCAGCCACGATCATCTGAGCGCCGACCGTGTAGATGACCTGCATATTGCCCGGCGTGACGCCGTTGTCAATGATGGAGGCCATAAGCTTCGGGATGATCATTTCCATGATGACTTCCGCAATCATAAACAGCGGCGTCAACACAGAGACGAGCCGAATGCCCTTGGTTTCACGTCCGAGTGTTTTTAACAAGTGATATTTCCCCTCTCTTAGTTGGTATTTCCCTCTTCCAGGATGTGCTGCGCGTTGCGCAGGGTTTGTTCCAGCACAGCGCGGGCGACGGCGGCCTGCTGCGGGTCAATGCCCTTCTGCAGGTCACTTTCAAACTGTGCGATGCTGGCTTCAATTTCCGCATGACAGGCGCGGCCCTTGTCGGTGGCGACAAGCCGTTTCAAGCGGGCGTCCTTCTCGACGGCGCAGCGGGTGATGAAACCGTCCTGCTCCATGCCCTGCAAAAGGGCGGTGACGCTGGAGCGGCGAATGTTGAACCACTGTTCAATATCGCGCTGGTAAACATCCCGCCCGTTGCGGTTGGCGCGGACGATGTCGCCAAGCACCATGCCCCGCACACCGGAAAGATCCGGGTTGACGCCGGAAATGCGGGCATCGAGCGCCCTGCGTATGACCCGCGCGCTCTGGTTCAGCAGTGCGCCGAAGAGAACATCGGCACAGCAGCCGCAGTCATTTGGCGATGGTTCGTGCATGATTTCCTCCCTTCCCTGTTGATTTTTGCGATAATCAGTTAGATTGCGGATTGTTCGCCTTCTAACTGTTCGTTTACATACTGTACCAGTATATCACAGGTTTGGGGAATGTCAAGAGGGATTTTTAGGTTGTGTCTGCGGGGCTTTGCGTGTTTGCCATCAGCCGCCGCTTTCCGGCTCCACCCCCAAATACGGCAGCGCCTTTCTTAGTACCTCAGCGCACACCGGGCCGGAGAGCGCCCCGCCGCTGGTGGTCCAGCTGTGGGGTTCATCCAAGCAGATCAGCACCGCAATTTTCGGGTCGTCTATGGGCGCGACCGACACAAAGCTTGCAATGCGCGCCCCCTCGTTGGCGCTGTCCAGCTTCTGGCTCGTACCACTCTTGCCGCCAACACGGTAGCCTTCCAGCGCGGCCTGTTTGCCGGTGCCGCCGGTCACAACGCCCTCCATCAAGCGGCGCATCGTGGCCGAGGTTTCCTCGCTGATGACCCGCCGTTTCACGGTCGGTGCCATTTCTTTTATAATAGTCCCGTCCGGGGCCGTGATTTTCGCCACCACATAGGGCTGCATCAGCTCGCCGCCGTTCACCACCGCACAAACCGCTGTGAGCATCTGTAAATAGCTGACCTTGCTGCTCTGCCCAAAGGAACAACTCGCCAGCTCCACCGGGCCCATTTTATCCGCCGTGTAATACTCGCTGCGGCGTATCTCGCCCGGCAGGTCGATACCCGTTGCCTCCCGCAGGCCGAAGGCTGCAAAATAGTCGCAGAAGCGTTTTTTCCCGAGACGTGCGCCGATTTGGATAAAGCAGGGGTTGCAGCTGACCGCCAGCCCCCGGGCAAATGTCTCGGTGCCGTGGATGTGCCCATTGGCGCAGCGGAACCGCGTACCTGCGACAGAAATTTTACCCGCGCAGGTAAAATAATCTGTGGCCCTGCACGCGCCGGAGTCCAGCGCCGCCGACGCCGTGATGAGCTTGAACACGCTGCCCGGCTCGTACAGGTCGCTGATGGCCTTGTTGCGCCACTGGGCCTGCTGAGCTTTTTGCAGTGCGGTGCTGCGTTCCTCGCCGCTCAAGGCGTTCACGGTGTCGCGGACTTCCTTATTTATAAGAGTGCGCGGCGCATTGGGGTCGTAGTCTGGTTGGCAGGACATAGCCAGCACCGCGCCGGTGTGGACGTCCATCACGATGCCGACGCCTCGCTCGGCGACATGGTGCTCCTCCACGGCGGCGGCCAGGGCACTTTCGAGCCAATGCTGGATGTTCGCGTCGATGGTCAGCGTCAGTGTGTTGCCGGGTACGGCGTCCACCAGCGTTTGGTAGTGGGTGGGCAGGTCGTACCCCCAGGCGTTCTTGGCTGTCAGGATGCGCCCATTCTGCCCGGTCAATTCATCGTTGTAGCGCAGTTCCAGCCCCCACAGGCCCGCGTTGTCCACATCAGTAAAGCCCAGGATGCCGCCCATAAAGTTTCCTTCCGGGTAGACGCGCTTGGTGTCCTGCCGTATCTGCACGCCGTCCACGCCGTTGGCCGTGCACCAGTCCCGCACGGCATCGGCCATATCTTTATCCACGCGGCGGCGCAAAAGGCAGTCGTTGGAGCTGCGCTGGCTGAATTTTGCCAACGTATCGTCATAATCCAGCTTCAAGATCTCGCTCAGCGCCCGGGCAGCGGGTTCAACTTTGTCGTCGGCCATTTCCCGCGGGGCGGCGCGGATGGTCCAGCAGGTCGCGCTGGCGGCCAGCAGCGTGCCGTCGGCGGAGTAAATCTCCCCGCGGGCGGCGGGCAGCGTGGCCCCGCGCAGCTGTTGGTCGGCGGCACGGGCCGCGTAGCCGCCGGGGTCACGCAGCATCAGGATGAACAGCCGCACGACCAGCCCGCCCAGGCACCCCACCGCCAGCACCGCCGCCAAAAGCCGCGTGCGCAGGCGCATTTTTGCGTTTTGCTGCGGCGTAATATGACGCATACGCTCTGCCCCCTTCCCCATACAATAAGCGTATGAGGCCGCAATGGGCAAAATGACGAATTATCGGCAGTAAATTCTCCGTATTGTCGATTGACCATTTAGACATAAAGGGTGTATACTGTATATAATAGATTTTGACATTTAATTATCAAAGTCAAAAAGAGCATTTTATTTATATAAGGAGGCATAACCCTATGGCTAGATTTACTTTACCTCGTGACCTGTACCACGGCCCCAACGCGCTGGAAGCACTGAAAACGCTGCCCGGCAAACGCGCGATGATTTGCGTCGGTGGCGGCTCGATGAAGCGTTTCGGCTTCCTGGACCGTGCGGAGGCGTACTTAAAAGAGGCCGGCATGGAGGTTGAGCTGTTTGAAGGCATTGAGCCTGACCCGTCGGTCGAGACAGTCATGAAGGGCGCTGCCGCTATGGAAAAATTCCAGCCTGACTGGATCGTCGCGATCGGCGGCGGCTCCCCCATCGATGCCGCCAAGGCCATGTGGATCAAGTACGAGTACCCCGATATCACCTTTGAGGATATGTGCAAGGTATTCGGCATCCCGCCGCTGCGCCGCAAGGCCCATTTCTGCGCCATTTCTTCCACCTCCGGCACCGCGACCGAGGTCACGGCGTTCTCCATCATCACCGACTACGAGAAGGGTATCAAGTACCCCATCGCTGACTTTGAGATCACCCCCGATGTCGCCATCGTTGACCCCGAGCTGGCCCACACCATGCCTAAGAAACTCGTCGCCCACACCGGTATGGACGCCATGACCCACGCCATCGAGGCTTATGTTTCCACCGCCAACTGCGACTTCACCGACCCGCTGGCCCTGCACGCCATCGAGATGATCCAGGCGGATCTCGTCGGCAGCTACAACGGCGATATGGAAAAGCGCGATGCGATGCACAACGCCCAGTGCCTGGCCGGTATGGCATTCTCGAACGCTTTGCTGGGCATCGTCCACAGCATGGCCCACAAGACCGGCGCGGCCTTTGCTGATTACGGTGCCCACATCATCCACGGCGCAGCCAACGCCATGTACCTGCCCAAGGTCATTGCCTTCAACGCGAAGGATCCGACCGCCAAGGCACGCTATGGCGTTATCGCTGACAAGATGCACCTGGGCGGCGCGAACGACGACGAGAAGGTCGATCTGCTCATCAAATACCTGCGCGGCATGAACGACGATTTGAATATCCCGCACTGCATCGGCCACTACGGCCCCGACTCCTACCCCGCAGAGCAGGGCTTCGTGCCGGAGAATGTCTTCCTTGAGAGACTGCCCGAAATCGCCAAGAACGCGATTGCCGACGCCTGCACCGGTTCCAACCCGCGCCAGCCCAGTCAGGAAGAGATGGAAAAGCTGCTGAAGTGCTGCTACTACGACACCGAGGTCGACTTCTAAACCAGATTTATTCCTAACTTTAACAAGCCCGCAGCAACCTCCAAACTGCTGTGTTCCCCTGCCCCGGCCGCGTCCCTCTGCGGCCGGGGCCTTGTTTTTTTGTAAAGTGAGCAATATCCTTGCGATTTGATTTTTCGCCATTTTGGCTGCAAACGCTGCCGTTACAATGTTTTATGCTATATTTTGCACAAGTGTCAAAACGTTGATTTCGTATAAATTTTGCGGTATAATAACGGTAAAATCCAAGAAAAAAAGGAGTAATTTCATGGCAGCCACTGCAAAGCCGCAAGCGCCGCTCTTCACCAAGCGGGCGCTGTTTGCCCTGATCTGGCCCCTGCTGCTGGAGCAGACCCTCAGCGTGACCATGGGCATGGCCGATACACTGATGGTCTCCGGCGTGGGCGAAGCCGCTGTTTCCAGCGTTTCACTGGTGGACAGCCTGAATATTTTGATTATTCAAATTCTGTCTGCCCTGGCCACCGGCGGCGCGGTCATTGCCAGCCAATACCTGGGCCGCAAGGACGAGGAAAATGCCAGCCATAGCGCCGCCCAGCTGTACAGCGTGCTGGGCATTTCCACCATCACGGTGGGCGTTGTCTGTATGCTGCTCTCCCGCCCGATTCTGCGCGGCGTGTTTGGCAGCATCGACGACGACGTCATGCGGTTTGCCCAGCAGTATTTCCTCATCAGCGCGGTGTCGTATCCCTTCATCGGGCTGTACAACGGCGGCGCGGCGCTGTTCCGGGCGCAGGGCAACAGCCGTATCAGTATGCTGGCAAGCCTGGTCATGAACATCATCAACATCGCAGGCAACGCCATTTTAATTTACGGTTTCCGCATGGGTGTTATCGGCGCGGCGCTGGCAACACTGATTGGCCGCGTGTTCGCCGCCGTGTTCATCCTGTGGCAGAACCAGAATATGCACAACCCGCTGCGGGTCCAGCACTTCGCCGACCTGCGCCCCCGGCGCGAGCCGATCATGAAGGTGCTGTCCATCGGTATCCCCTCGGGGCTTGAAAATGGAATGTTCCAGATTGGCAAGCTCTGCGTCAGCAGCCTGACGTCCACCCTGGGCACCTCGGCCATTGCGGCCAACGCAGTGGCGAACTCCGTTTCAACGCTGGCGAACATTCCTGGCGCGACGATAAGCCTGGCGATGATTCCAGTCATCGGCCGATGTCTGGGTGCGGGCGAGAAAAAGCAGGCTCAGCGCTACACCATAACCCTGATGGGCGTTGCCATGACCGGCCTGGCGCTGTCCAACCTGGCGCTGTTCATCCTGATGCCCGAGGTCGTGACCTGGTTCAGCCTCTCGGCTGAGGCCTCGACGATGTGTACCCATGTGGTCCACTGGTTCAATCTGTTCAGCGTGTTCTTCTGGGCGACGAGCTTTACCCTGCCCAACGCTCTGCGCGCGGGCGGCGATGCCAAGTACACGATGACGGTCAGCATCATCAGTATGTGGCTGTTCCGCGTGATTTTGAGCTATGTTTTCGTCTTGCAGTTCCACATGGGCCTGACCGGCGTCTGGTTCGGTATGTTCATCGACTGGATCTGCCGCAGCCTGTGCTTCGGCGTTCGGTTCTTCCGTGGGAAGTGGATGGAACATAAGGTGATATAAGCCACAAAAAATCTCCCTGCCCGGCGTGGACAGGGAGATTTTTATTTCATAAGGGTGAAACCTTACTCCACCATATACTCAAAATCAATGCGGCCCAGCGCCACATCGGCGGCGGCGACCTGAATCTTCATGGAGGAACCCAGCATCCAGCTTTTGCCGGTCAGGGGGTCCAGCATACTCACGCCGTCGATGACCTGCGGCTCGCCCTTGCAGAGCTGGGCGGCGGGCACAAAGCCCTCGACCGTATTGTCCAGCTCGACAAAAACGCCGCGCGGGGTGATGCCCGCCACCGTGCCGGTGTAGACCTCGCCCAGATGGCTGTGCATATACTCGGCCTTGTACAGATCCTCAACGTCGCGTTCGATGCGCACGGCAGCGACTTCCTGCTTGCTGGACTTCTCGCTGGCCTGCTGGGCAAATTCATTAAAGTCCTTCTGCAGCTGGCTGGCCGATGCGCCGGTGAGCATTTCGCTCAGAATGCGATGGATGGCCAAATCCGGGTAACGGCGGATGGGGCTGGTAAAGTGGGCGTAGTCCGCCAGCACCAGGCCGTAGTGGCCCAGGGGCTGCGGGGCGTAGCGGGCCTTCTGCATACTGCGCAGGATACCGGTGTGCACAGGGATTTGAATGGGCTGGTCGCGGGTCTCGTCCAGCAGGGCGGCCAGCTCCAGCTGCGTCGGGATGGGGTTCTTGAACTTAGCGTTCAGGCCGCAGGCCAGCAGTGTGGCGGACAGCTTTTCCATCTTCTCGGCATCGGGAGCCTCGTGTACGCGGTAGACGAAGGGCACCTTGTTGGTGCGGCCCGCGTTGGCGGCGCACTGGTTCGCCAGCAGCATGAACTCCTCGATCATGCACTCGGAGGTGCCGCGGTCGCGCTTGACGATGTCCACACAGCGGCCGTTCTCGTCCATGACAAGCTTTGCCTCGTTGGACTCGATGTCCATGCCGCCGCGGGCCTTGCGCAGCACAAGGCGCTTGCGGTACAGCTCGTCCATGACGGGCAGCTGGTCAAGCACGGCGGCGTACTTGGTCTGCAAGTCGGTCAGGTCTGCACCCTCTTCCGGCTCAAGCAGGGCGTTGATTTCTTTATACACACCCTTGACGCGGCTGCAAATCACACTCTTGACGAACTTGTAGCTGCGGATTTCGCCGTTCTCGTCCAGACGCATCAGGCAGGAAAACGCCAGACGGTCCTCGCCCTCGTTCAGCGAGCAGATACCGTTGGACAGCTGGGTCGGCAGCATCGGGATGACCTTGTCGGCGTAGTAAATGCTCGTTGCGCGCTCAAAGGCTTCCTCGTCCAGGGCGGAACCGGGGCGCACATAATGGCTGACGTCGGCAATGTGAACGCCCAGCTCGTAGCCGTCGTCCAGCTTTTGCAGGCTGATGGCATCGTCGATGTCCTTCGTCTCAGCGGAGTCGATGGTGAAGATGGGGATGCCGCGCAGGTCCAGCCGCTTCGCGGCCTCGGTCGGGTCAATCGTGGCGTCGTCATAGGCGTGGGCCTCTTCCAGCACCTCGGGCGGGAACTCGAGCCGGACGTTGCGGCCGTACAGAATGGCCTTGGCGCACTCGGAGGCGTAGTCGGAGGAGCCGAACTTCTCGACGACGGCGGCGCGGTGGTCGCTGTGGCGGTTGCCGCGGTGGGTAATGAGGAAACCGACCTTGTCGCCCAGGTGGACGCCCTCGCTCCCCTGTTTCGCCAGCAGGAACTTCACATCGCGGCAGCCGTCCGGCTCAACGGCCAGGCGGCCATCCTCAGACAGGCAGACCGTACCGGCAAAGCGGTTGTTAGGCACGGTGACTTCGACGACCTCACCCTCAGAGGAGCCCTCCACGCGGGGATGGTCGAACAGCTTGACGTTGATCTTGTCCTGGGGCATCGCGCCGTGCAGCGCGCGGCCCGGGATGAAGATATCGCCTTCGCCGTCGTCGCGGCTGGCAAAGCCGAAGCGGGCCGCCAGCTTGACCAGCGTGCAGGGGATGGTCTCGGGGGCATTGGCATTCACATAGGTGGCAAAACCCGGGGCATAGGTGCCGTTGCGCATCGACAGCTCGCCGGTGGCGACCATGGCCGACACGCTGGTGCGCAGGCGGGAATTATCTACCTGCAAATTGTTCTGCAGCTCGCGCAGCGTCATGGGGCGGCGCTTGACGGCGTTTAAAATGTTTTTCTGTAACGGTGTCATGTGTACTCCTTTAATTTACGTCGCACCGCCGTCCGGCGGTGCCCTACCAGTTTGACTTCTTTATATACTTTCACAAAAAACGGCCCGCCGGGGCGCTGCCTGCAAAGGCCTAAAGCGCTTGGCGGACCCTTTTGTTTTGTGCTTACCCTGCCAAAATCACAGGCGCGCGCTGAGGACGCAGACGACCAGCGTGACGACAAAGAAAACAATGCCGCAGACCTTGGTCAGCTTGGCCAGCTTGGCGTCCACGCCGCGCTCACGGCCAGCTGCCATCGTGGCGGAGCTTTCGCCCATGATCGCGCCAGACAGACCCTGGCCCTTCTGCTCCTGAGCGAGGGTAAAGACGATGATCAAAACGGATACGACGACGAGGACGACGCCGAGAGCGATCTCATACCAGTTCATTGATTAGCACTCCTTCTATTTCTATCCACGCCGCCATGACGTGAAAAGTCTCATGCACCGTACAGTATAGCATAGATTTCTGTACGATGCAAGCGCTTTTTTCACGTTTTGTGCGTAAAATCAGTTTTGCAGCGCAATTTGTTCGCCCTGCACCAGTGGGTAGCGGGTCAGCTTGGTGCTGTCCAGGTTTTCCCGGTGCATATCCACAGCGGTGATCTGGTGGTTGCCGTAGGTCGTGTAGTAATAAATGCCTTTGTCGGCGTTGCAGCAGCTGGTGTAGAGCGTGATCTCATACTTGCCGCCGTCCAGCTCACAGCAGCCGCGCTGCTGTTCGACCGAGTGCAGGATGTGGAAGAACTGGTTGACACTCTCGGCCTCGCCGCTGCCGGATTTGGCGTTCATACGCACAAAGGCCACACGGACAAAGCGGGACTGGCTGGACAGGTCGCCCGGCAGGCCCAGCCCGCCCAGGCCGCGGCTGTACGCGGTCAGGTCCAGCCCCTCGGCAAAGGTACTGGCGGGTGTGCGGGGCGACAGGGCACGGTAGTTGTTCAGCGCGAAAAGCTGCTGCGGGAACGGCGGGTTGTTTGTCAGCACGCCCACCGGGTCATCATAAATGTGCAGGCCGTCGGCGGTGGATTCCACCACGATGCTGCCGGTCTTGTCGGCAATCAGCCAATGCAGCTGGGCCAGGGGCAGCTGGTCACTGAATGGAATATTGACGATGTTTGTCTTTTCCAGCAGCGTGCGGGCCTCGGCCAGGGTGGCGCAGCTGCCCAGCAGCCAGGGGATCAATTCAAACTGTGTGACGTTGTTTTTACCATCAGCCGCCGGATGGTAGACCGCGTTGCCCACAAAGTTCAGCCCCGCAATGCCGAGGCCCTTCTCATTGACAGCGTCGTAATACAGCGGGTACTCCCCCGCCACGTAGGCCATGCCGATCATGGCGTATTTCGTGCGGAAATTCCCCATGCAGCGCAGGGCAAATGGATAGGCACGCGGCGTGACCGTGACCTCGTCGCCGTAGGAAAATTCATAGTCCAGATTGCGGCCAAAGTAGAAATCTTCGGTTTTATACGTTGCAGCGGTACACATGGCAAGCGCCCCTTTTTATAAAAAATGTAGTATGTTTCTTATGTTGAGATGTAGGGGCGAACATTGTTCGCCCGCAGCACACGACGGCAGCCGCAAAGTCCCGCGGTCGCACGCTGTGCGCCCCTACACATTTGGCGAGTCAATGCAACTAGTGTACCACGCCGGCAAGGAATAATCCACCGGGAAATTGTAAACAAATGGCGGCAGGTGTGTTTCCTGCCGCAATTTGGCTGTATATTACTGTTTTGCTTTTTTGGATGCCGCCATGCCCAGGTATGCGCCGCCGCTCAACAGGAGCAGCGCGAACAGCAGCGTGACACTGCTGTTATCCCCAGTCTGGGGAATCGTGGGCACCACCTTCGGGGTGGGCGCGGGAGTAGGCGCCGCCGTCGGCTGCGGAGTGGCCGTTGCCTGCACCGTAGCAGCAGGTGCTGCCGTAGCAGAGGGCTGTTCTGTGGGCGCAGGGGTCGGGGTTGCTGCCTCCTGCGGTTTCAGCTTGGCCGTCACAATCTGTTCTTTGGTAATTTCAGTCGCAGCGGTGGCGTCACTGTAATACTTGCCGCAGCCCTCGCAGTACCAATATTCAATGTTGCCCTCGGCCTCGGTGGTAGCTGCCTTGGCCTCCACATGGGTGAGCGCCGTGTGGTTTGCGGGGTCAAGGTCGCCGTAGGGCGTCTGGCAGGCATCACAAAGCGCCTGCGCCGTGCAGGTGGCCGTGCCGCCGGAATGGCTGTTGCAGACGAGCGCGCCGCCCTCGGTGGAGAAGCCGCCCTCGACCGTGACCGTGCCATTGTTCGTGAAGGTGTTGCCTGCACCGACCGACAGGGACGCGCCCTCCGGGATGACGAGCGTCTTGCCTGCGTCCAGCGTTGTATTGCCAAGCAGTGTCGCATTGCCGATGACCGTGCCGGAATTGCCGTTGAAGAGCACACTGTCGGTAATGTCGCCCCCCTTGACGGAATTTTCGTGGTTCGTCTCGACCCAGGAGCCTGTTACAGTGGTCGTACCATTTGCAGCGACGGCATAGTAGTTTTCAGCTTCGCTGACCTTCACAGTGCTGTTCTGAATCGAAACATCCCCACGCGAGAAGATTCCTGCATCTCCGGTGGAGGTTGCCTCGATCTGACTGTTTTCAATGGAAACACTGCCACTGCCAAACAGCGCCGGGTAGTAGCCGGAAGCATTCACTTTTGCACCATCAGAGATTTCCAGCTTTCCGTCTGCGTAAATGCCATTGCTGTTTTCACTCTTTGCTTCAACATTGCCGCCGGAAATTGCAAGATCTCCACCCACACTAAGCGCCACGTCATACCCGGTCGCCTTGATGGCAGCATTTTCTGTCACGCTGACATTCGCAGGAGAAACCAGACCATAACCTGCATATTGGCCGGTCGTAGGCCTACCCTGCACTTCCAGATAGCTGTTGCCGCTCATTGTCAGGTCTGCGCCATTAAAAATTTCCAATCCGCTCACCGAATACGCCGACGGCGTTTCCGGTTCCGCATGCAGACAGCGCAGCGTGGCGCTGTCCTTCATCGTTACCGAGTGGGTGTTGTCGCCAGACTTCACACCAATTTTCAGCGGTGCATAGTCACTGCTGGACGTGTAGGTCACATCCGCATTACCGTCCAGTACACAAGCACCATTCCACTCGCAGGAGTCACCCGCATCTGCTGGAGAATTTACGATAACCTTCGTATCCGTAATGTGCAGTGCACTGGGCATATAGGTTGTTTTCTGCCCCACGCTAACATAGCTCGCATTCAGCGTTCCTGCACCCTTGATCGTCAGGTCATTCGCGGTCACTTTGCTGATTGTATTGACCGTATTTTCCGGAATTTCCAGCACCATTTTGACAGGGCTGTTCTCAACAACAATGCCGCCATTCACAGTCACATTTTTTGCAACGATGTAGAACGTCTGCCCTATTTCTTCGGGGTTGTTACTGCCCCAGACGCTGATTTTCTTATCCGTTTTACCCGTAAGTACGTAGGTTACATCCCGCTTGAGAAGCTTGATTGACTTATCTTCTATTTTGTAATCGGGACTTGCGTCCGTGTTACCCCCCCCCCACGTCGATGTTGATGGTCGTCGGCACGTCGTCTGCAAACGCCGCCATCGGGACGAAGCAGAGCACCATGCAGAGCGCCACCAGGATGCTCAACACATACTTTTTCATGATTTCCTCCTTCAAATATTTGCCGTTCGATTTGCCGCCAGAAACTTTTCCTCATTTCCGCAGTATTTTAAGCACTTTTAACTATATACCCCTATCCAAAATTTGTCAAGAAACGCACAGAAATCAAACATCCGCGCAAAAATCGTACAAAAAAGCGCACCGGCTTACCGCCGATGCGCTTGCAGACTATGCTATAAAATCAGCTTTTCTTTTCTTCTTCCTGCTTGGTGGCCTCGTGTGTCTTGTAGGCAATGCCCAGTTCACGCACGGCGACAATCAGAATCGCAACGACCAGGAAGATAGCGGCCATCGTGAGGGCGGAAGCTGCCGCACCTGCGGCCTCGCTCTTCTCCTTTTTGCCCTCGCTGGCCGGGGAAACGATGCTGATGGTGGCGTAGTTGGTAGCGCTGTCCATCGCCTTGATGCCGGTATCCACGATGGTCTCGCAGATGCTCTGGCAGCGCTCTGCATCGTCATCGGTCACCGAAACATTGATGGTCTGCGTGTCGCTGGGAACCGTCACGGTAATATTCTCGCGCAGATTGTCCACCTTGGTATTGACGGCGTCCTCGTTCTCCACATCGATATCCTCGCTGTCCAGCGCGTACTGCTTGGCGATGGGCGCAATGACGGAGTCGCTGGAAACGATCTGCGAGAAGGAGTTTGCCAGCATACTGATCTTGGAGGACTCGTTCATATCGTTACTGGTGTCGATTACATCACGGTTCAGGTCAACGAACAGCAACGCCGTGGAGGTATATTTCTCTTCCTTAAATACCTTGGCCTTGACAAAGCCGACCACACCGCCGAGCACAAAGAACACCAGCAGCAGCGCAATGTAGCGCTTTGCAATCAGCAGGCCTTTTTTGCAAAGGGTGATGATGTCATAAATGTCCATTTCATCGTCATCGTCGTTCTCATAGCGGACGTAGACGTAGTTGCGATCGGCCAGCTTCTCCTGGGCGGCGTCCTTGCGGTTCATTTCCTCTGCCATAAACTCTATATCCTTTCCGTGTTGTGTGCATACGAATATAGTTTATAATAACACATTTCCCGTCAAAAATCAACCGTGTTCGGCCAATCACTACTTGATTTTTGGCAGAGAAATCGATATAATAATAAAGTATCCGTATATTTCCGGGGAAAATGTCTCAGTAGCGCAGCCGGATAGAGCACACACCTTCTAAGCGGTTGTTCAATCCTCACTATTTACAATTTCATTTGATATACGCGCCAATAGCTCAGCTGGATAGAGCGTCCCCCTCCTAAGGTTGCGTTACAACGGCCACCTCAAAAAAAACTAAATAAGGGATTGCAGTTCGACTTTGATCGGGCTATAATCATATATCAGACACGTCC
>QWCH01002219.1_pt1 | contig 25345 bp, 25 predicted proteins | sample 1972671 | NCBI WGS metagenome assembly QWCH01 (sample SAMN09866713, study PRJNA288562) | Human gut metagenome isolate term3_stool, whole genome shotgun sequencing... | isolation source: gut | host: Homo sapiens | place: USA: California
AGATTTAATATTAATAATACTAAAGTAATGAAATTAAAAGTTCATCTGCTTTTCCCTCTGTGAAGACCGAATGCAGACAAAAAACAAGCCCCGACAGTTTGAATGCTGCCGGGGCTTCGTTTTTATTTTCCATGAAAAGGTGCTTTCCGTCAAAAGAGAGCATCCATAACGTGATACTGCTATCACAAAAATAATCTAAAAAAGCTTCGTTAATAATCAAAAGGTTATTATCTTTGTGGTGTTATCATGATGACGCTTGAAGGGCTAAAGGCCCGGATGGAAGACCTGATTGGCCAATTAGACTTCCATTCCCGCTTCTACTCCATGATTCTGGCCGATGAAATGGCTACGGAAGCGGAACTACTTGAAGCTATTGATGAAATGCTGGACGAGTACATTGAACTTCGAGAGCAGATTCACAAACTTCAAGGTTGAACAGAAGGGGAGCCTGGCCAAGGCTTCCCTGTCTGCTCAATCTAAAAAACAGGAGGAATGAAAATGAATGCGAAACAGAAATTGAATGATTTAATAACAGAGTATTGTCTTTTGAAAACGGAAGAAGAACGTACGGCATTTGATAACAAGATGAAGCAAATGTTGGCTGAGATGGATCCGGAAGAACGAAAATCTTTCCGCATGGCTTTTCTTGAGTCTGCAAAGATAGCTTTGTCTGATGCGCGAGCTATTAAGGAGGATGTGGATTTTCGTTTGCAACTGAACGGTATAGAGGAGTATTTATCCCTTTCCAAAATCGCCGAAGATTACTTTGGTAAAAGCCGTAGCTGGTTGTATCAGCGTATTAATGGTTTAAATGTAAATGGTAAACCTGCACAGTTTACGGAAGAAGAAAAAAAACGTTTTGGAGAAGCTCTTCAAGATATTAGTCGTCGTATAAAAGATACAGCTGTTCGATTTAATTGATAAAACTTATAAATATGCTTTTGGCAGGTTATATTCTTTGTTGTAGCTTTCGTTATCATTCCTAAAAAATACACCTCATTCCGCTCATTTGAAATAAGTTATTAAATATTCTGATTATATTTGCAAGTTATCAACAGGAAAGACGACTTTTCAACAAAACAGGCATTGTTTTCGTTGAACGGGTTTGTGTTAGGTTTTTAATGTTTAGTTTTGCTCCCGAATAAATAGACAAAGTATGGGAAAGATTATCGCTTTAGCAAATCAGAAAGGTGGGGTAGGTAAGACTACCACTACGATTAATCTGGCTGCGTCACTGGCTGCACTCGAGAAAAAAGTGCTGGTGGTGGATGCGGATCCGCAGGCTAATGCTTCGTCGGGATTGGGGGTGGATATCCGGAATGTGGAACTATCTATCTACGAATGCCTGGTCAACGGTGACGATCCGAAAGGGGCTATTACCAATACAGAGGTGGAAGGATTGGATATTATCCCTTCCCATATCGACCTCGTGGGTGCGGAGATTGAAATGCTGAACATGGAGAACCGGGAACAGATATTGAAACAAGTGCTGGTCCCGTTGAAAGACCGGTATGATTATATCCTGATCGACTGTTCTCCCTCTTTGGGCCTGATCACGGTGAACGCCCTTACGGCTGCCGATTCGGTGATGATACCCGTTCAATGCGAATATTTTGCGCTGGAAGGTATCAGCAAACTGTTGAATACGATAAAGATTATCAAATCGAAGCTGAATCCTGCTTTGGAGATCGAAGGCTTCCTGCTGACGATGTACGATTCGCGCCTTCGTCTGGCCAACCAGATATATGAAGAGGTGAAACGTCCGTTCCGGGACCTGGTTTTCACAACCGTTATTCAGCGTAACGTCAAATTAAGCGAAGCTTCCAGCTACGGCAAACCTGTGTTGCTTTACGATGCCGAGTCGAAGGGAGCCCTTAATCACATGCAGCTTGCACAGGAGCTGATAGACAAAAATAAGTAATAACAAATTGACAATTGACAATTGACAATGGACAATTTAGCAGGCCCGTTTTCAATTATCAATTGTCAATTATCAATTGTCAATTAGAAATATGGCAGTAATGAAAAGATCGGCACTTGGCCGCGGATTGGATGCTTTGATAACGATGGACGACCTGAAGACGGGCGGTTCATCGTCTATTAGTGAAATAGAGCTGAGTAAAATCCAGCCCAATCCGGATCAACCCCGTTCTGTTTTTGAGGAAGAGACACTCGAGGAGCTGGCTACTTCCATCCGTTCCTTGGGCGTCATCCAGCCGATTACGCTGAAAGAGACAGGGCCGGACAAATATATGATTATCTCCGGTGAACGCCGCTACCGGGCCTCTTTGAAAGCCGGGTTGGAGCGTATCCCCGCCTATATTAAAACCGCTGCCGACGAGAATGTCGTCGAAATGGCGCTGATCGAGAATATCCAGCGTGAAGACCTGAACTCAATCGAAATTGCCCTGGCTTACCAGAAGTTGATCGACAGCTACGGGCTGACGCAGGAGAAGCTGAGCGAACGTGTCGGAAAGAAACGGGCGACGATCGCCAACTACCTCCGCCTCCTGAAACTTCCTGCCGAGATACAGATGGGGCTGAAGGATAAAAAGATCGACATGGGACATGCCCGCGCGTTGCTTCCCGTCGAAGATCCGGAAGTGCAGTTGGCCCTTTACGAGCAGATACTGGCGGAAGGATTGTCGGTGCGCAACGTCGAAGAGATCGTACGTGGCGGTGTAGATGCGGCAGCCCTTGAACAGGCAAAGAAAGAAAAGTCTGCCGAGCGGAAACCGAGATTGCCGGAGGAATTCAACTTGTTGAAGGATCATCTGTCCAGCTTCTTCAATACGAAAGTACAATTGGTGTGTAACGATAAAGGAAAAGGTAAAATCACGATCCCCTTTGCATCGGAAGATGAACTGGAACGGCTGATCGGCCTGTTGGATAAGTTGAAATGAGAAACGGAAGAGTGATTCGGATGAGCCAAAAGATAAACAAAGTAATACTTATATTAGCCCTACTGTGTAGCTGTGTATGGACCGGCTATGCACAAACGGAGATTACGGCAAAGCCGGATACGGTGATGTCTGCCGATTCGACAGTAAAAGCCGTGCTTTCGGCTGCCGACTCGTTACCCCAGCCCAAAGTGAAATTGAACGAGTTCAAGCCGGACCCGAACAAAGCCTTGCTTTATGCGTTGGTGCCGGGTTTGGGACAGATTTATAATAAGAAGTACTGGAAACTCCCGTTGGTGTATGGCGCCTTTATGGGATGTATGTATGCCATCACGTGGAATAACAAGAACTATAAGGATTATTCCGGTGCATATTTCGATATAATGGAGGACTACAGTAAGGTTCTGCAGGGGCAGCAACCGGGGCATGAACCCTATGAGGGACCCTGGAGTGATAGCTGGACGATCTTTGTGCCTGTCGGACAGGAGAGTTCGTATGTCTCGAACACCCAGTTCCAGGAGAACCTGAAGCGCCGGAAAGACTATTTCCGCCGTTACAGGGATTTGAGTATTATTATTACGGTAGGCGTGTACGCGATCAGTATAATCGATGCGTATGTGGACGCCCAGCTGTTTGACTTTGACATTTCTCCGGACCTGAGTATGCATTGGTCGCCGGAGGTTACGCCGAAGACCCGCTATACGCAGGCTTCGTACGGATTGAATTGCAGTTTTAAGTTCTAACATCATGAATAAAAACCTACTTATCCTATTCTGCCTGTTCTGCCTGATACAGCTATCCCGTGCACAGGATGCCATATTCGGCGAACCGCAGCATTCGACATTATCGACAGACTCGCTGTCTGACGTAGTGGGCCTGATACCTGAAAGCCTGGATGCCAATGTAGACAGTCTGTTGCATTCCTGGCACGTGCAATATTTTTCGAAAGTGGACGAATATTGCCATGATGACGAGGAGAATGTTTATTTCCCCGATTCCATTTATATCGAACGCCTGGAACGTCTGCCAAGCGTGATCCGTCTGCCCTACAACGAGGTGGTACGGGATTGTATTGATCTGTATGCCGCCCGCAAGCGCGACCTGGTGCGCTATATGTTGGGAATGGCTGACTTCTATTTTCCGATAATCGAGCAGGTGTTGGACAAGCACAATCTGCCTTTGGAACTGAAATACCTGGCTGTAGTCGAAAGTGCCCTGAATCCTGTAGCTCTTTCCCGTGTGGGAGCTTGCGGGTTGTGGCAGTTCATGCTTCCGACCGGAAAGATATACGGCTTAGAGATAAACAGCCTGCTGGACGAGCGCCGCGACCCGGAAAAGGCAACCGAGGCTGCCTGCAAATACTTTGAAGATATGTATGCCATCTATGGCGACTGGAATCTGGTGCTGGCTTCCTATAACTGTGGCCCGGGTAACGTGAACAAGGCGATCCGCCGTTCCGGCGGCAAGACCGACTTCTGGGAGATCTTCCGCTATCTGCCCCGTGAGACACGTTCGTATGTGCCGCTGTTCATTGCGGCCAACTACATCATGAATTATTATTGCGATCATAATATCTGTCCGTTGCAGACCAGTCTGCCGTTAGCGACCGATACGGTGATGGTGAGCAGTATGCTTCATCTGCAACAGGTTTCCGATGTGCTGGGTGTGGACATCGAACAGCTTCGCGCCCTCAATCCGCAATATAAGCGGGATATTATCCCCGGAAACACGAAACCGTCCGTGTTGAAGCTTCCCGCTAACCAGACATATGCGTTTGTCGACAAGGAAGATACCGTTTATACGCACCGGATCGAAGAACTTCTGGCGAACTGTGTGCCAGTCAATGCCGACGACGGATCGAAGAACTTGAGGCTCGAGAAGATCACGCACGTGGTTGCTTCCGGAGAAAACATCTATACCATCGCAAACCGTTACGGTGTGACCCCGAAAGATATCCGTAAATGGAACGGACTGAAGTCGAACCGCGTCGGTAGAGGGGCCCGCCTGCGCCTGCATGTCGATAACGGAGGAGTGACTTTTGCTTCTGCCAAGACACAGAAGGCGGAGAAAACAGAACCTGCCAAGGCTGTGCAGAAAGCGACTCCTGTCGCCACAAAGAGCAACCTGACCGCCCGCGCTACCGGTGGCAAGAGCCATACGTACACCGTACAGTCCGGAGACTCCCTGTATTCTATAGCCAAGAAATATCCGGGCGTTTCTACGGACGACTTGCAAAAGGTTAACGGGCTGACCAGCACTGATATCCGTCCCGGACAAGTCCTGAAAATACCTGTCGTCTAACTTTTTCTGTCGCTTTCGGGAATATATAAGCAAATATTTATATATATTTGCCTAATACACGTTTTAAATACGGAAGGGCATTCAATATGAGCGACATAAATAATACAAAAGACACAACGGAAATGCTGCCTGCGCAGGAGGTTAAACCTGTCCTCTCGCCGGACGAGCAGATGATACAGGACGGCTTTGACGAGCTGTTGCAGGATTATCTAAAATCAAACCATCGACGCAAGGTGGAACGTATTACCAAGGCGTTCAACTTTGCCAATCAGGCGCATGCAGGCGTGAAACGCCGTTCGGGTGAGCCTTATATCATGCACCCGATAGCGGTGGCGCGTGTCGTTTGCCGCGAGATGGGATTGGGGTCGACATCTATCTGTTCGGCTTTGTTGCACGATGTTGTGGAAGATACCGAATATACGGTTGAGGATATTAAGGACATGTTCGGCGAGAAGATCGCCCAGATCGTGGACGGTCTGACGAAGATATCCGGCGGTATCTTCGGCGAACAGGCTTCGGCACAGGCGGAGAACTTCCGGAAGTTGCTGTTGACTATGAGCGATGATATCCGGGTGATCCTGATCAAGATAGCCGACCGCCTCCATAATATGCGTACGTTGGGTTCCATGTTGCCCGCAAAGCAGTTTAAGATTGCCGGTGAAACGCTTTACCTCTATGCTCCCTTAGCGCACCGCCTGGGGCTTTTTACCATTAAGACGGAACTGGAAGACCTGAGCTTCAAATACGAACATCCGCAGGAATATGCCTTTATCAACTTGAAACTGAAATCGACCGAGGCTGCCCGTAACACCTTGTTCGAGCATTTCGCCGTGCCGGTGGACAAGAAATTGAAGGAAATGGGGTTGGACTATGAGATGCGCGCCCGTGTAAAGTCCGCCTATTCCATCTGGAACAAGATGGACAGTAAAGGCGTCAGCTTTGAGGATATCTACGATATATACGCTGTCCGCATCATCTTCGACCCGCTGCCGGGAGTGGATGAGAAGAACCAGTGCTGGGACATCTACTCGGCTATCACCGACATCTACCGTATCCGTCCCGACCGCATCCGCGACTGGGTGAGCCGTCCGAAAGCAAACGGTTACCAGGCGTTGCACCTGACCGTGATGGGTCCCGACGGGCAGTGGGTGGAAATACAGATCCGTAGCCGCCGTATGGACGAGATTGCCGAGAAAGGCTTTGCCGCGCATTGGAAATATAAAGAGCATAATGTGGAAGAAGATACGGAGCTCGATAAATGGTTGCAGACCATTACCGAGATTCTGGAAAGCCCGGACCCGAATGCGCTCGACTTCTTAGACACGATCAAATTGAATCTTTTCACCTCTGAAATATTTGTCTTTACCCCGAAAGGCGACATCAAGACGTTGCCGCAGGGAGCGACAGCACTCGACTTTGCCTATGCCCTCCACTCGGATATCGGTAATAAATGTATCGGGGCGAAGGTGAACCACCGGCTGGTTCCGTTAAGCCATCAGTTGGCAAGCGGCGACCAGGTGGAGGTCTTGACTTCCCGTTCGCAGACCCCGCAGCCGGAATGGTTGAACTTCGTGACGACAGCCAGGGCGCGTGCCCGCATCGACGGTATCCTGAAGAAGGGCCGTAAGGAAGCGGCAAAAGAAGGGGAGCTCAAGGTGATCGAAGCCCTTAAACGTAGCGCGCTGGAGGTCAATACGTCCAATCTGGATAAGCTCTGTATGTATTACGGTTTCTCCAAGCGTGAAGAGTTCTTCTATTCCGTGGAGAAAGGGGAGGTTATATTGCCGGAGAATCTCGGCAAGCTGTTGAAGGAGAAAACGGACAACGTCTTGTTCAAGTATGTGAAACAGGCGCTCCGTGTCGCTACAAAGGCGACTACCGGCAAGAAAGAGGAAGACGAAAAAGAGCAACCGAAGGAAAAGCCGAAATATGATAAGAAGAAACCTTATATCCTGAAGGAGGAGGCTTTCGAACGCAATTATGTGATTGCCGACTGTTGCAAACCGATTCCGGGAGATGAGTCCTTAGGCTTTATCAACGACGACGGCAATGTGGTGGTCCACAAACGTTCCTGCCCGATCGCCATGCGCCTGAAAAGCAGCTTTGGCGAGCGCATCCTGAACACGGAATGGAGCAGCCATCATTCTTCGTTTGAGGCGACGCTCGAGATCAAGGGCATCGATTCGATGGGAGTGCTCAATACGATCACCCGTACGATCTCCGATGATTTCAATGTCAACATCATCCGTTTATTGATAGAGGCCAAAGACGGTGTGTTCGAAGGGAAGGTGAAGATGAAGGTGCACGATGTGGAGGATATCCAGCGGATGTGCGTCACCCTTTCAAAGATCAAGAACATCAAGTCTGTTGCCCGCGTAGCGGATTGAGCCATCAGGCAATGGAGATCAGATAAGCCGTATAGCCGATGTAGCAGGCAATCATCACAATCCCTTCGATCCGTGTAATCGTCCGTTTCTTGAAGAACCATCCGAAGATGTAAAGCAGTACGCACGAACCGATCAGCACGCCGAGGTCCAGATTTGTAATGCCCTGTATATTGAGCGGACTGATAGTCGCGCTGCATCCTAAGACGAAGAAGATATTGAAAAGGTTGGAACCGATTACGTTTCCGATAGCCATTTCCGGATTCTTCTTTAGGGCGGCAACAACCGAGGTTGCTAATTCCGGTAGCGAAGTCCCTCCGGCAACCAGTGTCAGGCCGATAATAGATTCGCTGATACCTAAGCTGCGGGCGATTTCCGAGGCTCCGCTGACAAAGAACTGTCCGCCGTAGACCAATCCTGCTAAACCGCCGGCAATGAACAGGACGGACTTCCAGACAGGCATATCCTTGATTTCCGACTCGCCTTCGCTACTGCCGTTGTGGGCGATGGCGAACGTATATCCTAAGAAGATAAGGAAAAAGCACAGCAGGAGCATACCGTCGCTGCTGCTGATCGTATTGGCCGCCGCTTTGTTGATCAGCACATCGTTTGCGCAGATGAACAAGACGACGGAGGCCAGTATGCAAAGCGGGATTTCCTTGCTTAACGTACCTTTGGTTACACTGATCGGGACGATAGCGGCTGTACAACCTACAATCATCAGTGTGTTGAAGATATTGCTTCCGACAACATTCCCGATCGCCATGTCCGCGCTACCTTTCAGCGCTGAAACGACACTGACAGTCAACTCCGGGGCGGATGTCCCGAAAGCTACGATTGTCAACCCGATCACCAAGCTGGAGATATGAAAGCGTTTGGCAATCGAGGCAGCCCCGTCGGTCAGTGCGTTTGCACCGACCAGGATAAGGAGCAATCCTCCGATCAAAAGGACGATATTCATCAGAATGGCAGGTCGTCAATCGGGTTGGCCGGACCGAAGTCGGGAGCGGCTGATACGGCAGGAGCGGAGGCCGGTACGACGTTCTCCGGAGTCATGGCACCCGGTGCTGATTGTGGTGCGGCGGCCATCGGACGTTCAACTTTCCAGGCACTGATGTTTGTAAACCAACGTCCCTGATATTCGCGGCTGTCTATGTCGAAAGAAACTGTAAGTTCTTCTCCGGGCTGTATGGCTGCCTGCTCGATGCGGTCTGCACCGAAGATCTGGAAGCATACTTTCTTGGGGTATTGGTCATGTGTTTCCAGGACATACTCCTGCTTTTTCCACTCGTTTCCACTTTTACTGATACCGCCTTGGACAGGCAGTACGGCGATGATTCTTCCCGTAATTTCCATGTTTATTGTTTTATTAAATTGCTGCGAAGGTACGATTTTCCGGCATAACAAGCTAATTCTTTGAGTCTGTTTTTACCTGCAGGAGGCTATTTGGGAGTGTCGAGAACCTCGAACGCATCCTTCATGGCAAGCAGCTCTTCCTTGATTTGTTTCAACCTGTTCACGATCTCTTCGTGGCGGATGGTTGTGTCCGGGTTTTCTTTCAGTTTTTGTCGCGCTCCCGCCAGTGTCATGCCGCGTTCTTTCACCAGGTGATAGACCAGGCGTATGGCGTCGATATCTTCCTGGCGGTAGGAACGCGTTCCCTTGCCTGTCTTGCGCGGGCTGATCTGGTCGAATTCCTTTTCCCAGAAACGCAGTGTCGACTCGTTGACGTCGAACATCTGCGCCACCTCGCTGATGGAGAAATAGAGCTTTAGATTTTTATCTTTATTTAATGCCATCCTATTAAACAATGTTTAATCCATAACCTGGCCGTGATTTTCGGCGATCTGTATCATGCGGTCGTATTCTTCCGGAGTGAGGTCCATGTAGTAGTACTTGGACGGGTTGTCGTGTTTGCCGCGGACAATCACCTCGTAGTGGAGGTGCGGGCCGGTCGACTTACCGGTGTTTCCTACTTCACCGATCACTTCCCCGCGTTTCACCTTCTGCCCGACACGTGCACGGAACTTGCTCATGTGTCCGTAGAGTGTCTGGAAGCCGTGTCCGTGGTTGATCATCAGACAGTTCCCGTATCCCTGTTTCCAGGCGGCGAAGGTGACGACGCCGTCGCCGGTTGCATATATTTCCGTTCCGACTTTGGCGGAGAAGTCCATGCCGGAGTGGAAACGGGGCGTACGGTAAATCGGGTCGATGCGGACACCGTAACCGGATGCCGTACGTTTCAGGTCTTTATTCGAGATCGGCTGGATAGCCGGAATACATTTGCTTCGTTCCTCCTGATTCTTGCCGAGTGTGATCAGCTCTTCCAGTGAATTGGACTGGACATAAAGCTGTTTGCTCAGCATATCCATCTTTTTGGTGGTCGCAACGACCAGGTCCGGATTGGACAGGCTCATCAACTGCTCGTACCGGTTCGAACCTCCGAAGCCGGATTTGCGGACGGATTCGGGAATGGATTCTGCCTGGAAAATGGCACGGTACAGGTTTTCGTCACGCTGTTGTATATCGTCCAGCACTTCCAAAGCATTGGTCAGGCGTAGCGAAAGCACCTCATACTGTGTTTGTAACAGTTTGTTTTCCTTCTTCAGAAGCGATTCGACGGGCGAGTCGAACGTGCGTGACAGGATATAAAAAATACCTACGCCGATCGCAATACCGATGCTCAAATGTCGGAGTACACCGAAAAAACGGTCTTTGGCGGAGGGGTAAACACGTTCGTAACTGAGCGTGTTGGGGTTATATAAGTAATATGTTTTTCTGCTTTTAAATAGTTTCATCAAATATTTTCTTGCTTGGATACGTGCAAAAATAATAATTTGCTGTACTTTTGCAAATTGTTTTTCAGAATATTAACGAGACTATATAGAATAGATTATGTTGACAGCAAAAGAAATCCGTGAATCATTTAAAGACTTCTTCGCTTCCAAGCAGCACCAGATTGTGCCTTCTGCTCCGATGGTAGTGAAGGGTGACCCTACATTGATGTTTACCAATGCAGGTATGAACCAGTTCAAAGATATAATCCTGGGGAACGTACCCCGTAAATATCCACGTGTCGCGGATTCACAAAAGTGTCTTCGCGTAAGCGGCAAGCATAACGACCTGGAAGAGGTGGGACACGATACGTATCACCACACCATGTTCGAGATGTTGGGTAACTGGTCGTTCGGTGACTATTTCAAACAGGAAGCGATCAACTGGGCATGGGAATACCTGGTAGACGTGTTGAAACTGAACCCCGACCGCCTGTATGCAACCGTATTCGAAGGAAGCCCTGCCGAAGGTCTTTCACGCGATGACGAAGCAGCCGGATATTGGGAACAATACCTGCCGGCAGACCATATCATCAATGGTAACAAACACGATAACTTCTGGGAAATGGGCGATACGGGTCCTTGCGGTCCTTGCTCAGAAATCCATATCGACCTCCGTACGGACGAAGAGCGTGCCGCTGTCCCCGGACAGGAGATGGTGAACAAAGATCATCCGCAGGTGATCGAAATCTGGAACCTTGTGTTCATGCAATATAACCGCAAGGCTGACGGTTCGCTGGAACCGCTGCCTGCCCGCGTAATCGATACCGGTATGGGATTCGAGCGTCTGTGTATGGCTTTACAGGGAAAAACGTCCAACTACGATACGGATGTTTTCCAGCCGATCATCAAAGTGATTGCCGGTATGGCCGGTACGACTTATGGCAAGGATAAACAACAGGATGTGGCTATGCGTGTGATCGCCGACCATATCCGTACGATCGCTTTCGCGATTACTGACGGCCAGTTGCCTTCCAATGCCAAGGCCGGTTATGTGATCCGCCGTATTCTGCGCCGTGCCGTTCGTTACGGCTATACGTTCTTGGATCGCAAAGAATCCTTTATGTATAAGCTGCTGCCGGTGCTGATCGAAACGATGGGCGATGCCTATCCCGAACTGATCGCACAGAAGTCGCTGATCGAAAAGGTGATCAAGGAAGAAGAAGAATCTTTCCTCCGTACGCTGGAAACAGGTATCCGCTTGTTGGATAGGAAGATGGAAGAAACGAAGGCTGCCGGTAAAACTGTGATCAGCGGTGTGGACGCCTTTACTTTATATGACACATACGGATTCCCGTTGGATTTGACTGAATTGATCCTGCGTGAAAACGGTATGGAAGCAAATATCGACGAGTTTAACGTCGAAATGCAGAAGCAGAAAGACCGTGCCCGCAATGCTGCCGCGATCGAAACAGGCGACTGGGTGGTGCTGAAAGAAGGCGAATGCAAGTTCGTGGGTTACGACCTGTTCGAATGCGACGCCGAAATCATGCGTTACCGCCAGATCAAACAGAAGAATAAGGTATTATATCAGATCGTTCTGGACCAGACTCCTTTCTATGCGGAAATGGGTGGACAGGTCGGCGATACCGGTTGGCTGATTGCCGACGGCGAAACGGTCGACGTGGTTGATACGAAGCGTGAGAATAACCTGCCGGTTCATCTGGTAACTAAATTGCCGAAAGATGTAACCGCTACTTTCACAGCTAAGATCAACGAAAAGAAACGTATCCAGTGCGAATGCAACCACTCTGCCACTCACCTGTTGCACGAGGCTTTGCGCGAAGTGCTGGGGACACATGTCGAACAGAAAGGTTCTTACGTTTCTCCCGAGTCGCTGCGTTTCGACTTCTCCCACTTCCAGAAAGTAACGGACGAAGAGATCCGTCGGGTAGAACAGTTAGTGAGCGAAAAGATCCGTGCCGACTACCCGTTGGAAGAACATCGCAGTATGCCGATCGCTGAGGCGAAGAAGTTAGGTGCGATGGCGCTGTTCGGTGAAAAGTATGGTGACGAGGTTCGTGTGGTTAAGTACGGCAGTTCTATCGAATTGTGCGGTGGTACGCATATTCCGGCAACCGGTATGATCGGTTCCCTGCGTGTGATCGCCGAAAGCTCTATCGCTGCCGGTGTCCGCCGTATCGAGGCTGTTACAGCCGAAGGAGCTGAGAACTATACATTCATGTTGCAGGATTCCCTCCGTGAACTGCGCGCCATGTTCAACAATGTTCCGAACCTGGCACAGACCATCCGGAAATCCATTGAAGAAAATGCCGAACTGAAAAAGCAGGTAAGCGATTACGTGAAAGAGAAAGTTCAGCAGTTGAAGAAGGAATTGATTGCAAAAGCGGTTGAACGTCACGGTGTGAAACTGATCGTCTTCCGTGGTGAAGCCAGTGTGGAAGCAATCAAAGACCTGGCTTTCCAGATTAAGGGAGAAAGCAATACGGATGAAAAAGTATTCTTCGTAGCCGGAATCAAAGACGCTGACAAATGCGCATTGACGGTTATGCTGAGTGATCCGTTGGTAGCGGAAGGCATGAATGCCGGTAAACTGGTGAAAGACGCAGCCAAACTGATCCAAGGCGGCGGCGGTGGACAGCCTCACTTTGCAACTGCCGGCGGAAAGAATCCGGACGGCCTGGCACAGGCTATCGAGCATATCCTCGAAGCTGCCGGTTTGAAATAAAGAACCGAATAAATAGTTGTTTCCCCTGCATGGAATTTTTGTTTCATGTAGGGGAAACTTTTGTTCCATGCCCATGAAACTTTTGTTTCCTGCCCATGGGATTTTCTTTTCCCCCGTTTTGATAATCGGATAACAAATAATACCTTTGCCGGAACGATATTAATTAATAAGGACATTATGGCCGCTCAAAAAGTAGTAATCAGCAAAGACCTCAAAGCCGACTTGCAGGCGTTTTTTGCTTCTCTGAGTTATGATAAGCTCTTTATCCTGACCGATACGAATACACAAGATAAATGCTTCCCGCTGGTAAAAGATATCCCTGCTTTTCAGGATGCTCCTGTCATTACCGTGCAGGCGGGCGATACGCATAAGGACATCGAACAGGTCGCTTCTATCTGGGCACGCCTCTCCAATGAAGGTGCTTCCCGTAATTCCCTGTTGGTCAACTTAGGAGGTGGCATGATTACTGATATGGGAGGTTTTGCCGGCGCAACTTTTAAACGGGGTTTGCGTACCGTCAATATCCCGACAACCCTGATGGCTTCTGTCGATGCCGCGGTGGGAGGGAAGACCGGTGTCAACTTCAACGGCTTGAAGAATGAGGTCGGTTCGTTCTATCCTCCCGAATGCGTTTTTATCGATTGCGAGTTCCTGCGTACGTTGGACCGTGATAACTTGTTGTCCGGTTATGCAGAGATGATCAAGCATGCGCTAATCAGTTCGATGGATATTTATGCGTCCGTGATGTTGTTCGACCTCGATGCGAAGATCGATTATGCTTTCCTGAATAAGATGGTGGCCCAGTCTGTCGCCGTGAAAGAACGTATTGTCGAGGAAGACCCGAAAGAACATGGTATCCGTAAGGCGCTTAACTTCGGCCATACGATCGGGCATGCCTACGAAAGCCTGTCGTTTCGGAAGAACCGCCCTCTGCTGCACGGGCACGCTGTCGCTGCGGGTATTGTGAGCGAATTATACCTCTCTTATAAGGTTTGCGGGTTCCCGATGGACAAACTGAGCCAGGTTGTCTATTATCTGAAGGAATATTATCCGGCTTTCGTCTTCGATTGCAATGATTATGACACCTTGTACGAGCTGATGACGCACGATAAGAAAAACGAGGCGGGAATTATCAATTTTACCCTGCTTTCCCAAATCGGTGACGTCCAGATTAATCAGCAGGTCAGTAAGGAAAAAATCCTCGAGTCGTTGGATTTTTACCGTGAAAGCTTTGGCGGATAACGAAAAATATTTACCTTTGCAGCCGTAAAACAAAGCGGGGTGTAGCTCAGCCCGGTTAGAGTACGCGTCTGGGGGAAGGATTCCCTAATTATTTTTTGATCTTTATTATTTATTAATATACAGGGAGTTAAGCTAAGCGGCTTAACTCCTTTTTCTTTTCCTTCTACCACTTTCCTAAAACATTCATGACATAATGGTGCAAATGAATGCAAATTCTTCAGTTCCTTTTTCATATTGTTCTTTTCTTTGATTTTGATCTAAAGGTCGGACCTTTAGTTTGTTAGAGCAACAAATTGTCAAAGATTCATGGAAACTTCTTTGATTGTAAGTGACATCTTCTTATATTATTTATTCCCTTTCGGTATGATTTCTCTCCGTATAGGCTGTTTTCTTTTGTTTTTGAAAGGTGTTATTTCCTTTCGGGAAAATCTTGTACTTCCTTTCAAATTTCTCCTTAAAACCTAATAAATTACAAATGTTATCAATAAAAAAAGGACGTTGATGCGCCCTTTTTTATTATTATTATTCTGAAGCTCGACTAACAATACTTATACCACTAACATCATTCCAACGATCATATTCTTTTGCAAACACATCGATTGTTACTCCCATCTTTTTTGCTCTTCTTTCAACTTCATCTATCCCTATTTTATTGATGACTTTCTTTAAGACCTCATTCTTCCATAAATTCTCATAGGCTTCTTCAATAGGGATGATACTTAAAATTTTCTCTATTCGTTCATCATCTAATCCTTCCCTTTTCAAATGGGTGATTAGCTCTTCTCTTATTCGGTCTGTATTCATAGTCGTTTATCTGAATCTTAATGATTTTGTGCTACTTATTGATTCTTTCTTTACAGGAATAGAGAGTAATTTTTTGCCATATCTGTTCAATATTTCTATAAATACATCTTGTTTTTTTGCTACATTGTTCCCTACTTTAACATCTAAACTTGCATTATCGATGAAAACTGATTGATTAAAAGAAATGGGATCATCTAAACTCGGTTTATTATATAAATATTCTGATGGAGTTACTTCGTTACCGATTACAACTCTCCATTTAGCAAAACCTTGATCTTTCCATACTACATCCTTATCTTTATTATTTATAAAAGATATGACAAACATAGGAGCCTCTTGAAATGGATTAACAGGAGCAAAACCAGTTTCTATCTCTATTACTTTTAATTCAAACTCTTTCTCGAAGTTTTTAAGGTCTTCAAATGAAATATTAGCATCTTTCATGATTGACAATTGTATACTATCTGGTCGTTGTTCTATTGTTGTGCCAGATTCGTTTGTCTGATGATCAGTAGGTCCAACAATGTTTGTCATTATCAACAAAAATATTACGACCAAAATAGACAAATACAACCAAACTAATGACGCTTTGGAAATCTTTCTTTTCTTTTTTGACTCTAAAGTTACTTTCTTTTCGTATGTCGTCAACTTTGATCCGCAACGAGAGCAATATCTTGATGCTTTTTTATAATACACCGTTTTACAGTTTGGACAAATTTTTTGCTCTTGTAACTCATCATTCTTTTTTTCTTCTTCTGTTGCTTCCATATCCCTTTTCTTTCTATGATTTATATCTGTTTTTTACTTACACAATGATAAGATGTTATTATGCTTAAAATCCAAATGCCAATCATTATACATATATCTTGTGTAATTCGGTCATATCCTAATTTTATAGTCCCATCAATCATGTTTTGTATAGTGATTTTTACAATTTCCATTGGATGTGCTATAATATCATAACCAAGGAATAAATACATCCCAATACATAAAATAGACCAACCCCATTTTTCTGTATAAAGTAACCCGAAAGGGCCTAAAAATATGGTTAACAATAGTGCAACTCCTCTGTCTTTTTTCATTTTTCTATTTATTAGGTGATTACTTCTATTTAAATCTAAAGGTCGGACCATTTATTCATCTGGTCAACATTCTTCTAATGTATTTTCCCAACGGTCAGAAAGTTTCTCACCCTCATAAATCCAATAGGGAGTTGGGTGAGTTATATATGGCAATAATCGTTGTGTCGCGGCACTTAAAGACATGGTTTCTCCTTTATATTTTACCTTATTGCCTTCTACAACCTCTATTTCAACCTGATCATCATTCACAAATTTCAATATGGATCCGACAGGAATTTCCATCCTTTCAAAATTAAAGGCAGGTCTTTTCTTCTTCATTATTTCTCTTGCAACCTTCTCTTCCGTACTTACCTCGGCATCCAAATCGCTATTTACTTCTTTTTGCATGTTGTTTGGACCCAATATTTCCAAAATCGCAATGACTCGCTCCGTATCTATTTTAAAAAACTCCCTATTAGGATTGATACGGTCTGGAGCAAAGGCTATATGCAAGGCTTTTTCTGCTTTGGCAAAGTCCTTTACCTCACAGGCATATACACATTCAAAAGGTAGTGGCACGCCGGTACTACTATATAATTCTTTCATTCTTTGAGCAATTTCCATCCTGGATGTCATTCCAATTTTGACAAGTCCTGGCATTGCAGGGTTCGTCAGTGCATAAACAATACCTACATTTTCCTCTTTCTTTGTTTCATTTCCATGATTCATTTCTTGATTTGCCATCTTTTTTAATAGTATTGGTCAGTGCGTCATAATATAAAGTCCCATCTTTACCAACCTATCGGTCTTCAAGGTCTTTTCTTACCTCTTTTCTCTTTTTAACGTCGGTCCTTTCATATAAAGGACCGACCTTTATGTTCTCAATTTATTTTATAGGATGATGAGCTGGGCTATTTACTACAATACATTGATATTCCACCCAGTTTCGAAGAGGAAGTTAACAAAAAAGGAACGTGAAACTGTTAGTCTATCCCATTATTGAAGCTCTGGACTGCTCTGTACAAAGGATAAACGTAACAGTCCACGCTCCTTATACTATAATCCTATTGGATAGTAGCATAACAAAGCATGGACGTTACTTATTTATCTCCCTTTGTACATGAAATTGTCCAGATCTCAATAATTGGGAAATATCTAAACGCCCTGTCCGTTCCTTACGGACAGAACAAAAGTAATCAAAATCTTTATCTTGTCAATGATTCATTGCTCTTTTTACTTCTTCTTCTTGTCTCTTATACTCATCTCTTACTTTATCATTCAATTCATCAATCATGGATAGGGCTGGGCTGCTCTTTTTCAACTCCTCCTTTATTTCTTTGATCTTTTTAAGGACATTACTTTTGTTCTGTGCAGTAATCTTTCCTTTTTTGGAAGCAATATCCACTTCTCTCTCCATATCAAAAGCCATTACACATAAACGTAAGCAAGTCTCATACAAATCTTTCTTTCCATTTAAATTTATCTCACAATAATCTTCGAGCGATTCTAATCGTTTTTCAATACTATTATACATATCATACCATAGTTTTATCAATTCACGATAAAAATCCCCAGAAAACAATTCAAAACAACGAATTTCGCGCTTAAAAATATATTTCGGATTCTTTATTCTAAACTCATACCTTAATAAATTTACAAATCTATCGACTAAAGGATAGCCATTTGAATTACTTAACTCTACATTCTTATCATATAAACACAATTGTAGGTTATCTCCATTTTTCCTCTTGCTCTCTTTATTAAAATATAGGCTTGTAACATTTATATCGGACCGGCTAAATCCTTTTAAATAATATAGTTTTGAAAAGTAGAGCTGTGGTTCATACTTCATTTTGAAAGTCTGGGCAATATCAATTCTTTTTACTTTCGCTTTTTCTAAAGGCACTCCTATAACTTTTCCCAATCCTTTTATAACCTTCTCTACTTCATTAAACTCTAACCCATATATATTATTATTTTTGTACCATTTCGTTAAACTCCCCTTTATTCGCAAGGTTGTTCCTGCTATTTCTATCTTTATGTTCTCTAACCAACATACAATCTTTCCATCCGTACTTGACTTCTTATCAATATTTATATAACATGGTATCTCTTCTTTAAACGAGATAGGAGTGTCTAAATCACACTCCCTTATTTCTAAATGTATTGTATCATACATACTATTCCTCCTCTCTATATAATATTAATATCAATAAAACATTTATATTATTTATCTTATTATTATTATTAATTTCCGAATTGATGACAAAACTCTTCTGTTGTGCCGATTCGATTTCTTTTCAGCCATGCTTCGATCTCTGAACGAGAGAAATATAATCTTCCTTTCTTGTTCGGATTGAGCTTATAGTGAGGAATTTCACGGTCACAAACCATATGATATATCTTACTTTTAGATAATCTCGTTAATTCGCAAGTTTCTTCTATAGTAATGACATCGCTTGGTATATTCATCAAAGATTTGTTGATGAAATTCGACTGCAAGTCCTTCTTCTTCTCATTGTGGCAAGAACTTCCCTCTTTTCGAACCTTACTATCTGATATTTCGGCACTCCTTTCTTCTAATAACCTTATATAGGTAATAAGATTCATATTTTCCAATTGTAAAAGGTCTTGCAAAAGGAATGCTGCGTTATTCCAATCTTTATTTATTTGTATTCCGATAGGAGAGTCCTTCTCTATTTCGAATCGGGCAATCTTCTTTCTTATACCATCGAGTGTAAGAGCTATTTTCCCTAAATCATAATAACCTTTTCGAAAGGCATCAATATTATCCTGTTCTGTAATAACTCCATAACGTTCATATCGCTCATTCAGTAGCTTATTAGCCTTATTTATCTGTTTGTTAATCAAATAAATATCATTGGATGTGTTGCGACTGATATATTTCTCAATATCATTTACATCTAAACATTTTGTTGTTGCGATCAATTTCTGATAGAAATTTTCGTATGCTGTTGTTCTCATATGGCTATATTATTTTTATATAATGATTTGTTTGTAATGTCTTCAATTAGGTTACTACCAAAACTATCCAAGTAAGTGTTCGTTGTCTTCAGATCCTTATGCCCCATAATTTGGCTTATAATCTCTCTTGGCGTGCCATCTTCTTGCAATGTCATTGCCATCGAATGGCGACTAACATAACTTGTCAATTTCTCCGGTAGTTGCAACTCCTCCGCCATATTTTTTAAATGTTTGTTGTATATGGCTAATCTTCGGCGTTGATGCTCATACAATTTCTCTCCCTCGTAATTTATCGATATGATAGGCAATAAATAATCTTCAATTAAAACCGTATTCTCTTTAAACCAGACAAGCAAAGCTCTTAAATCGTTATTAATCGGAACTTTAATAAATTTAGCTCCTTTGCTATGTCTGGTTTTCTGTCTTTTATACATAATATATTCTTTCCCTCCTTCTATTTGGATGTTACTTTTCTTTAAGTTAGCCATATCAATATAACTCATCCCAAAACAAAAATAAGAGAAGAGGAAGAGGTGTCGGGCTATTTCATTTACTTTACTTTTTGACTTCATATTCATCAATTTATTTAAAGAAACGTCGGACAAATACCTTTTCTTTGTTTCTTCTTCCAAGGCAGAGATGCAAAATCCCCCTTTCCCAAAAGGATAGCTACTTGCATTATACTCCTTTTCCAAAATAGCTTTGTTCAGGACGGCTCTTAATGTCTTCATATTATGTTTTCTTGTATTCCCACACCACCCTTTCTTTTCCATAAATGCATTATAGGCATTTACATACTTTATATCAATTTCTTGGAAGGTTCTTGTATCCAATTTCTTGTCAAAGAGATGAAGGTTATAAATCGATTTCTCCCATACTTTGGCATTTCCGATATGTCCAGTATCCTTCATGGTTGCAACACACTTATTTACATAATCAAGAAACTTTCCTTGTTTACTTTTGTGTAGGAAGGCATCTTCAAATTGATTTAAAGTCCAGTCAATACTATCTCTATCGAAATTCAGTTCGATCATCTTCGCTCTGCCTGCCAATTCCATTAATCGGGCGTTATATTCTTTGTTCATAGGACAAACCTTTTTATTGGAAATGAAACGTTCTGCCTGTTCATCCCATTCTTCTTTTTTGGCATAGAGCCCCGATGAGCAATATTTACTCCTCATATTCTTTATTATACGGAGTGAAACTGGATATGTCCCATCCTTTCTTTTATTTGCAGTATGCAGCACAAATTTAAATGTAGCCATCTTTATTTAAATAATTTCGTTTATTACAAAGGTAAAACATGGATTTCAAATGATCACTCAAAGTGTGTTATAGTTGTGATACTCAATTAGTAACATTTAACCTTTTATCCTCTTTATGTTAAAATGGGCTTTTCTCTTTCCTAAAACTTTCCTAAAATAATAGATGTCCTCTCGTGTAGTAGAATGCAATTCAAATTAATATCCTTATTGAAATATCTTCTTATAAATAAGGACTTTATAGACGAATATACTCTCGAATATCCTTTTTTGTCAAAAAAGCCATCAAAAATTTGCGAAATACCGCATAAAACCTTACTTTTGCACTCGAAATAACAAAGCGGGGTGTAGCTCAGCCCGGTTAGAGTACGCGTCTGGGGGGCGTGTGGTCGGAAGTTCGAATCTTCTCACCCCGACAATAGCTGAGTAAAGAAAAAAAGAGGCTTACAAGAAATTGTAGGCCTCTTTTTTCATGTTGTTATTTGTCGTTCATTTGCTCCAACAGAAGGGGAGCACACTTAAAATGAATGATTGTCCTGGGAGACAGTTGTACGGTTGTTCCGTTTCTGGGATTCCGCGCCGGGCGGCTGGTTTGTAAACGTGGCTTGAATGAGCCAAAACCGTGCAGGCAGATTCTTTGCCCTTCTTTGGCTTCCTGAATAATCAGTCTTTGCATTTCATCGATTGTTCGTCTTACGTCCTTCTTGTCTAAACCTGTCTTCTCTGACAGTGCGTTGATTAGCTGATTTCTGTTCATGACCTTTGTTATTAATTCTGTGTTCTGTAAAATGAAGGCGACACGCCTGTATGTTTCCTGAAAAAGCGTCCTAACGATGTCTGATTGGAGAAATGGGTCCGTATGGCAATCTCCTGAATGTTCAACGATGAATTCTTTAACAGGAATTTGATCTCTTGTATGATATATTCGGTGATCCAGTCTTTGGCCGATTTGCCGCTGACTTCTTTGACAACCATTGTCAGGTATTTTGGAGTGATATATAGTTTGTTTGCATAAAACGTCACACTCCTGTTATCTTTGTAATATTTCATGATGAGTTGGAAGAAGCCGTTTGCCAACTCTTTTTTGTGGCTGTTGAGCTTGAATTGTGCGTTCTGTGAATTTATTTTGTACGCATTATAAATATCCAGATAGAGTATCCGCATGAGATGGATGATCGAATCTTTGCGATATAGGTTTTCCGGTCCCTTTGCTTTGGAATATACCAATTGAAAGAAATTAATGTATCTGGATATTTCCAACTCCGATAAGTTGTAATAGTAGTGACTCCTCATGTAGAAAAAGAAAAGAGGTGAAAAGCGGCAGAGACCGCTAAGCACATCGTTGTAAAGATTTATGGATAACGAAAAGTAGCTGACCGTAAAATCTTTACTACTTTCCGACAGAGAAACTAACTGCCCCGGGAAAATAACAACCAATTCTCCCTTCATAAACAAATGGTCATACTCATGGATGTCCACTTTAGCACTTCCTTTCGTGCAAAAAGCAACGATTGCTCTGCGGGAATAAGAAGGATATAAAGGGATTGGGAATTCCGTCGAGTTCTCGAATATCTCAAAATCATTTTCTAAAGAATGAGAAGCCGCGTTTTTATCTGATGTCCTTTTATATTTGCTGCCTGACATGTCTATTTTCGTTTCGTACGTAAAAGTATAATTTCGTCCCTAATGAAATTCGGTTAGTGCCTGTTTGGTATAACTTTCCAGAAATCTGGTACTGATTGACGGCACTTTTTATCTATACGATTTTACCCATGCACTTAACAGGGAAGATAATGTTTTGTTTAATTGGAGTTTGTAAAGAATTTTAATGCAAATAAGTCCGTATATGGAACGGTTTTCTGAAGAAAAGAACGTGAGGCCGCTTAATTTAAGATATGCACGGAAAAAAGAAAAACCGGAACAGTCCTAACGATTGTTAGAACCATTCCGGTTTTTTTGTAATTATAGAGTTCTTAAATTCTTACCAGGTAATCTGCGGCAAGAATTTGGAAATCGTCTTTTTCAACTCGACAATATTAATAGGCTTGGTGATGAACCCGTTACTACCTGCGGCACGGGCCGCTTCCATATCGTTTTCGAAAGCATAGGCGGACTGCATGATAATAGGTATCTGTGTGTCTTGCTTCCGGATCTCCTTTAAGGCATCGATACCATTCATTTCCGGCATCTTTATGTCTAATAAGATCAAGTCTGCCCCCTGTTCGGCGTAGACTTTCAAAAGCTCACGTCCTGTTCTTGCTTGCAGAACATTACAGTGTCTTTTTAATATGGTTTTTAATAATAGGAAGTTGCTTTCCTCATCTTCTGCAATCAGAATAGTTACATTCTTGTTTTCTTCGTTTGTGCCCATAGCTTTTATATTATCTGTGAACAAATTTCAGCATTAATTTTTACATAACCAAATAGAATAGAACTTATTCTCTATTTTATGGCTTGATTCTCTTGTCTAATTGGAAAAAAGCCTTTAATGGAATTGTCATCTGTTTTTCATAATTCTTTAAAAATAAAAAGAGGGAAAGGATGAAAGATCAAAGGATGTTTGTATATTTAGTGCATTAAATGGAACGGGGCGGTAAAACTTACCGTCTTTGGGAATGGTTATTAATAAAAAACAAGTATAACTTTTAAATCAAACATCATGGGAAAGAGTCAATTAATTCACAACAATGAGTTTCACCTGATCAATAAGGCAGAAATTCGCAAAGCAACAGGAAAATTGGTAGAAGCATTGAATCTGGCTGCGGGTTCTACAGACGGGTTCGATATTTACAAGGTGGTAGACGCCTATTTCACCGATCTGGACAAACGCCATGAGATAAACGCATTGCTGGGTCTCGGCGAAAGCTGCAAGTATTATGGTGAACAGGAACAGATAGAGGAAGCGATAAAGGAGGTAGACTAAGGCGCTTTCTCTATTCTTTTTTTCAGGCAATAAAAAAGGAGATATCCATGAATGGAAATCTCCTTTTTCTTTTATCAGGATTGACAGATATTATTTACCAGCCAATTTTTCTTTCAGAGCAGCGAGTTCTTCAATGTCACCCAGTGTAGTCTTTTCAACCGGACCGGTTACCATTGCAGATTCTTCTTCCTTCTTGCCACCGCGTTTAGCAGACGGTTTCTTTTCACCAGTTTCTTTCTTAGCGCCCTTCTGTTCGTCTTCGAAGATACGGCTGTGAGAAAGGATGATTCTCTTAGCTTCCTTGTTGAATTCGATTACCTTGAACTGCAGTTTTTCGTCTACAGCAGCCTGAGAACCGTCTTCTTTTACCAGATGTTTCGGAGTAGCGAAACCTTCAACGCCGTAAGGCAGAGAGATTACAGCACCCTTATCCAGTACTTCGATGATTGTTCCTTCGTGGATAGAACCTACAGTGAAGATTGTTTCGAATACATCCCAAGGATTTTCTTCCAGCTGTTTGTGGCCTAAGCTCAAACGACGGTTTTCCTTGTCGATTTCCAGTACCTGAACTTCGATTTCTGCACCGATCTGAGTGAATTCTGACGGGTGTTTGATTTTCTTTGTCCAAGACAGGTCGGAGATGTGGATCAAGCCGTCAACACCTTCTTCGATTTCTACGAATACACCGAAGTTAGTAAAGTTACGTACTTTAGCCATGTGGCGAGAACCTACCGGGAAGCGAGATTCGATATCTTCCCAAGGATCAGCTTTCAGCTGTTTGATACCCAGGGACATCTTACGTTCGTCGCGGTCCAGTGTCAGGATAACGGCTTCGATTTCGTCACCAACTTTCATGAAGTCCTGAGCAGAACGCAAGTGCTGAGTCCAAGACATTTCAGATACGTGGATCAGACCTTCTACGCCCGGAGCGATTTCGATGAATGCACCGTAGTCAGCCATAACGACAACTTTACCTTTTACTTTGTCACCAACCTTCAGGTTTGTATCCAAAGCATCCCAAGGATGCGGAGTCAGCTGCTTCAAGCCGAGAGCGATACGTTTCTTTTCGTCATCGAAGTCAAGGATAACCACGTTGATCTTCTGATCCAGCTGAACGATTTCTTCCGGATGAGAAACACGGCCCCAAGACAAGTCTGTGATGTGAATCAAACCGTCTACGCCACCCAGGTCGATGAATACGCCGTAAGAAGTGATATTCTTAACCGTACCTTCCAGTACCTGGCCTTTTTCAAGTTTGGAGATGATGTCTTTCTTCTGCTGTTCGAGTTCAGCTTCGATAAGAGCTTTATGAGATACAACAACGTTTTTGAATTCCTGGTTGATCTTCACGATCTTGAATTCCATTGTCTTACCTACAAATACATCGTAGTCGCGGATCGGTTTGACATCGATCTGAGAACCCGGCAAGAATGCTTCGATACCGAATACGTCAACGATCATACCGCCCTTCGTACGACATTTAATGTAACCTTTGATGATTTCGTCTTTTTCAAGAGCTTCGTTAACACGATCCCAAGAGCGTGTAGCGCGTGCTTTCTTGTGAGACAGGATCAACTGTCCTTTTTTGTCTTCCTGGTTTTCGATGTAAACTTCTACTTCGTCACCAATTTTCAGATCCGGATTGTAACGGAACTCAGCCATAGATACAACGCCATCTGATTTGAAACCGATATTCACTACAACTTCACGTTTGTTCATTGCAGTTACAGTTCCCATAACGACTTCTTTGTCCTTTACGGTGTTCAAAGTTTCGTCATACGTTTTTACAAGATCGTCCTTGCTTACCTGACCGTAAGATTCGCCCTCTTCAAGAGCATCCCAGTTGAAATCTTCAATGGGTTGAATGTTCTTTAAATTTTCCATTCTCTAATTGTTAATACTTAAGTTTGTTTTAATTAGTAAGTTAGACATTATGTTGTCATCTCTCAAAAATCGGGGC
>QWCH01004210.1_pt1 | contig 25207 bp, 14 predicted proteins | sample 1972671 | NCBI WGS metagenome assembly QWCH01 (sample SAMN09866713, study PRJNA288562) | Human gut metagenome isolate term3_stool, whole genome shotgun sequencing... | isolation source: gut | host: Homo sapiens | place: USA: California
AATGTAGACCGTGTGCAGCAGATTATTAATTCTGCTTATAAGTATAACAAAAAAGTAGTCATCGAGGGACGCAGCATGGTCAATGTTATCTCCACTGCTGCAGAGCTTGGCTATATCAATGTGCCGGATAATATAAACATGGGATACAGTCATTTTTATGCGGAAGTGCTTCGGGTGAAGAAAGTGGCTATCGAGGTGAGCCTTTCCAAACGACTCGTGGTGATCTTCGATGAACTTTTCAAGGGTACGAATGTCAAGGATGCTTATGATGCCACGTATGCCGTGACCTCGGCTTTGGCAAAGCGCCACGCTTGTTCCTTTATGATCTCGACGCATATCATCGAGGTCGGTCATGAGTTGGGTAAAAATTGCGATAATGCAACCTTTGCTTACTTGCCCACGGTGATGAACGGGAGTGTACTGACTTACACCTATAAGTTGGAACCGGGAATAACCAATGATAAGCACGGTATGATTATCATTAATAATGAGCGGATTGTCGAGCTGATTCGGGAAGTGAAGTAAAGGGGATATTCCGGATGATATAATTACCTCGTCGATGATTAATTGTCGATGAGGTAATTTGTTTTATAGCTAATTACTGGTGTGGTTGTTTTTCTCGATTATATCGTTTATTTTTGCTGTGATAGTAATATGTACATGGAAGATAAGGAAATCGATATTTTAATTCGTTTGCAGAAGCGTGACCGGGAAGCGTTTCGGTTTCTTTACGAGCAGTATTTTGCTAAAATGGTTTTATTTGCCGAGAGTTACTTGTATGACGAGGAGGAGGCAAAGGATCTGGTACAGGATTTATTTTTTTATATCTGGGATCATGCGAAGACCTTGCAGGTGATGACCTCTTTGAAAGCATATCTTTATACCTCTTTGCGGAATCGCTGTCTGAATGTGTTGCGTGATCGTAAAATCCGGGATGAGCATAACGATAAGTTATTTGAAGCACAATTGTTTTCCGGGACGGAAGATGTTGTGATTGATGAAGAAGTACAGCGGCGTCTGCAAGAAGCCTTAGACTCATTGCCGGATCGGTGCAAAGAGATTATCTTGTTGAAGGTGGTGGAAGGAAAGAAGAATCGGGAAATAGCCGAACAATTGGATATTGCCGAAACGACGGTAAAGACTCAAGTACAACGGGCATACCGGATGTTGCGTGAGAAGTTGGTGCCGATTCTCTTGTTGATAGAATGGCTCCAGCAGGGGTAATGCGTCCGTGAGCTTAAAAATCTTTTGTTAAAATCATTTTTTTTGTACTCCGTTTTTTATTCCTGTGTGTCTTAGGTGTGTAATTGTGATGAAACTATGACAGACAGGATGCATATAAATTGGGATATCATTGTGCGACGGCTATTACATGAATCTTCGGAAGAGGAGAATCAGCTAGTGGAGAAATGGCTTGCGGAGGATGAAGCGAACCGGGAATATTACCGGAAGGCGAAGCATTACTTTGACGTGTACTACACGGGAGAGGAGTCCCGGAAAGTAGATTCGGAAGGTGCGTGGGCGGAGTTCGTTACTTATACCGATAAGTCTTCCCGTAAATTTTTATGGAAGAAAGTAATCGGGTATGCAGCAGCGGTGCTTATACTTTTTGGGGTGGGATTCACGTATTGGATGTCGGATAGTCGGGTAAAACAGCCGGAGGCGGTAGCCGTGAATCAACCGTTGAAACCGGGTACGATGAAAGCGTTTTTAGTATTTAATTCGGGAGAACAAATTGCATTGACCGATTCGTCCGTCTTGGAACGGGTGGTTGAGGAGTACAAGCAAAAAATGGTAACCTCTCGAGATATGCAACAGGAAAAAGAGGAATATAATACACTTGTTATTCCAAGAGGAGGTGAGTACAATTTGGTATTGGCAGATGGGACAAGTGTGAAACTGAATTCCGATTCGAAATTGAGTTTCCCGGAGAGGTTTATCGGGAAAGAGAGAAGGGTACGATTGGAAGGTGAGGCTTTATTTCAAGTGGTAAAGGACACGGGGCATCCTTTTATCGTGGAAACGGAAAATGGAGAGGTCGAAGTTTTGGGAACGGTGTTTAACGTGAATGCGTATCCCGATGAAGAATTCGTGCAAACCACGCTGGTAGAGGGGAAGGTAGCATTCCAAGGAACAGGAATGCCGGATGCATTGGTAATTACTCCCGGAGAACAAGTAACCTACGATAAAGAAACCCGGGAAGCGGATGTCGTGAAAGTAGACACGGAAATCTACACGGCATGGGCTGAGGGGAAATGGATTATCGAGGGCGAGAGATTGGAAAATATCATGAAACAACTGGCTCGTTGGTATGATGTGAAAGTTTTTTATCAAAACCCGCGAGTCAAGGATTTAGTTTTCACGGGTGACTTGGAAAAATACAATAACTGCGAGGTCATATTGAATATTATATCCATGACGACAAACGTGGTTTTTGAAGTAAAGGATAATACAATAACTGTAAAAATGTAATAAGTAAAAACCGGAAGGTGTTGCGACCACCTGCCGGCTGAAAATGTGTTAATCTTTGTATCAATCTTAACATTAACAAGACAAATGTATGAAAAAAAATCGAAACGAGGGCTACCCCGCTAAGTGGGTATGTCTAAAAAAAATGATTTTAGTGATGAAACTGACGTGTTTTTTTACGGTGCTCTTACTATTACAAGTTTCGGCGGCAACTTACTCGCAGAAGCGGGTGAACTTGGATGTCGAGAATGTAAGCATGTTGGATGTAATTCAAGAATTACGCCAGCAGACGGGCTATAAATTCTTTTTTAATCACAACGAATTAGAAAAGGTGAAAGATGTTTCCGCGAAGTTCGAGAACGAGGAGTTGGAGAAGGTATTGGATGCGATTCTCGGGAAAGTGAATTTAGCTTATCGCGTGGAGCAAGGTGTGATTATTATTGTATCGGGCAAGGGAAATGACGAGAAAAAGGAAGTCGTACGTATCACGGGAAAAGTGACGGACGAGAAAAAACAGCCGCTTCCCGGGGTAACTGTTATCGTGAAAGGTTTGACGCTGGGGACAGCTACCGATACAAAGGGAGCGTTCTCGTTGACTTTACCGAAAGCAGAGAATATATCGTTGCTTTTTTCATTTATCGGGATGGAAACACAAGAAGTGAAATACACGGGGCAGGATACTCTTCGTGTTGTCATGAAAGAATCAGCCGAACAATTGGATGAAGTGATCGTGCGAACCGGGTATCAGAATATTGATAAGCGTAAATTGACCAGTGCCGTGCAAACCATCAAGATGGATGATATAAGGGTTGCGGGAGTGAACACCATCGACCAGATGTTGGAAGGACGTATTCCGGGTATGATTTTCATGCAGAACTCCGGTCAGGTGGGTGCCGCACCGAAATTGAGGATACGGGGTACTTCGACTGTTCTGGGCAATAGGGAGCCGTTGTGGGTGCTGGACGGGGTGGTTTTGACCGATCCGGTGAACGTGGATCCGGCACAAATCAATGACTTGGATTTCGTGAATCTGTTGGGGAATGCCATTTCGGGATTGAATCCTAACGATATAGAACAAATCGACGTGTTGAAGGATGCTTCGGCAACGGCTCTCTACGGTGCTAAAGCAGGTAACGGGGTGATTGTGATCACGACGAAAAAAGGGAAGGCTGGTCCTCCCAGCGTGACTTATTCCGGGACGGCTTCTTTTACACGGCGTCCGCGTTACAGTGACCGGGCTATATATCTGATGAATTCAAAGGAGCGGGTAGATGTTTCCCGGGAGTTGGTAGAGCGGGGTGTTTATTATAACAATGTGGATAGCTGGGTAGGATACGAGGCTGTGGTACAAGATTATTACAATGGTGCGATTGATTATAAGGAGTATAACCGGTTGGTTTCGTATTACGAGACATTGAACACGGATTGGTTTGATATTGTGTGTCAAGATGTGTTTTCACATAACCATACGTTAAGCCTGTCGGGTGGTTCTACCAATATCCGCTATTATGCTTCTCTCGGGATGAGCGATGAGAACGGGGCTATAAAAGGCGAGAATAACAAACGCTATTCAACGACGTTGAACTTGACGGCTAATTACGAGCGTTTTACTGCACGATTCCAGCTTCAGGGAAATGTATCTAGCCGTGATTACAATCCTTCGGAATTAGGCATTTTGGATTATGCTTATAACATGAGTCGTGCCGTTCCGGCTTTTAATCCCGATGGTTCCCGTTATTTTTATCAGCGGACAGGTAGCACTATGCCGGTGTTTAATTTCAACGTGTTGAACGAAATGGATAATTCCGGGGATAAAACCAAGGGAAGCGCTATTAATATGCAGGCACATATCGGTTACAACGTTATCGACGATTTAAAACTGGAGGGAACATTATCTTACGCGGTAAGCAACACGAATCAAGAGATTTATTTCACGGAGGATACCTATTACGTGCACAAGTTACGTGCCGACCAGACGGAACGGAATGACTTGTGTCCTATCGGTGGTGAATTGCGGAAAAGTGAGGTGCGCAATACCAGCTGGATGGCCCGGTTGCAAGCAAATTACGCCAAGAACGTGGGAAAAGAGGGTAAGCATAACGTGAGTGGTTCTGCCGGTTTGGAATTGAATTCTCAAAGATACGATGGTTTTAATATTACACGTCGGGGGTATCATAGAGATCGGGGTAAATTGTTTTCTTCTATTCCCCAGACTTACACGGGATATTATAACCAATTTATGGCAAGTGCCAATGCTTTGGGGGTTATCACGGAAAATTTGACGAATTCGGTAGCGTGGTACGCGATGGCCGGGTACGATTATGACAACCGCTATATGTTGAATTTGCATATTCGAGGGGAGGCGTCCAATTTGTTCGGGTCACGGGCAAATGATCGAATGATGCCGATTTGGGCGTTGTCCGGTCGTTGGAACGTGAAGCAGGATATTTTGAAATCTGTTGATTGGGTGGATGACATCGCGTTAAGGGGTTCTTTCGGTTATCAGGGGAATATGTTGAGTAACCAGACCCCGAATATGATTATTAGGCAAGATATTGACTATTCAGGGAAATACGGTGAGTTTAATTCGAAGGTAGCCCATTACCCGAATCCTGATTTAAGATGGGAAAAGACAGCCTCCACGAACGTTACATTGGATTTTTCGCTTTTGAAAAACAAGATTAACGGTTCGGTTTCATACTATTATAAAAAGACACGGGATGCATTTTTGACCAAGACTATTTCCGAAATCAATGGAACCAAGCAATACGTGGTAAATAGCGGGACGCTTGTAAACAAGGGAATAGAGGTGAGTTTGAATTTTACCCCGATCAACCGTGCCGGACTGGATGGCGGGAAGAGAGGGTTTGTTTGGCGCATTGATCCCCAATTGGGACAGGTGTTGAATGAATTGGTAAATAGTGCGATAAATAACCGGAATAACGTGTTGCGGGATGAGATCGAGTATACCGATATGTTGACCGGTGATGTGGATATTGCCGGAGAACCTTTGAATACATTCTATTCATATCGCTTTAAAGGATTGAGTCCGGTAGACGGTTCTCCTATTTTTTACGGGGCAGAGGATGAATTACAAGAAGAGTTGAGCAAGAAGTATAACAATATGGAACGGGAAGATGTCTTTTTGGAGGTAATGGAGAGATCAGGACGGCGTGAGCCTTACCTGCAAGGGGGAATCTCGAATTATTTCGGGTATCGGAATTTCGGTTTATCGTTTAATCTGGCTTATAGTTTGGGTAACAAAATTCGTTTGTTGAAATTGTGTACCGAATACGGGACAACCAACCCCAATCCGTCAAGCAATTTGCGGCGTGAGTTTGTAAATCGTTGGAGAAAGCCGGGTGACGAGAATTATACCAATATTCCTGCGTTAAATACAGTTGCGGGAGCCCATACTAATCCATGGTGGAGTAGCGGTACAAATATGACACATCGAATCGCATCTAATATTTACGAGATGTATGACAATTCGGACATCCGGGTGGTAAGTGGAAATTACTTGCGCTTATCGTCGCTTTCTTTCCGTTACAACGTGGATGATCGGTTTTGCAAGAAATTAGGTCTTAAGTCTGCCTATATCAACTTGACGGGAACGAACTTGTTCACGATAGCCCATAAAAAGTTACGGGGACAGGATCCTACCCAGTCCGGTTCGTCGCCGAGTGTAAATCTTTCGGTACGTCCGACTTACTCGTGTAATCTTAGTATCACTTTCTAAAATTTGAGCGATGAAAAAAAGAGTTTTAATTTATATATTCGGGGTGCTTGCCCTTGGTCTTGGCTCTTGCGGTGATTTTTTGGAAGAATATTCGCAGAATCAGCGATATGCAACCACGGCGCAGGATTTGGACGAGTTGCTTAGAGGTGAATGTTTTATGCAAACGCCGAACCTTACTTCCAGTACTCAGGAAACGATGAGTTTCAGTAGCGGGCTTACCATGAATTACCCGTGGTTGCACGTGATGGATGATGACGCGGAGGAATTCGTGGAGGGGGTATTCCCTTACACTTCGAATTACCCGCGTAATGTACTGGGTTCTTTCTATCATTGGGGTTCCGACCCGTTTTTGACTTTGGAGAACGACCAGTACAGGGATAATGATTGGGAACGGTTTTACAAGAGTATAGGGGTATTGAATTCCATCATTTACATGGCGGACGAATTTCGTTCGAAAGAAGAGGATATCGAGTTGTTGAACAGGGTGGAAGGCGAGGCGCATTTTCTTCGGGCAGGTTATTATTTCCTGTTGGTAAATATCTACGGGATGCCTTATAGCAAAGCTACCGCGTCCCGTGATGCCGGAGTGCCTTTAAAAATCACGGAACATATAGAGGATAAATATTTTAGCCGTAGTTCGGTGGAAGCGGTGTATTCGCAGATAGTCACGGATCTTAAACGTGCAACTGTTTGTCTGGAAGGTATAATACCTTCTTCGACATTGCGGGTTGGGGAAGTTGCCGCCAACGCGCTGTTGTCGAGAGTGTATTTGTATATGGAAGAATATGAGGCATGTATTGCCGCCGCAGACGAGGCAATGTCGGGGGCTTATTCGGTGATGGATTTGAACAGTTGGACAGATGGGAAAAACGTGATTTCATGGACATCGCCCGAAACGATTTTCACGCAGGGGGGGAATGCTGTTGTTTCGACATTCTTGAATTCTTCGACCGATTGGAATAATCCGAATCCGGATTATACATATCCGGAGCAAGCGTTTTCGTACCAAGTGTCCGAGGAGCTGTTGAGATGTTATGGCGATGGGGATTTGCGCAGAACCGCTTTTTTCAAGAATTCTTTGCACGCGGCTATTCCCGATAAGTATAAGACGTGGACGGATTATAATGATAATGACGAGATTGGGGCGGATTTTTTGATTCGTTTGCCGGAAGTGATTTTGAATAAGGCAGAGGCATTGGCGATGTTGAACCGGGATGGGGATGCGAAAACCGAGTTGGAAAAGTTGCGTTCCAAACGATTCGTGGTAGCTCCGTCGGTAACGGAAACGGGTGGGGCATTGATTGACTTTATCCGCGATGAACGCCGTCGGGAGCTTTGCTTCGAGGGACATCGTTGGTTTGATTTGCGACGCTATGCCGTGAATAGTATTCACCCTCTGCCGGATAATTTCACTATCCGACACCGGAATAATGCTTATGAAGCAAATTCACGAACTTGGTATGAAAACGGTTATTACGAGTTGAATGCTTACACGCGAGATCGTGCGGCTTGGATGATTCCGATTCCGAACTATGCTATTGAATTTAACCGGGGAGAACTCCAGAACGAGATTCGCCCGAATAGAGAACTTCAAAGAGATTGATTATGAGAAAGAATAAATTCCTTTATGTATTGCTTTTGTCCGTGTTATTCACGGCGTGTGACAAGGAAGATAATTTGACGCCTTCCAACCTCGGTAAAGATTGGTTCACGATTGAAAATTCGGATGATCCTGTCGACCGGGCGATTTATCAATTCTACGTGGAAACGGGGATTCCCGTGTTCTATAACGATACGATCGGGCAAGAAACCCGCGTCGACAACTGGGGTAATTCTTATACACATTACGAAATCTTGCAGTTCGGTGCATCAGCGTTGGGGGGAACGGAAACTCCTAATCCGTTTTCGGCTTACGAGTTATGTCCGAGAGAAAATGTTGTCGACGGGCTTGAATTCCTGCGTGAAGAAATCGTGCCTGTTCTGCCCGAGAGTATTAAAATTCGCAGTTTCTTGTTGTTGAAATCTTTAACGCCCTATAATCCGGCAACAAGCAAGGAGGCTTTCAAAGGATTGAACACCGTGCTGATTTCCCGTGTTACCGAATTTGGGGACATGAGCGATGCGGAACGGCTGAACATGAAAGGAGCTGTTCTTAATGCAGTCCTTGCCACGCCGATCGCTGCTTATGCTGAAGAACTGGCAGTGTTCTATCAGACGACACGCGGCTGCTACACGCAGGCAGATTTGTATGGTTGTAATGGGTGGCGTTTTTATAATACTTACGGGTTCTCTGATCCGAGAACTGTCGGTTTCTTGAAAGACCCGAATCCTTATGATTATGGTAATATGCCCACGGAAACTCAGGATGTCGGAATGTATATCAGTGCGATATTTACTTCTACGCCGGAAGAGTTCGAAGCGTCGTACGGTGCATTTGATGCCGTGATGACCAAATATAGAATTATAGTGTCGGTATTGAAGGAAATAGGGGTTTCTATATAGATTATTCGTTTATTCATAGAGTGTTACTATTAATGGAAGAGAGTCAAACTCTCTTCCGTTGAGGAACACATTGCCGTAATTGAAAAAAGTATGTTTTGTATTGTATAAAATGAACTGAAATGAAAAAAATTCTATTGATTTATGTCGGGATTTTGTGTTCTGTACTGGCTTTCGGGCAGACAAATTTCCAGAAATTGACATTAAACGAAGCCTGTGAAAAGGCGAAAGCGGAAGGGAAAATGGTTTTTGTAGATCTTTACACGTCGTGGTGTGGACCTTGTAAAGTGATGGCTGCCGATGTATTCCCGAACGTACAGTTGGGTGAGTTTATGAACAAGCATTTCGTGTGCGTGAAATATGACACGGGTGCGGAGGAAGATGGCAAAGTCCTCGCGCAAAAGTTCAACGTTCAGGCATACCCGACATTCCTGTTACTGAATACCGCTCAAGGGTTAGAAAATCAAATTGTCGGCGCCACGATTGACCCGTCAGAGTTTAAAAAAATGGTGGAAGAGGCCATGTCGGCTTCAATTGCCAGTTTGGGAAAACAATACGCGGAGGGTAACCGGGATGCTTCTTTCTTGACAAATTATTTGCAGGAATTGTTGAAAGCCCAAATGATCGCGGAAGCACAAGAAGTACGTGCGGAATTGTTCAAGGTGGTTCTGGACGCCCAAAAGTCGAATAGAGAATATTGGTACATTTATGATAATCAGGTATTATCCCCGATTTGTTCGGAACCGATGGATTTCCTGTTTGCACATTTCGACCAATTTCGCGAGAGCATGGGTGAGGAAAAAGTGTTGGAGAGAATCTCGATGGCTTTTGAGATAAAATTGAGGGATATGATTCGCGGTCGGGAAAAGATGGATGACTTGGATAAAGTGATAAAGCAGATGAAACCTCATCACTTTAACTCTCGGTCACGCCTTGATGTTTATGCCTCTTTGGCGCAAGCGTTGCGTGCCGCTTGGGCGGATAACAAGAACAAAGAAAAAATAGAAAAAGTACTCGTGTTATGTGAAAAAGAATTCCCGAAAATCGATGGAGAGGATTTGGTTTGGTTTTATTTTCCCGTGACAATTTTCATCGCGGGTTCCGGGACGGAGGAACAATACGCTCGCGTGGTGAAATTACACGAGTACACTTACGAGCATACCGGGCATCAACCTTTGCAAATCGGACTGGGAAATATGCTCAATGCTAGGGAACAAAAACAGAATTAATATTACAAGTAAAAGAAAATGAAAAAGTTATTATTGGTATTTGTGGGACTCTTGTGTTCCGTGGTTATCTTCGCTCAAACCAACTTTCAGGAATTGTCATTAGAGAAAGCTCGCGAGCAAGCGAAGACAGAGAATAAACCCATATTTTTGGATTGTTATACTTCTTGGTGCGGTCCGTGCAAGATGATGGCGAATAATGTCTTCACGCTTGAAGCTGCCGGTGATTATTTCAACAAGAACTTTGTTTGCGTGAAAATCGATATGGAAAAAGGTGAAGGTCCGGCTATCGGGAAACAGTACGGGGTTGACGCGTATCCTACCTTTTTGATTATTAACGCTGATGGAAAACTGATGCATAAACTTGTCGGGGCGATGTCGCTCGAGGAGTTGATTGAAAACGTCGAGTGTGGTTTAAAGGCAAGCAGCATTGCGGAGTATGAAACGTTGTATCAGTCGGGGAAGCTGGATAAAACGGAACAAATGGCATATTGGAAATTGCTCTCTATCTCCGGAGAGGTGGTGAAGGCTCAAACCGTGGGTGATGACCTTTGGGGAAAACTTTCAGAAAAGGATAAGCTAAACCCGACTTATTGGGCATTGTTACGCTCGCGGGCAACGACCATAGAGGGCGAGGAGATGAAGTTCGTTTGCGCCAATAGGGAATATTTTGAAAAAGAAGTCGGGAAAGAAGAGGTTGGTAAGTTGATTTATAATTCGTTTATAACCGAATTGAACATGATGATCGTGTACCAGTTACCAGCGAAAAAATACGAGAAGGTTCCGGTTATTAAGGATTTGCTTAAAAATAACGATGTACCTCGTAAAGAGGCTCTTTTGAAGATAACCGAATTGGCTGAAGCCCGGGGAAATTATGATGAAAGGGCTTATCTGGATATTCTTGATGCCAATTTGGATGTATGGGATGATTCGGAAAAAAGAACGATATTCGAGGCGGCAAAATTATTTATCTCGCTTGCCAATGGTAAAGAACACACGAGAATGTTGGGAGATATAGCCTTACGGGCACAAGAAACCGTGAAAGATGAGGTGGTTAAAGAGGGGATTATTAAAATAGGGCTCACTTCCAGAAGAGTGTCGGGGAAGGACGGCGTGTATTGGGAAGATTTGGCATCACTGAAAGAGGTCATGGAGCGAGCTTTTCTCGAGGGGAGGTATGTATTCTTGTATTTCCACAATGACGGTCAAACTTCAAAACTTATCAATGAAAAGCTCTTCTCTAGCAAAGAAGTGGGGGATTACTTGAATAAGTTCTTTATAAATTATAAAATACACGTTGGAGAAGGGGATGGAGCTAGAATTGCCAGAAAATATGGTGTCATTGTTCCCAACGTGGTGGTTATGATCGATAAATACGGGGATGTTCGTCACCGGGTGTCCAATCTCATGCAAGGTGATTTTATCGAACGGATGAGCGAAACCTTTGATGATAATAAAGCCGTGGGAGAACTTGAAACACGATATGCAATGGGTGAGCGTTCGCCCGAATTTATGGTGAAATATTTGATGGCACTGGCTAAGATATCTAGCCCGAGAACTTCGCTTGTTGCCGCGGAGTTATTCGCTTTGCTTGATGACGAGCAGAGGGTTTCTCCCGAATTTTGGATGCTGTATCACCCTCAATTTTCCATGATTAGTTCGGATATGAAGAATTATTTGTTTTCGAATATTCAGGAATTTCGTGAGAAATCAGGTGTCGAGAAAGTGGATGAGTTGGTCGCGTATCAAATTAATTCCGACCTAAATCAAGTTCTTTATAACGCGAAAGCAAGAACTACTGCCGAAGATATAGATAGGACGATACAATTTATTAAACAAAATAAGTTACAGAACTCGGGTCAATTAATAGGGTTGGCAAATATTGTCAAACTGTTCAAGAACAAGGTTTGTAGCGTTAAGGAATACAAGAAAGCAAGTAAAGGTATGAAGCCGGAAGAGATTCCGTTCGCGGATTTATACGCGAATGTCCTCGCGATGGAGCCGGGGAGAACGGAAGAGTGGAACGCGTGGGGGAAAGAGATAGTTGATTCTCTTTCTGACCCTAAATATATACAGTGGTATAAACAATTTCTTAACTTGAAGTAAAGTATATTTTTTACTTGGTTTGGAATTTTGAACAGCCTTTTGAAAGTTGAATAATGAACTTTCAAAGGGCTGTTTAAGTTTAAAATGGAGTCGATTTTCTTCCCCGTTTCTGATAAAATAAGTTAAATAATATATATGTAAATTGTATATTATTTATAGTTGATTTATATCATCTCCCATTCATCTCCCATTCAACTCCCATTCATCTCCTATTCAAAGCCTATTTTAAAGGTAAATAAATAGTAATTTAATTGAATTTGAATGAAATTTAATACCATGAAAATATATAGTATATTCATGATTGATTCAGGTGGGATATTTGAATATGCTAGAAACCCACCTTTTATTTTTTTGCTTTAATGATAATTGTGTCGCGAGTGTAATTTCATTATTTTTAGGGCGAAAATTTCTCTTCAACCCAGAGGGGTAGAGGAGAAATAAGTTGTGTTTTGTGTTATTTTAGTGATTTTGATGATGATGAGAATTGTTTGTGTTTTGTTTTTTGTAAGCGTGTGGTTATCACCGTCCTGTGTATCCGCGCAAGTGAAAGCCGTGAAAACATGGGTGGCAAGAAAAGCGGAGGAACGAAAACCGTTGAATAAATTTGCTTTTTACGAGAAGGCGTTGAATAAGGAGGAGGCAAGGGAAATCGCGACTTTGTTGTTTGACGAGAAGCTGAAAGAGGTGAAGAAGAAAAACGAGCGGATGTGGGGAGGGAAATGTTTTAGTAGGGAGGGGTTGCGGATGCCTTTTGATTATAAGGTGTTCGGAGTGAAACCGGCAGACGGGAGGAGTCTTTATATTTCCATGCATGGCGGGGGAAGCGCCCCGGAGGCTTTGAATACGCAACAATGGAAGAATCAGATTCAGTTGTATCAACCGACGGAGGGTGTGTACGTGGCACCCCGGGCGCCTTGGGATGATTGGAATATGTGGTTTAAGCCGGGGTTGGACGAGTTTTTCGACGAGTTGATCCGGACGGCGGTCGTGATGATGGGCGTGAACCCGGATAAGGTGTATCTGTTGGGTTATTCGGCAGGGGGTGACGGCGTGTGGCGTATGGCTCCCCGTATGGCGGATCGTTGGGCTGCTGCTTCCATGATGGCAGGGCATCCCGGTGAGGCTTCTCAGGTTAATTTGCGTAACGTTCCTTTCATGATTTGGATGGGGGAACGGGATGCGGCTTATAACCGGAATACTTTGGCTGCCGAGAAAGGAGTGGTGATGGATTCTTTGCACGCTTCCGACCCGGAAGGGTATATTCACGAAACGCGTATCGTGAAGGGGAAAGGGCATTGGATGGATCGGGAAGAGCGTGCGGCAATCCCTTGGATGGCGAAATATCAACGAGAGTCAAACCCGACAAAGGTCGTGTGGAGACAGGAAGAGGTGGTGATGCCTTCTTTATATTGGCTGCGTGTTGATACGGATGAGGCGAAACACGGCATGGAGGTCGTCGTGGAACGGAACGGGAACACGTTCACGATTCTGAAACATGATTACAAGCGCTTTCGAGCAGCCCGTGGAGATATTTTACCAAGGGAATAAACTCTTTAGCGGAAAAGTGAAGCGGACGTTGAAGAATATAGCCGAATCGATAGACGAGAGGGTGGATAGGCGTTTGATATTTAATGCAGAATTGACAATTATTGGTAATGCGGAAGTAGAATAAGGTGAAGAATAATCTGTATAGGTTGTCAATCTGGTACTTGTCTGGTATTACGAGTAGAAATACGTTGCTATCTCGGTTAATTTGCGTTTGTTTATGGCGTGTTATTTTTGTTTATTGAATTAAAAGTCATAATTTTGTTGTTCGCAAGTGGTGGATAAGACAATCGGAGTTTAAAAAGAATGGCACCAGAGGAATTTATAAAACAAATAAATGGAAAACATATCGCGGCTTTTCGTGAATTGTTCAGTGTGTTCTATCGTTATCTGGTGCTGTATGCCATGCGTCTCGTGCGACAGCAGGAGGTGGCGGAAGATATGGTGCAAGAGGTTTTCGTGGCGATATGGGAAAGTGATAAGGAGTATAACTCTTATCACGGTTTCCGAGCATTCTTGTACGATTCCGTGAAAAATAAATGTTTGAATTACTTGAAGCACGAGGAGGTAGAAAGGCGTCATGCGGAGTTGATGATGCGGTACGTGGAGGAAGATGACGAGGATTACCGGGTGATGCGGGAAGAGATGTACCGGGAGTTACATCGGGCGGTGGATGAGTTGCCGGATCGTTGTCGGGCAGTGTTTGAATTGCATTTGCAGAGGAAGAAGAACGAGGAGATTGCACAATTACTGAAACTTTCCGTGGAAACCGTGAAAACTCAGAAAAAGAAGGCAATGCATACCTTGCGGGAAAGGCTGGGCAAATTGTTTGATATCTTGGTTGCTTTAAATATCGTTTGATTATCAAAAAAGCGGTTTTCAGTATTTTTTCGAAAAATAAATCAAAATCGGATACCCCGTTTTTGCACCTCGGTTGTATATGGTGCAAAATAAATTGGAATGGATGATTATTATAATGATGGAATAGTCCGATTGATTCAATTGTATCAAATTGGCGAGATTTCGGAAAGAGAAAGGCACGAGTTGGAAGAATGGTGTCGGCAGAAGAAAGAGAACCGGCAATTCTTTGAACGGGTTTGCCGGGAAAGGCTGTTTGCCGAGGAACGTCCCGTTTACAATAAAATTAATGATAAAAAGGCTTTGCGTGTTTTCGAGAGAAAAGTGGGACAGGCGCCTCGGCGTATTGGTACATGGTGGAAGTATGTGGCGATATTGATATTCGTCATTTCTATTGCCGGGGTATGGATGTGGGGATATGATGAAGGGGAAGAACCTCTTGTGGTCGCCTCGTCCGTTGGTGAAATTCATCCCGGTTCTTCCCAAGCCGTGTTGATCTTGGATGACGGGCAGAAGGTGGTATTGAAAGATCGTGAAGAAGGTGAAATACTCGCGGGTAAAGGTGTGAAAGCTACCCGGGAAAAAGATATGCTAGTGTATATGCCGATGGATGCAAAGAGGGAGAATCCGGTTCGGTTTAACGAACTGGAAATCCCTCGCGGTGGCGAGTATAAAGTGATTCTTGCCGATGGGACGGTCGTGTACCTGAACTCCGCGACTCGTCTGAAATATCCAGTGGTTTTTAACGGGAAAGAACGGAAGGTGTATTTGTCGGGAGAGGCTTATTTTGAAGTGATGAAAGATTCGGAACGTCCTTTTTTGGTCGAAGTGGGTGGTATCGAAGTGAAAGTGTACGGAACGTCTTTCAATATCAGTTCACGTCCGAACGGGGACGTTAGGACTATATTGGTTCATGGAAAGGTCAGTGTGAGAGTGGTAGGTTCGACTGAAGAAAATATGATAAAGCCGGGGCAAATGGCCGAGTATAACCGGAAAGATCAGAACGTGGACGTGAAAGAGGTGGATGTGGCACTTTACACGGATTGGAAGGACGGGATTTTCCGTTTCGAGAATCAGCGACTGGAGGATATCTTGACAACCTTGTCCAATTGGTACGATGTGGATATATTCTACCAAACACCGTCCGTGAAAGATTTACATTTTTCCGGTTATATGGAAAGATATAAAGAGATCGATACCATTTTAAAAGCGATTACTTTATCGACTGACGTGCAGTTTACTATTCGAGGCAGAACGATTGTCGTGTCAAAATAGAACGGAAGGTGTTTGGCGCACCTTCCATGTTTTTAAGTAAATACAACAAGAACTGTTTGGCGCAGTTGCTTGTTGGAGTATTAATAACTTAGAATGCAAATTTATGGAAAAAAAACGATTATGTCATCGTCTTTTAAAAAGGCGTTGGCGAAAAATTTTGATGATTATGAGATTATTTGTTTTATTCATGTGCTGTTTTACTCTCTCGTTATCGGCTAAAAGCCTTGCACAACAAGAGAAGGTGAATCTTAGTATGAAAAATGTTTCCGTGCAGAAACTTTTTAATGAAATTCAACGCCAGACTAATCTTTATTTTCTTTTTAATATCGAGCAGATCAGTCGTCTGGGGAAAGTTTCCGTGGAAGCGAGAGGGGAGACTGTAGAAACGGTGTTGACGTCTGTTTTTAAGGATTCCGAGCTGACTTATGTTTTCGATAAGAACATGATTATTGTCCGCCTTCAGAATACAAAAGACGACAAGAAAGTGAAAACGGTCACGATAAGGGGAAAAGTATGTGACGAGAAGAAACAGCCGCTCCCGGGGGTTACCGTGATGCTGAAGGGATTTACTCTGGGGACGGCTACGACCAAGGAAGGGACCTATTTGTTGCAAATACCGAATGCACCGGAAAAGTTCTCTTTGTTGTTTTCTTTTATAGGGATGGAATCCCGGGAAATCGAGTACGTGGGGCAGGACACGATCAACGTGATCATGAAAGAGGACGTGAAGGTGGTGGATGAAGTTGTGGTGACGGGTTACCAGACCGTGAACCGGAAAGATATGGTAGGTTCGTACGCGACGGTCAAGATGTCGGATATTATGATGCCTGCCTATACTTCATTAGACCAAATGCTACAAGGGCGTATCGCCGGGATGGTCGTAATGAACACGAGCTCCCGGGTGGGTACAAATCCGAATATCCGCATCCGGGGTACAGCTACTCTCTTGGGAAATAAAGATCCACTTTGGGTGGTTGACGGGGTGATTCAACCGGACCCGATTTCGATGGATGTCAATACTCTGATGACGGATGACCTGAAGAATATTTTGGGGAACCAGATTTCTTGGTTGAATCCGAATGATATAGAGATGGTGACGGTGTTGAAAGATGCTTCCGCCACGGCAATATACGGTTCAAAGGCGTCGAACGGGGTGATCGTGATTACGACGAAAAAGGGGAAAAATGACCGTTTGAGTATCAATTACAACATGAATTTCTCTTTCCGGGCCCGACCGATGTATGATGATTTTAATTTGATGGATTCCCGGGAGCGGGTGCATTTTAGTCAGGAAGTTTTCAACGCCGGAGCCAAGTATCAAGAATCTCCGCTGGCACAGGAATATACTTACGAGGGATTGATGCAGATGTATATGAACCGGGATATTTCAGAGGATGATCTGAAAACGAAGGTCGAGAAACTGGAAAGCCTAAACACGAATTGGTTAAAATTATTGACTCGTAATTCTTTTAGCCATAATCACAGTTTGAGTATGACGGGAGGAAATGAGAAGGCTTCTTATAGCGCTTCGTTCGGGTTCTCGGATAACAAGGGAATCGAGGTCGGGAATAATTCCAAGAGTCTGAGCGGAAGGATTCGCTTGGGGGTTGCGTTACATCCAAAGGTATACGCTGATTTGAGTATTGTAGGGCAATTGAACAAGAATATGGGATATGGACCTAACGTGAATCCCTTGGGATATGCCACAAACACAAGCCGTGCTATTGCGGCGTATGACGAAGATGGAAATTATTCATTCTACAAGAAAAGAGACAATTATAAATATATTAATGGACCTTTGGAGTTCGGGTACAATATATTAAACGAGTTGGCGAACAGTTATTCGCAGTCTAAGAACCAAAGTCTTAACGCTACGTTGAATTTTAGTTGGGATGTGTTGTCTTGGCTGAAATACGAGTTCGTGGGAGGTGTAAGTAGTTCGGCGAATGATTCGGAATCGTATGCAGGGGAAAGAACTTATTATATCACGAAGAATTACAGGGGGTATGATTATGGAAGTGTCGAGCCGCAGAGCGATAGGGCTAAGGCTGCCATGTTGCCTTTCGGGGGAGAATATTTTACTCAACACAGGAATGTGTTGAATTATAATATCCAGAATAAATTATTATTTTCCAAGACCTTTGACGATACTCACCGGGTGAATGTGATGCTCGGGGCGGAAGTCCGTTCCACTGAAAACAAAAGTGTCAGTAACACGGTTTGGGGGTATGTACCGGAAAGAGGAGAGAAAATAATGAATCCCACTCCCCCGAATGATATATATTTTACCGCGGGGAATACTCCCGGTAAAGATTTGGGAATTTTTCAAAAATTGTATAACGGGGCTTGGGGAAAAACTTCTCAAACGGATAATTACTTTTCCTTGTTTGCCACTATTGCTTATTCTTGGAATGACCGTTATGTTTTTAACATGAATGTTCGTAATGATGTTTCCAATCGTTTCGGTCAGGACGTGAATAGGCGCGTGGACCCTACTTATTCTTTTGGTGTATCCTGGAGGGTGGCAGAAGAGGAATTTATTAAGAGTTATGTCGGTTGGCTAGACCAATTGAATATTCGAGCTTCGTATGGAATACAAGGGAACGTGGTGAACTCGTTGAGTCCGGAATTGATAGCAACCGTGCGAGGTGTACTTCCCGTTTACAATCAATATTATTCGATGGTTTATAGTTTACCTAATCCGCATTTGAAATGGGAACGCACGAAGACGTGGAATCTGGGGTTGGACGTGGAGTTATTCCATGCTGTTACTATGACTTTGGAGTATTACGGGCGTACGTCTAACGCGATTATCGAACAGGATATACCGCAGGAATACGGGAAGGACCAGATGTCCTTGAACGGGGGGCATATCACGAATGAAGGCGTGGAGTACACGATCAATCTGACGCCTTTCAAGGGAAAGAATTTTGTTTGGACTATCGGGCTGAACTCTTCAAAAAACTGGAACAAGGCGAAGAAAGCGGATATAAAGCAACCTTATAGGGGAGACTATCTTGACGGACGTAATAACCGGATTCTAAAGGAAGGATACCCGTTGTCCGCTTTCTGGTCTTATTCTTTTAAAGGTCTGAATAAGGAAACCGGTTATCCGGAATTTAACCTAATGGATCAGGAAGGGATTTACAATGTTATGGATCCCGCGGATTATTTGGTGTATTCCGGTCAGAAAGAACCTAATTTTACCGGAGGTTTAACTACCCGGGTACGTTACAAGGGTATTTCGTTCGGGGCGAGTTTCTCTCTCTTGTTGGGTGCAAAGAAACGTTTGTCAACTCCCTTTAAAGGGAATGACGGGATAAATATTCCTGATCCTTACACGAATTTGGACAAGGAGTTGTTGAAACGGTGGAAAAAAACGGGGGACGAGGAAAGGACGACAATCCCGGCTGTATACACGGGAGGCGAATATGTAATAAAGTTGCCCGACACGGCAAAAGAATCGATGTACGAAATGTGGAGACAATCGGATTTACGGGTGGTGAACGCTTCGTTCTTGCGTTGCAGGCAACTCTCGCTATCTTGGAATATCGACCGGGAATGGGTTAAACGTTTCGGGTTGACGAACTTATCCTTAAGCGCTGTTGCGAATAATATTTTCGTGATTTGCAGCAAGAAATTTAATGGTTTTGATCCCGAGTTAGATGATAATAGTGTGATGCCCCGGACTTATTCGTTCGGGATAAGTATAGGGCTTTAATATTTTTAATTTGACGAAGATGAAAAAGAATTTAGCAGGTGTATTTATATATATACTTTTAGTCTCGTGTGGAGATTTCCTTGAACCGAAGTCCACGAGTGAGTTTGTACCTAAGGATGCGACATCTTTGAACGAGATTATTTTAGGTGATGCTTATCCCCGACCGGACGACCGGATAGCAATCAATACTTTCCTTGGACTTTTTGAAGATGACGTGACCTGTTCAGATTGGGCGCCGGATCCCAATAACGAGGATAAAGTGCCGGCAATTGAAGCGGCTTATGCTTGGCAGCCGGATATTTTTGAACGTTTTCAGAAAGCGGATATTTTTGCTAATACTTATAATATATGGCAGAATATTTATAGGAAGCTATTGGGAGCAAATGCCGTGTTGGATTATATCGATGATGCTTCCGGTACGGCGCACGAAAAAAATAACGTGAAAGCTCAGGGGCTCGCGTTAAGAGCGTATTATCATTTTTATTTAGTGAATATTTTCGGGGTTCCTTATAACTATGACAAAAACGGGCTTGGAGTGCCTATACGGACATCCAGCGGAATGGAGGATAAGGAATTGAAGCGGAACACGGTGGAAGAGGTTTACAAGCAAATTGTCGCAGATCTGCTGGAAGCCGAAAAGTGTTATAAAACTTTACCTGTCGAGAAACAATGGCAGATGGATTTCAGAACGAATTTGCCGATGGTGCAATTACTTTTGTCCCGGGTTTACCTTTACATGGAAGAGTGGGAGAATGCGGCTACATACGCGAAGAAGGTGATTGATGATTGGGCATTCCGTTTGGAGAATTTTAATTCTTTGCCTGCACCGACGACGATGGAGCCCTATTATAATTTTATTTCCAGTAAATGTTCCGAGTGCATCTGGTTGTTCGGTTCTTCTGACGATGTAAACTATTTTATAGATGAAGAGTGGAACGTGTGGGATGATGAACGTTGTATTCTTTGTGTTTCTGACGATTTACTGAATAGTTATATTCCCGGGGACTTGAGGAAGGAAAAGTATATGGTGAAAGAACGGCGGTATGATGAATATTATAAACCGTTTTCTAAAGTAAAAATCAGCTATAGGCATTACCCGGAATCGGATACGGAATTTGCCCGGGCTTTTCGTTTGCCTGAGGCTTATTTGAATCTGGCAGAAGCGAAAGCCATGTTGTATAAAATAAATAGCGATGCCCCGGCTGGAACGGAATCCCTCAAGTATTTGAATATACTTCGGTCTTATCGTTTCGAGACAGAGAAATATAAAGAAGTCAATCTTTCCGATGCGAATGATTTGTTGCAGTTTGTTAGGGAAGAACGCCGGAGGGAATTGTGCTTCGAGAATCACCGCTGGTTTGACCTGCGCCGCTACGGGATGCCCGAGATTAAGCATAAATGGGCTCAGGATGAGAATGTGATTGTTGAATATATTTTGAAGGAAAAGGATCCCGGGTATACTATACCGATTCCACCCGAAGCATTGGAAAAAAATAGAGCTTTGAAACAAAATGTACTTGCTCCTGTTCGTTAATTATTAAATACGTGTAGCGATGAAAAAGAAATTATTATTATATGTAACCTTGGGAATAAGTTTATTAACCGTGTCTTGTTCCGATGACGGGGAATTGCCCTTGAAAGATGATTTCGTGTCTTGTCGGTTTGAATTCCCGCAAGGTACAACTGCGGCAGACAAAGAAATTCAGCGGATTCACGAGGAAGCGGGTGTTTACCTCATTTATAAAAAAATTACTTCCCGGGATTTGAACCGAAATTGGATTGACCCGGGAGAAACTTCTTACATGGGGACAATGATCAAGGAAGAGAATGTCACTTTTTATTTGGAATTTTTGAACGATAATTTATTGAAATACGTGGATGGGCAATATTTGAAAAATGCATTGCCGGTTTATTTCTATTTTTTGAAACATCTTGAGTCTACTAAAGGTTCGAGACCGACTGTCGTGGATTTGAGAACAGATGGGTTGGATTTTTGGGCATTGGCATTAAGTAAAGAGGAAATAGAAGATTTTTCTGTTCAAGAACGTGCGATACTAAGAAATCGTCTTATGTATCCTATTTTGAAAAAGTTGGTGAGTAAAGGAATAATCTCTGCTCCGGATAATTTTTTTGTAGGGATTGATTACGAGACTGCTATATCGAAGAAATCAACGACTTCCACGGGTAGTCGTGATAGGAATTATTATCGCTACAGGGGATTCGTGGACTTTGTTGATGAGTCTGATTTCCGGTATACAAACATTCCCTCGATTTCAATGGTGAAAGCGATAAATGCAGATTTATTGAGTTATATAAGGATTGCTTTAATGTACACGGAAGAAGAATTTCAAGAGGAGTACCCGCAACAGGAGTTCTCTCTGGTAAATGAACGTTATCAAATTTTGACGTCTCATTTGAAAAAAGATTATGGTGTTGATCTGAAGGCGATTGCTAAAGGAAATTGATCGTGTGTTGTGAATGATGTTTTTTGAACGATGTCTTAACCCCGAAGAAATGAATACTTTTTTCGGGGTTAATTCTTTTAGAGAAATTAGGTATTTTCTTGGGTAATTGTTCGATTGATTATGAAACCTTAAAATTTTCATAAAATCGATTTTGGGATAGTATGAATTTCATTTTGGCAAGTCTTCCTATAAAAGTTTGTAAAAATGTTGTTGTAAAACCATATTAATTTTAATAACGGACTTATGGAAGAGCCAATTGTGAAAGTGGAAAACTTATCCCATCGTTATCGCGTGCAGTGGGCGATCAGGGATATTAATTTTGAGATTACTAAAAATGGAGTCTATGGTTTACTCGGTTCTAACGGAGCGGGTAAATCGACCACCATGAATATCATGTGTGGTATACTGAAACAGACGGAGGGGAATGTTCTTATCAAAGGGATTAATATTAGCGAGAATCCCGTGGAAGCGAAACGTCATATCGGGTTCCTTCCCCAGAAACCGCCTTTGCAACCGGATTTGAACGTGACGGAGTATTTGGAATATTGCGCGGATTTGCGGCATATTCCGGGCAAGGAAGTGAAGAAAGCGGTTCAGGAGGTGATGGAGAAATGTGGTATCAGCCATTTCAAAAAGCGGTTGATCCGTAATTTATCGGGAGGATACCAACAACGTTTGGGAATAGCACAAGCTATTATCCACCATCCGGAATTTGTGGTACTTGACGAACCGACCAACGGGTTAGACCCGAACCAGATTATAGAAATCAGACACCTGATCAAGGAAATCGCAGAAGAACGTACTGTAATTCTTTCCACGCATATTTTGAGCGAGGTGCAGGCCACGTGTGATTATATCCGGATGATCGAGCAGGGGCATGTCGTTTTCTCGGGAACGGTAGACGAGTTTGATAATTATATTATGCCGAACACGTTGTTGGTGACGTTGATGGCCGCACCATCGGTAGAGGAACTAAATTCTTTGCCGGGGATATTGAAAGTGGAGGAATTGGGTGGTCCCAATTTCCGTTTGCATTTTACCGATACGCGGGAAGCGGCGGAACAACTTGTAGAAATAAGCGTCACGAAAGGGTGGAGGCTGATGGAAATTCATTTGGAAAAGAGCTCTTTGAACGAGATTTTCGCGGAATTGTCGAAAAAGTAATCTAAAATCAATTTATTATGAAAACAATATACAAGATTGCCCTAACAGAGTTAAGGACGTTATTCTACTCTCCGGTAGCATGGTTTATTCTTATAATTTTTACTTTTCAAGTCAGTTTGTCTTTTTCGGATTCATTCGGTAATCTGGTTCGGATCAAAATGATGGGGTACGGGAGTTGGGATGTGACTTACCGGACATTTGCGGGAATGAGTGGATTATTCTCGACAGTACAAGGATATCTTTACCTGTACCTTCCGCTTTTAACCATGGGATTGATGAGCCGTGAATTGGGGAGCGGTTCGATAAATTTACTCTATTCCTCTCCGGTAACGAACATGCAAATTATACTGGGGAAATTTTTCTCCATGATGATTTACGGGTTTATTTTGATTTTAATATTAGCGATATTTGCAATTTTTGTAGCTTTCAGTATCAATGATGTCGATACCCCGTTGATTCTTTCCGGGTTATTAGGATTGTATTTATTGATTTGTGCTTACGCCGCTATCGGGTTATTTATGTCCAGCCAAACCTCTTATCAAGTTGTGGCTGCCATGGGGACTTTGGCAATACTGGCTTTCCTTAGTTTCGTGGGACGGATGTGGCAGGATATCGAATTCGTGCGGGATATTACTTATTGGTTATCCATTAACGGGCGTGCTAGTAATTTTGTCGACGGATTGATTTGTAGTGAAGATATCTTGTATTTTATACTGGTGGTTACCCTGTTCCTCGTTTTGACAATTATCCGGTTACAATCCAGACGGCAACGTTCTTCCGCGACAATCACGTGGGGAAAATATGTTGGTGTCTGCGTGGTGGCTATGTTGATCGGTTATTTCTCGACACTCCCGAAACTCATGTCATTTCACGATGCCACCCGGACGAAAAGGAACACGTTGACGGAAAACAGTCAGGATATCGTGGCGCAAATGAAAGGTGGGTTGACTATTACGAGTTATTTGAATCTTTTGGGAAGTCATTCTTGGATTGCGATGCCCGTGTCTGTAAAAAATGATTTGAAGCGATTCCAACAATATACCCGTTTCAAGCCGGAGATTAAAATGAAATATGTCTATTACTATGACACGATGCCGAATTCGGATGTGCATGCCCGTTTCCCGAACATGACTTTGAAAGAACAGGCTCAGAAAGTAGCGGAGATTAATGATGTCAATTTCAAGCTATTCTTGACCCCCGAACAGATTCGGCAGAAGATAGATCTTTCGGCAGAAGGAAATAGTTTCGTGCGTTTACTTGAGCGGGATAACGGGGAAAAGACATTCTTGCGCGTGTTTAACGATATAGAAGTTTTGCCTAAAGAAACAGAGATTTCTGCGGCTTTCAAACGTTTGGTAATGAAGTTGCCGAAAGTGGGATTCCTTGTCGGGCATGGCGAGCGGGATAATAAAAAAACAGGCGAACGGGATTATAATACTTTCGCGCAACAGAGAAATTTCCGTTATGCCTTGATAAATCAAGGTTTTGACATTACGGATGTGACCTTGACCAAAGAAATTCCGGAAGATGTGACGATCGTGTTGGTTGCGGAAATGAGGAGTCCTTTATCCTTGATGGAACAGGAAAATCTGGACAAATATGTTGCACGGGGCGGTAATCTGGTGATCGTGGGTGAACCCCGTCGGCAGGAGGTCATGAATCCGGTCGTGGAACGATTCGGGGTGAGATTCACGGATGGTTATCTGGTGCGTCCCACTGAAAACTTTCAAGCTGATTTGATTTTTTCACGAACGACGAAGAGAGCCGTGGAGATGTCTTACCCGTTCGAGGATATGTATCGTTTTAGACAAGTGGTTGCGATGCAGGGATGCGTGGGGCTGGAATACAAGACTGACCGGGGCTACACGGTGGATCGATGGTTCGAGACGGACACGTTGGCATGGAATGAGCTGGAAACGACGAACTTTGTGGATGACACCGTGAAGTTGAATCCGAAAATCGGGGAAGTACAGAAATCCTATGCTACCGGATTGGCTTTGTCCCGGAAGGTCGGGGAGAAAAATCAAAAGATTCTAATCCTTGGGGATGCGGATTGTATCAGTAACGGGGAGTTCGGCCGGAGTCGAAGAGAGGTACAAGCGGCTAACTATACCGTGATTACCGGCGGGTTTTATTGGTT
>QWCH01002236.1_pt1 | contig 25164 bp, 25 predicted proteins | sample 1972671 | NCBI WGS metagenome assembly QWCH01 (sample SAMN09866713, study PRJNA288562) | Human gut metagenome isolate term3_stool, whole genome shotgun sequencing... | isolation source: gut | host: Homo sapiens | place: USA: California
AACAAATAAAAAACAATCTATTTTTATAAATATTGAATTTTCGGAGCTTTTAGACCGTAAATGCAGGTGTATTATCAGCTTTTACCAAAATACAGATGTGACAACTTCGCTTTCGTATCAACTTTCAAGCCTGTACAAGCCTGTTATAGTAGCAATAGATATTCCAAGAAAGTTAATGAAGTTCCCCCCAAGAAATATCGGGTGAGCTCCTGCTACTCTAATACTGTCAGTAGTAAAAACGCTGTTTGTTCCTGATCTGTAACAATCAATACCACCTTTAACTTTCTTCATCTCACTTCCTGAAAGAATTGCATTTGCTTTCAGATTCATTTTAGATAACTTTTTCATGATTACATAATATTAAATTAACAAAATGTAGCTTAAAGACTACTTTCATTTATTACAATTTGTATTTTCCTGTAAAGACCATTTCTTCATAACTAATCTGGATTTCATAAGTTCCATTTTCATTATTTATTGGAATAAAAACTATTTGCGGAGAAGAAAAAGAGGTTGTCACGCTCTCGCCATTTTCGCCATTTGTAATAATGACAATCGCAGTTTCCGGCGAATCAAGAAACGACACATAAACCGTTTGATTGTCTATCCAAGCACGAACAGGCAGTAGGCTACGTAAATCCTTATCTCCATATTTTGCCCGCAACTCTATATCACGCGTGTCTGTTACTTTAGCAGATAATAGAGAAGGAGAAACAAATGTCAATACCCATACGGTAATCAAAAAAAGAAAAGATATCCTCTTCATAAAGCATTCTGTTTAAAGTTTGTAATGCAAATATAAAGCCCTTCTCTATTACAAAAACAGGAATAAATACGTTTTCCCTTATTTTTTTTAATACCATCACATTCAAACACTTAACAACCGTTTCATTAGAGCCAAAGATTCTATTTCCTGTTTTTATAGCAAAAAACAGGAATCACTAATACCAATTTCTTATGATTTTGTCCAAAGATAAGGATAAAAACCGAGAGTTAGAGCGGATTGGGGCAAGAAGGTTGTAAACAAGGGATTTAGAGAGAACCGAGCTGCGATGTCGAAGCCAAACTGAAGCCATTGAAAAGCCAACAGAAACCGGAGTTGCGTTACTATCCCGTTACTCTGTTCCGAATGGTAAAGACGGTTTCGGCAGGGTTTCAAAGCACTGAAATACAAGCTCTATCCGTCTTGTTCCAGCCGCAAATGTAGTTGAATTTCCGGCATTCGGGCAAAGACGAGGCGAAAAAAGATCTATTTCGGATGCGATTGCGTTGATTTGCTGCGATTTGCATATCGAAGGACAACTCTACGAGAAATAATTTTGTAACCAAAAAAAATTGTAGAGTTATGAGATCGACATTCAAAGTTTTATTTTACCTCAAACGCAATGCCCCGAAGAAGAACGGGCTTGTTCCGGTTATGTGCCGTATTACCGTAAACGGCAAAATCGCGCAGTTCAGTTGCAAGCTGGACGTGGAGGAGAAATCGTGGAACGTAAAGTCAGGCCGCGTGTCCGGTCGTAGCATCGTGGCGCAGGAGGCCAATCGTATGTTGGATAAAATCCGCGTGGGTATCAACCGAGCCTATCAAAAGATTGCCGACCGGGACAATTATGTAACCGCCGAGAAAGTGCGTAATGCCTATTTAGGATTGGGTATGAACCACGAAACGTTGCTCGCCGTATTCCGTCAGCATAACGAGGATTACGAAAAGCAGGTAGGCAAACTCAAAAGCCTGCGCAGCTATTGGAAATACCGCGTCGTTTACAAACACCTTTCGGAGTTCATCGAGAAGCGGTACAAGGTGAGCGACATCGCGCTGAAAGAGCTAACCCCGGCATTCATCACGGACTTCGAACTGTTCCTCAAAGTGGAAAAGAACCATTGCAACAATACGGTCTGGTCGTACATGATGCCTTTCCGGAAGATTATCTACATGGCCGTCAATAACGGCTTGTTGCAGCGCGATCCGTTCTTCGCGTACCGCATTACGAAAGAGGAAACGAAGCGGGGCTTTCTAACCAAAGAGGAAATCAAACTGTTAATCGACGGTACGTTCAAGAAGCCGGGTTATACACTGATCCGCGACCTGTTCGTCTTCTGCACGTTCACGGGATTGAGCTGGACGGATATGGCGAACCTGACCAAAGCGAACCTGCAAACCGCCTTTGACGGGCACTTGTGGCTGAACACCAACCGCCAGAAAACGGGTGTCGAAACGAATATCCGCCTGCTGGACGTGGCAAAGCATATCATCGAGAAATACGAGGGCGTAGCCGAAGGGGATAAGTTGCTGCCCGTACCGTGTTACGAAAACTGTAAAAGAGGCATTAAGGCAATAGCGAAGAAATGCGGCATCCAGAAAAACGTAACGTGGCACACAGCAAGGCATTTAGCTTTTCTTTTCTAATTGAAATACAGAAGATTAGAAAAGATTTGTTTTATAACAGGTAACGATTTGGAAACGAGCGAACTGCACATATTCGCCATGTTTCGCATTAAGTCTAAAGAACGCTTTATTACTCTGCAAAGATAGTATTTTTTTGTTTATCTGCTATGTTTCTTGCCATAATTTTAATAGCCAAACTCCTATAAACTTTATTGTTATCAAATTTATTATCTCTTTCTAATTGTTATAATAGACAGCGATTCCGGTTCGAGCTGCTCCTTGACGGAAGCATTAAGCAGACCAGGACTTGTTCATCAACTCCACGCTGGCGCAACTCGGCTGTAACATCCTTTGGAAGATGTTCCGAAACGGAATATCGAGTATCACGGGCTGTTCCTGAATTAGAGACATTGAAGGTCAATCCGATAACTATATAAGATTATGCCGAAGAACGAGGAAGTAGATAAATATAGTTTCAGCCCCCATAATATCAACTATCTGCTAATGGAATACGCCCCATACAAAAACAATATAGTTTACTTTGGTCCGAGTATATAATAAAACCAAAGTAAACTTATTAAGGAAAATAACTAAAAAATATATTGTGCTGGAGATGTAAGATTTTTATATTCTTTGTTTCAATCTTTTGTTATTTCAATTCTGCGAATAACGATAATCACTTGGAGTAATCCCTGTTATTTTCTTGAATAACAGACTGAAATATTGCACATTAGTATAACCTAACTGTCGCGCAACAACGGTCGGGGTGTTTTCCGTTTTGAGCAACATTCTTTTAGCGGCATTAAGCCGCTTCAACTGGAAATATTCGTCCAAAGTCTTACCTGTCTCAAACTTCAGCAAATCGTTGAAATAAGGTACAGAGAGATTGAAACGTGTAGCACAATACTCCGGTGTGGGAACGCCATCGCGTAACTGCCCGGAGTCGATATAGGCGTCGAGTAGCGTTTCCAACTCTTCGAGCACGGTTTTATTCTTGTTCTCGCGCGTGATGAATTGCCGCTCGTAGAAACGGGTGCAATAGTCCAACATCAGTTCGATATGCCGCGAAAGGATAGTTGCTGTATGCGTGTCGATGGAGTGGTGTAACTCCTCCTCTATATTTTCAAGACAGCATGTAATGGTTGCCGTCTCCCGTTGCGACAAGTGCAATGCCTCCTCTTTGTTATAAGAAAAGAATGTGTAGTTTTTGATGTGATTTCTCAGTGAGGTGCAATACAACAAATCCGGATGAAAAGCCAACAGCCATCCCTTGTCAGGCAATACCCCTGCTTCACTCATCCGAAAGATTTCCCCAGGTTTGAGAAAGACCATCGTGGCATTGGAGTAGTCATAATACTTGCGACCGCAGCAGCAACAGTCGTCCGCGCACTCTTCGATGAGCAGTACGGCGTAGAATTCGAACTTCACGGTATCATGTTCCAGATCGGGATTCTCCAAATTGATGATGCTTGCCTGCGGATGCAGTGTCTTGCAGCCGAGGCAACGGTTGCACTCCGATACGGTATGTATGTCCAATGTCTCTTTTTTCATCTTTGGAATCAACTTTTCACTTGTTCACGATATTCGTTCGGTGTGCATCCCACCCGTTTCTTGAACAGCCGGCAAAGGTGCTGCGGGTATTGAAAGCCCAGGGAATAAGCTATCTGGGTAACCGTATCTTGAGTGCCTGTTATACGATCCTTTGCCACTTCGATTACTTTCTCCTGAATATATTCCTGTGGAGTTTTACCGGTCTCTTTTTTAAGCATGTCTCCGAAGTAGTTGGGTGACAGACATAGTTTGTCGGCGAAGTATTTGACGGAAGGCAGTCCGTCACGCTCGGCGGCAACCCCTTCGAAATATTCGTCCAGCAACTGTTCGAAACGGGTCAGCACATCTCGGTTACTTTTACTGCGTGTGACAAACTGACGTTCGTAAAAGCGCATGCAATAACCGAGCAGTAATTCGATATATGTAACAATCAATGTTTTGCTGTGTTTATCAATGGCATGCTCCAGTTCTTTCCGGATAATTTTCAGACAATCCAATATGATTGTCTGTTCTTCTTCGGAAACATGCAATGCTTCATTGACCTCATACGAGAAAAACGTGTAGTTCTTTATCGTTTTGTTCAATGACATGCCGCGAAGGAGGTCAGGGTGAAAGATGATTCCGTAAGCATTGGTCTGTATATGTCCGACCGTCGATGTCGTTTCTGCCATTTGTCCGGGAGCGAAACAGACAATAGTACCTTCTTCGTAATCATACTTCTGGCGGCCGTACTTGATGTCGCACGCTTTTTCTAATTTCAGGAACAAGGCATATACACCGTAATTCAGGCGTATGGAATCTACTGCGCGGGTCGCTTCATTGAGGTTAATCACGCTAACTAACGGATGTAGGGTTTCAAGACCGTACAGTTGATTGTACAGGTCTACGTTCTCTAAATTAAGTATCTTATCCATATTATTCCCTTTTTATTCATTGTGCAAAGTTAGAGGATTATACGGATTTTGCCATAACCCCAATTACTGATAATATAACCTTGGCTACAGATTTATGCCATTCTTTCCGGAAATTATGTAATTGGGGTTATAACATCTGTAATTCATCTACAAGGTGTTTTCAGTCACGCGCTTAACTTTGCATCGATGAATCTGAAACTCTAAATTAATAAAATCAAATAATAATGAAACGTATATTAGTCATCATGATTGCAAGTTTATTTGTTATGGAAACAACAGCCGTAGCGCAGTCTAATCCGGTTCCCGGAGAAAACGGTAATAAGTATGTGCCTTACGAAGATCGCATAGGCAATGAGTCTGTTGTCTATTTCACACGTAACCTCAGTGCCGAAGGGCTTATCAAAGCGTATGAACAGGTTTGTGCAAACATTAAAGGAACCACCGGAGTGAAGCTGCACACTGGAGAGCAACATGGACCGAACATCATACCGCGTGAATGGGTAAAGGAGCTGCTTCGCAAAGATCTCCCCGATGCTCGAATAGTGGAAACCAACACCTATTATGAGGGTGACCGTTATACCACCGAACAGCACCGGAAGACATTGGAAGTGAACGGGTGGACGTTCTGTCCTGTAGACATACTGGATGAAGAAGATACCTTGTCCTTACCTGTCTATGGTGGTAAATGGTTTAAGGAAATGTCGGTTGGCAGCCATACAACCGATTATAGCTCTCTTGTTGTGCTAACCCATTTCAAAGGGCATACACAGGGAGGTTTCGGTGGAAGTAACAAAAACATTGGCATCGGTTGTGCTGATGGACGTATTGGAAAGGCATGGATTCACACCACTCCGGGGCAAGATAATCAATGGGACATCAGCGAGGAGGAATTCATGGAACGCATGACCGAGTCTACAAAAGCTGTCATCGATTACTTCGGCAAGCGAATCACGTATGTCAATGTGATGCGTAACATGTCGGTATCGTGCGACTGCGAAGGTGTGAATGCCGCTCCTGTTGTGACTCCAAATGTAGGTATTCTTTCTTCTACCGACATTCTTGCTCTTGACCAAGCGTGTATAGATTTGGTGTATGCCATGACTGAAGCCGAACATCACGATTTGGTAGAACGTATCGAAAGCCGTCATGGATTGCGCCAGTTGTCATATATGAAAGAATTAGGAATGGGCAATGACCGTTATATTCTCATTGACTTGGATAATGGTGGAAAGCGTATTACCGCCGCAGAAGCTGTTACGGGATTGAAACCATTTGTCAAAGAGTAGAGCGCAATATGATGAAAGCTGTGACCAAGGTTATGGCATCAATCGGCTCAGTACTTTTGTATCCATGAAACAAAAACATATAAATCATGTCGAAAAATATTTTGATTTTATCGTCCAGTCCCCGTCGTGGCGGCAATTCGGACACGCTTTGCGATGAATTCATGCACGGAGCCATAGAGAACGGAAACCAAGTGGAAAAGATTTTCCTGCGTGACAGGAATATACACCCCTGCACGGGATGCAGCGTATGCAGCCGGGACAAAAAGCCCTGTCCCCAGAAAGACGATGCGGCGGAAATTATCGCAAAGATGCTTGCGGCAGATGTCATCGTTATGGGTACTCCGGTCTATTTCTATGCCATGAGCGCCCAGATGAAAATGTTGATAGACCGCTGCTGCGGACCTTATACCGAAATGAAAGACAAGGAGTTCTACTTTATAGCCACGGCAGCCGAAGAAGATGAAACGATTATGGACCGCGTCGTTGCCAATTTTATGGGATTCCTCGACTGTCTGGAAAATCCGACAGTGAAGGGTTCGTTATTTTGCGGCGGCGTATGGCATATGGGAGAAATCAAAGGTAGCCCGAAATTGCAGGAGGCTTACGAAATGGGGAAACTGGCATAAGAAAAGGAGCGAATCATGACACTTGACGATTTTCTGAATCATATCGAAGTCGGCGGAGCACTGAATACGCCGGAGATCTACCGCCTGATGGATGAAATGAGCGAAGAGGCTCGCCGTATCACCTGCGAGATAAACAACGCATACCATCCACAGGAGGAGTTACGCGCATTGATGTCCCGTCTGCTCGGTAAACCGGTGGACGAAACATTCAAACTATTTCCTCCGTTCTACACCGATTTCGGCAAGAATATCACCATCGGCCGCAATGTCTTTATCAATGCCTGTTGTCATTTTCAGGACCATGGCGGCGTGACGCTGAACGACGGCTGTCTCATCGGGCACAACGTGGTTTTTGCCACGCTCAATCATGGTACGGCTCCTGAAGACCGTGGAGTAATGTATCCGGCCCCCATCCGATTGGGTAAAAATGTATGGGTCGGTTCTAACTCGACCATTCTGCGGGGTGTGACAGTGGGCGATAATGCCATTATAGCCGCTGGCTCAGTCGTAACGAAGGATGTAGCTGCCGACACGGTTGTGGGCGGTGTACCGGCACGGTATATCCGAAACATTGACAAGAACGAGAAGCAATAGCCTATGGAATCGGAATCAGTTACCAACCATACAGCCACTCCCGTCAAGTCATCCGAGCGGCACGCCATACTGGACGTGTTGCGCGGATTGGCTTTGCTGGGTATCGCGATAGCCAATTTCCCGGAGTTCTCTTTGTATTCTTTTCTGCCGACCGATGTGGCGAAGTCTATGCCAACAGACGGGATCGACCGTATCGTGCATTACCTGCAATACATCTTCATTGACGGCAAATTTTATACGATATTCTCGCTGTTGTTCGGCACGGGTTTCTCGATTATCATCGCCAATGCGACAAGACGCGGTGCGGACGGCTTCCGTATCTTCTATCGGCGTATGTTTGTCTTGCTGTTGATAGGATTTCTGCACCTGATGTTTCTTTGGAGCGGAGATATTCTCATACTCTATGCCCTGCTCGGTATGTTGCTGCCGCTGTTCCGCAACGTATTGAACCGGACATTGCTGGTGTGGGCATTCGTTTTGATGTTGATACCGGTGGCAGTGGACTTTATCGTGGAATTATCCGGTATTTACCCGTCGGCATCGGTCGTGGAACTACAACGGTTCTATTGCGCCAGATACGGTATTACGGATGAGAACTTTGCCTATTGGTTACGCGATGCGGAGCATTACGGCGAAACTTTCAAATTTCTGGTCCAAGGGGCATTGGTACGTCTACAGGAGTTTATCGACGGAAACCGTTACTTCAAGATCATGGGATTGTTCCTTCTGGGCTTTTATATCGGACGCAATCGCTTCTACGCTGATTTGACGAGCCGTACACTACAACTGAAACGCATTGCCCATTACGGATTCCTCATCGGATTGCCGCTGTCGTTCCTCTATGCGTGGAGCGCGATGAACAGCCGACCATGGGGATTGGGAACGCACGCCATACTCTACTTCGTTAGCGTGTTTCCGCTGGGCTTCGCCTACGTGGCCGGTATCTGTCTTTGTTGTCTTCATCGTCCGCGGTGGAGCGGTTTCCGTTTCTTAGCAATACCGGGGCGCATGGCACTTACCAATTATATCGGGCAATCAATATTCGGGATATTACTGTTTTACGGTATAGGACTCGGTTTCGGAGCCGGAGTGGGCCTGGTTTATGTGGTCCTGATTGCCGTCGGAGTATGGATTGTTCAGGTATTGTTCAGCAGTATCTGGTTACATTATTGCCAATTTGGTCCGTTGGAGTGGATTTGGCGGATGTTGACTTACGGGAAAGTATTCAAACTCGTCAAAGAACGGAACGGATGATGGCACATGCAGAGAAAACGAATGGTCTGCTCGCACTGATCCGCGATGGTAAACCGATGACGCTGGGGCAGCAGTTGCGCCTGACAGTGCAACTCAGCGTTCCGGCTGTCATCGCACAATTGTCCTCTATTGTCATGCAGTATATCGATGCGGCGATGGTAGGAAGCCTCGGTGCCGAAGCGTCCGCTTCCATCGGACTGGTATCAACGACCACATGGCTTTTCTGGGGGCTGTGCGTGGCTGCCGCTACAGGTTTCTCCGTACAGGTAGCGCATAAAATCGGTGCAGACGACATTCAAGGTGCACGTGCCGTATTACGGCAGTCGCTGACTGCCACACTTGTTTTCAGTCTGTTGCTGGCCACACTCGGGGCGGCAATCAGCAATGTACTTCCCGGTTGGTTAGGAGGCGACATCTCCATCCATCGTGATGCCTCTCTTTATTTTTTCGTGTTCTCACTTTTTCTGCCTGCCTTGCAAATGAATTTCCTTGCAGGAGGTATGCTGAGGTGCAGTGGTAATATGCACATACCGAGTCTGCTGGGCGTTGTGATGTGTATATTGGATGTCATCTTCAATTTTTTCTTGATTTTTCCTTCGCGCGAGTTGCGTATCGCCGGCATATCTTTAATGATGCCGGGCGCAGGATTAGGTGTAGGAGGTGCGGCATTGGGTACGGCAGCCGCCGAAGCGGTAGTTGCCGGAGTATTGCTGTGGTATCTTTGGGTTCGTTCCGACGAATTGAAACTGACCAAAGAACAAGACAGTTTCCGACCGAAAACAATAACTTTGAAAAAGGCCCTTCGTATCGGGCTTCCGATGGGGATAGAACATATCGTCATTTGCGGCGCACAGATTATGACGACGGTCATCGTGGCACCGTTGGGAGTTTTCGCCATCGCGGCCAATTCATTCGCCATCACGGCCGAAAGCCTGTGTTATATGCCCGGTTACGGCATCGCCGATGCCGCCACGACACTGGTCGGACAGAGTATCGGTGCAAAACGACGCAAACTGACCCGCAGTTTCGCACGTATCACGGTTTCGATGGGAATGGCTGTCATGGGCGTGATGGGGGCGGCGATGTACCTATTCGCGCCGCAGATTATCGGGTTGATGACTCCCGTTGGGGAAATTCGGGATTTAGGCGTGATGGCCCTGCGTATCGAGGCGTTTGCCGAACCGATGTTCGCGGCCTCGATTGTTGCTTACGGAGTTTTTGTCGGAGCTGCTGACACGCTCGTTCCGTGCCTGATGAACTTCTTCAGTATCTGGGCAGTGCGTCTGTCATTGGCAGCCTTGCTCGCTCCATCGCTGGGCCTCAAAGGGGTGTGGATTGCCATGTGTGTCGAGTTATGTTTCCGGGGTATAATCTTCCTCGTCCGTTTGAAGCGGGAACGGTGGATGAAAAAAGTATGAACTGATTTCTGTAATTGGGGTTATACAATCTGTAATTCATCTACCAAGCATCTCTGTAATCCCTTGTAAATTTGCAATATGAGAAGAAAACAAGAAACAGCAATCATTAAAATCACATCGGTTATGAAACGTACAACCCTTTTAACGGCCGCTTTCTTCTGCCTCTTCGGGTTGGTGGAAAGCCATGCACAAAACATTCAAAGCAATAAGAATATGGAAGATTTGAAACTGACAAAAGAATGGGACAAGACATTCCCTGAAAGCGACAAGGTGAACCACAGCAAAGTGACCTTCGTCAACCGTTACGGCATCACGCTCGTTGCCGATCTGTATGTACCGAAAACGACCTCCGGGGATAAACTGCCGGCTATCGCTGTCAGCGGTCCGTTCGGTGCGGTCAAGGAGCAGTCATCGGGGCTGTATGCCCAGACGCTCGCGGAACGTGGGTTTCTTACCATTGCCTTCGACCCCTCATTTACCGGCGAAAGCGGCGGAGAGCCTCGTTATGTGGCATCGCCCGATATCAATACGGAAGATTTTTCGGCGGCGGTGGATTACCTCTCGACGCGCGACGATGTGGATGCCGGACGCATCGGTATACTCGGCATCTGCGGCTGGGGTGGAATGGCTCTCAATGCCGCTGCCATTGATACCCGTATCAATGCCACTGTTACGATAACGATGTACGACATGAGCCGAGTGAATGCCAACGGCTATTTCGACTCGATGGATGCGGATGCCCGCTACGAATTGCGTAAGCAACTCAATGTCCAAAGAACCGAGGATTTCCGCACCGGCAATTATGCCCTTGCCGGAGGTGTCGTGGATCCGCTGCCCGACGATGCGCCGTGGTTCGTGAAGGATTACCATGCCTATTACAAGACCCCGCGCGGATACCACAAACGTTCACTCAACTCCAATGCCGGCTGGAACGTGACTTCAGCTCTCTCTTTCATCAACATGCCGCTGTTGGCCTACAGTGATGAAATCCGCAGTGCCGTATTGCTCGTTCATGGCGAGAAGGCTCACTCCCGTTACTTCAGCGAAGATGCCTTCAAGAAGCTGAAGGGTGACAACAAGGAATTGGTGATTATTCCCGGAGCCGTGCATACGGATTTGTACGACCGCACAGACATCATTCCTGTCGACAAGATAGAGAGTTTCTTCAAAGAGTATCTGAAGTAAATCTGCAAAATGAAGAAACGAGTCCTGCTATTGCTCTTGGTTGTGCTGCCGTTTTGCCTGGCAGCACAATCTTGCAGTCCGAATGACGATCCTTTGGCAGATGAAACGGAACGCCCGCTTCCACCGTCCGATCCCGATGACGGAGAGGAAGATGATACAGATAACGATAACACCGACAATGATAATACTCCCATGAATCGTGAAATCATAATCAGCATAGGAGACGCCCGTTATACGGCTACGCTGGAAGATAATCCTACGGCAAAAGCCTTTGCGGCCTTGCTTCCCATGACAGTTACCATGACCGAAATGAACGGAAACGAGAAGTATTACAACCTGAACGGGAATCTACCGACCGACACGTTTCGTCCGGGAACAATACACACGGGCGACCTGTTGCTGTGGGGATCGAACACGGTGGTTCTTTTCTATGAAACTTTCTCATCGTCTTACAGCTACACCCGATTGGGTAAGATTGACAATCCCGCCGGTCTGGCTGCCGCACTCGGCAGTGGAAATGTAAGAGTTTCTTTCTCGCCTCAATAATCTGTCAGCGAATGGAAAGAAGAAAATTTATAAAGAACAGCTTGTTGGCAACCGGAGGATTGATGATAGCTGGAGCCGCCGTGTTCAGATACCTCAAGGATCAGGAGCCGGTAGAAGATCCGCTGCCTCTGGCCATAGAGAAAGTACATCAGGGAACGGGAAAGAACGTGCTCGTACTGATGAGTGCCGGCACAAGGCATGGGAATACGGACAGGCTTACAGATGCTTATATTAAAGGATTGATAGAAAAAGGTCATACCGTAACGAAAGTCTATCTGGGCAGCATGAGGCTGGAAGGATGCCGGGGCTGTGGGGCTTGTCAAAGGAACGGGCACCGTTGTGTCGTGCAAGACGGTATGCAGCAGATTTATCCTCTGTTTGCGGAGTGCGATACGCTTGTCATGACATCTCCCCTCTATTTCTGGACGATAACCTCACGCCTGAAAGCATTCATCGAGCGTCTTTACGCCATATCGGAGGAAGACAAGTATCCTGTCAAAAACACGGTACTGCTTATGACTGCCGGAGATAACGGTGAAAACACCTTTAATCAGGCTTTGAGTTATTTCCATATCATAAGTGGAGTATTGGGAGGTCAAGAGGCAGGGAGTTATCTTGCCGGAGGTTGTACCGGATGTGAGAAACTGGCACGCAATATTGCACCTGAACATCTTGATAACGTGTATCAGATGGGATTAAAATTATAGTAATAAATTATTTATCAAAGAATATGCAACTGATTAAAAATACTGAATTCGGGGGCGAACGTCCTTTGTTCGAATCCCACAACCTCCATCTGGAGCATGTGATTATCCGTGCCGGAGAGTCGGCCATCAAAGAGTGTAGTAACATTGAAGCATTCGAGTGCCGTTTCGAGGGTAACTATCCCTTCTGGCATGTACACGGTTTCAAGATTGACCGTTGTTATTTCGATGTCGGAGGCCGTTCGGCATTGTGGTACTGCGACCACCTGAAGATGACCGACACAGTAATCGATGCACCGAAAATGTTTCGGGAAATGAGCGAAATCGACATCGAGAACGTGACGATGAACGATGCCGACGAGGTGTTCTGGCGTTGTAACGGCATCCGTATCAAGAACCTCAAACTGCACGGAGGTACTTATCCTTTCATGTTCAGCAACAACATCTATGTGGACGGGTTGGAGAGTGACAGCAAGTATGTATTCCAATACGTGAAGAATGTGGAGGTTCACAATGCCAAAATTACCACGAAGGACGCTTTCTGGGAGGTGGAAAACGTAACGATTTACGATTCCGAACTCAATGGAGAATATCTCGGCTGGCACTCGAAGAACCTGCGTCTGGTAAACTGCCACATTACCGGTGAACAGCCGCTCTGCTATGCGCATGACCTCGTACTTGAAAACTGTACTTTCGGACCGGACTGCGACCGCGCATTCGAATACAGCACGTTGCAGGCCGATATTCGCGGAGCCATCACGAATATCAAAAACCCGATGTCGGGGTGTATCGTGGCCGATGAGTTCGGTTCGGTAACGATTGACGAGAACATCAAGGCTCCTGCCGATTGTGAGATTCGCCTCAGAGATGAACGTACCTGCTTCACCGACTAAAGCGAAGATATGAAATACGATTTCGATAAACAGATTCCACGACGGGGAACTGATTCCTACAAATGGGACAGTGCGGCAAATGAAGATGTATTGCCGATGTGGGTGGCTGATATGGATTTCCATACGGCTCCCGCGATCGTTGATGCCTTGCGCCGGCGAGTGGAGCATGGTATCTTCGGTTATACCCGTGTACCCGACAGTTATTACGAGGCTGTTACGGGCTGGTTCGCACGTCGTCACGGTTGGGCTATAGACCGTGAATGGATTATTTATACGTCTGGTGTTGTACCTGCCGTATCGGCAATAATCAAGGCTTTGACCGTTCCGGGCGACAAAGTATTAGTGCAGACACCTGTCTATAACTGCATCTTCTCCTCAATCCGTAATAACGGATGCGAAACAGTCTCTTCGCCGTTGGTTAGTGCCGGCAACACCTATTCGGTCGACTTTGATGATCTGGAGCGCAAAGCTGCCGACCCGAAAGTGAAAGTGATGCTCCTCTGCAATCCGCACAATCCCGCTGGCCGTGTCTGGCAGAGAGCGGAATTGGAACGCGTCGGTGAAATCTGCATTCGTCATGGGGTTACGGTCGTTTCGGATGAGATTCATTGCGAACTGGTTTTTCCGGGGCATCGTTACACCCCGTTTGCCTCCATTTCGGAAGAGTTCCTCCGGCATTCGGTTACTTGCATATCTCCCAGCAAGGCGTTCAATATCGCCGGATTACAGATTGCGAACATCGTCTGCGCCGATGCTGACCATCGGGCAAAAATCGACCGGGCAATAAACGACAATGAGGTGTGCGATGTCAATCCGTTCGGAGTAATCGCTACTCAATCGGCCTACAACGATGGAGAAGAATGGTTGAATCAGCTTGTCGAATATCTGTATGCAAATTATCTCTATATGCAAGAGTTTTGCCGTGAGCACCTGCCGGATTTCCCAATCACAGTATTGGAGGGAACTTATCTCGTGTGGATGGATTGCCGCAAACTCGGCATATCCTCAGAGGAATTCGAACAGCGGTTAATTGCCGATGCCGGTCTGTGGCTTAATGCAGGAACGATGTACGGTGTTGAGGGAGAAGGATTCATGCGCTGGAATATTGCCTGTCCGCGTGAACGGTTATTGGATGGCTTAGAACGATTTTGGAATTTGACTATATAATTAATTGGATTATGAAAAAGTGGTTATTACCTATGATTTTGTTGTCAGGATTAACCCTGACGACAAGTGCTTGCTCTCCGAGTGATGAACCGGGTAAAACGGATGCTCCAACTCAGACGCCCGACCCGGATAACCCGGATCCGCAACCCGGTGGAAACAGCCGTGCAATAGTGGTCTATTTCTCCTGCACGAATACGACCAGGGGAATAGCTGACCGGATTGTAAGCATTACAGGAAGTAAAACATACCGGATTGAACCGGAAGTGCCTTATACGTCTGCCGATTTGGACTATAACAACTCTTCATCCCGGGCCAACCGAGAGCAGAATGACCCTTCAGCACGTCCGGAAATCGCCGATATACCAGAAGATTTGTCAAATTACGATGTTATTTTTCTCGGCTATCCCATTTGGTGGGGGAAAGCCCCGAAAATTATTTTCACATTTCTTGAAAGCCAGAATCTTGCCGGAAAAACCATCGTACCTTTCTGCACATCGCACTCCAGCGGTCTCGGAACAAGCGATACAGATCTGCACTCATCTGCATCACAGGCAGAATGGAAACGTGGCAGACGTTTCAGCGGAAGCGAATCCGAAGCGACCATCAAGGATTGGATCGAGGGATTGGGACTGAATCTGAACGACAACAGCGATGTAAGTTCTTTCAATTTGGCGGCGGGAGCAAACGGGAATGCTCCGACAATACGGCTTAGTAGTGGATACGATATGCCTATTGTCGGACTGGGAACGTACAGTCTACTTGGAGATGTTTGTGTCAATTCCGTTATGGCGGCACTTCAACGTGGTTTTAGAAAGTTTGACACGGCTTATATGTATGACAACGAGGAGAGCGTGGGTGAAGGCATACGCCGTTCGGGAGTACCACGCGAGGAGATATTCGTTTGCACTAAACTCTATCCCAACCAGTATGCCGATGCGGAAAATGCTATTGACATGGCTTTGAGAAAACTCGACATCGGTTATATCGACCTGATGCTTCTCCACCATCCGGGTACGAATGATGTAGCCGCCTATAAAGCGATGGAAAAGGCGGTTGCGGAGGGAAAAATTCGCTCCCTCGGTCTCTCTAATTATTACGTCAAGGAGATGAGCGAATTTCTACCGAAAGTCACAATAAAACCGGTTCTCGTACAAAATGAAATACATCCGTTTTATCAGGAAAATGATGTCATTCCTTATATGCACAAGCAAGGTATCGTGGTCGAGGCATGGTATCCGTTAGGCGGTAGAGGTCACACGGCGGAAATGCTGGGTAACGAAACTATCAGTCGAATAGCAAAAGTTCACGGCAAATCATCGGCACAGGTCATTTTACGTTGGGACTTGCAGAAAGGAGTTGTAGTCATTCCTGGTTCAAGCAATCCCGACCATATTGAAGAAAATATTTCCATTTTTGATTTTGAATTAACTGACGAGGAAATGGCAGCCATAAATGCGCTTGACCGTAACGAGAAGCATGACTGGTATTAAATATCCTGAAAGAGTTCCTTCCAAACGGAATTCGGATAAAATAGAATAACAATAAAAACAGAAAACAATGAATACTCAAATGAATTTCAATTTTTTCAACCCTACCCGAATCCTTTTTGGAGCGGGTCAGTTGAATAATCTGCATGAACAGATTATGCCGGGCAAAAAAGCCCTGCTGTTGATTTCTAACGGTAAATCGACACGAATAAACGGTTCGCTTGACCGCACCATCGAACAACTCGAAAAGGCAGGTATAGAGTACGCTCTTTTCGCTAAAATCATGGAGAATCCTTATAAGGAGGTTATTATGGAGGGAGCAGCCTTCGCTCGTGAAAATGGTTGTGACTTTATCGTGGCGCTGGGTGGTGGGGCCGTGCTTGACTCGTCGATTGCGATTGCGGCAATGGCCACCAATCCCGGTGACTTGTGGGATTATGTATGGGGAGGTACGGGCAAAGGCCAACCGCTTCTGCATCCCGGTTTACCAATCGTGACCATAGCAACGACTGCCGGTACGGGGTCTGAAGTGAATTGCTGGGGCGTTATTTCCAATGAGGCAACAAATGAGAAAATCGGCTTCGGGGCGGTCGAACTTAATCCCGTACTTGCCATTGTCGATCCCGAACTGATGCTGACCGTCCCTGCCAAGTACACGGCTTACCAGGGATTCGATGCCTTGTTCCATAATACGGAAGTAATGATCAGTAACGGGGTTAATGTTTGCAGTGAAGCCATCGCTCTTTCGGCCATCGAACATATTACCCGATACCTACCGCGAGCCGTGAAGGACGGGAACGACCTTGAAGCCCGAGAACATGTGGCATACGGAAGTACTATGGCAGGTATCACGATGCAATTGACAAGTACGACTGCCGAACATTCAATGGAACACTCGATGAGTGCCTATCATCATAATCTGCCGCACGGCGCGGGGCTGATCATGATCTCAAAAGCTTTTTACGAATTTTTCATTGAGCGTCATGCTTGTGATGGACAATTTATTAAGATGGCGCGTGCAATGGGAATCAAGGAAGCCGACAAACCCGAAGATTTCATTACGGCACTCGTTCGTCTGCAAGAAGCGTGCGGTGTAGCCAATCTCAAGATGAGCGATTACGGTTTCCGTCCCGACGAATCCATGACACTCGCCAAAGGAGCCCGTTCCATGCAGGGCGGATTATTTGCTGCCAATCCATGCGAGATGACTGACGAGGATTGCGCCGCCATATTCGATAAATCCTACCGTTGATGATGAAAATCGGACAAATAAGTTTTTCTGATGGAAGTAGCATGTGCGCTATCGGGCAAGGCACATGGAATATCGGACGTAATCCATTGAAACGCAAGGAGGAGACGGCTGCCTTACTCGCGGGAGTCGAGTTGGGTATGACGATGATCGATACGGCTGAGATGTACGAAAACGAAGCCTTTATCGGTAAGGTTATCGCCGGTATCCGTAATAAGGTTTTTCTTGTCAGCAAGGTTCATCCTTCACACGCCGATTACCGGGGAACAATTGCAGCATGCGAAAAAAGTTTACGGAAACTGGATACAGACTATCTCGGCCTCTATCTGTTGCATTGGAAAAGCAGCTATCCATTTATCGAGACCATCGAAGCGATGAACGACTTGCAACGAAGCGGTAAGATACGGATGTGGGGCATGAGCAACATAGATCTGCCGGATATGGAATTGATTGAGAATCTTCCGGAAGGATGTGCCTGCGATGCCAATCAAGTTCTTTATAACTTGCAAGAAAGAGGTGTGGAATACGACCTTATCCCGTGGTCAAGACAGTATGAAATGCCGATTATTGCCTATTCTCCTATCGGAGAAGGTAAATTGATCAAGCAACCTGTATTGCAACGTATCGCAGAAAAGCATGAAGCAACGGCAGCGCAAATAGCGTTGGCATGGACGATTCGTCACCCAGGTGTTATGGCGATTCCGAAAGCGGCAAATGTCCGACACGTCGAAGAGAATTTCCACAGTCTATCGATTCGACTTGATGCAGAGGATCTGAAGCAACTGGATGCGACATTTCCTCCGCCAACACACAAGATTCCGCTTGCAGGATGGTAAATTATTGAATTGTAATAATTTGTTTAACTAAAGACGATATGCAAAAAATTAAATTACACAATGGCATTGAAATGCCAATTCTCGGTTACGGCGTTTATCAAGTGACGCCCGAAGAGTGCGAACGTTGCGTGGCTGATGCCTTGAACGTTGGTTATCGTTCCATTGACACGGCACAAGCCTATTTCAACGAGCAACAGGTAGGCAATGCGATACGCAAGAGTGGAATCGCCCGTGAAGAGATTTTTCTTACCACCAAGATCTGGATTACCAATGCCGGAGAGGATAAAGCTGCGAAATCCATCGACGAATCCCTGCGTAAATTGCAGACCGATTATGTGGATCTTCTGCTCATCCACCAACCGTTCGGCGACTATTACGGAACTTACCGTGCGATGGAGGCTGCCTACAAAGCAGGGAAAGCACGTGCCATTGGTGTGAGCAATTTTTATCCCGATCGTTTTATTGACCTTGCAGAGCATGTGAAAATCAAGCCAATGGTTAATCAGGTAGAAACCCACGTGTTCAACCAGCAGGTCAAGGCGCAGGAAATCATGGAGAAATACGGAACCCGCATCATGTCGTGGGGGCCTTTCGCCGAAGGACGAAACAACCTGTTCACGAATCCCGTGCTGGAGGGAATCGGCAGTAAATACGGTAAGAGTCCGGCACAGGTCGCTCTCCGTTATCTCATTCAACGGAGTGTGATCGTGATACCTAAGTCGGTTCATATCGAGCGGATGCGTCAGAATATGGGAGTGTTCGACTTCACGCTCGCCGATGCGGATATGAACGCGATCGCGGCTCTGGACGGGGGCAAAAGCCTTTTCTTCTCGCATTACGACCCTGAATTAGTTCGTTTTTTACTGACTTTCAAAGTAGATTGACGATATGGGAAAGACAATTTTACTATTAGCCGTAGTGTTTGCGGCGTTTAACAATACTATGCTTATGGCTCAGAATAAAATTACACAGACCGCAGGACGTAGCATCCTCGGCGAGTTCGCTCCGAAATTCGCGGAGCTGAACGACGACGTTCTTTTCGGCGATGCCGTCTGGAATGATTCGACCCTTTCGCTTCATGACCACAGTATGGTCACTATCTCTATTCTCCTGGGAAAAGGGCTGATTGATTCCTCATTCCGTTCGCATTTGGAAATGGGTAAAAAGCACGGCATTACCCGCAAGGAGATTGCCGCCCTCCTGACGCAGGCCGCTTTTTATGCCGGCTGGCCGAACTCATGGGCGGGATTCCGCGTGGCGAAAGAAGTTTGGGCAGATGATACGGCAGGAGAGGATGCCAAGGCGGCTTTCCAACGTGAGATGATCTTCCCCATCGGCGAACCGAACACGGCGTATGCCAAGTATTTCACTGGCAACAGTTACCTCGCGCCGGTTTCACGGGAGCAGATGAACATATCCAATGTCACGTTCGAGCCTCGTTGCCGCAATAACTGGCACATTCATAAAGCCACGAAAGGCGGCGGACAGATGCTTATCGGTGTGGCCGGACGTGGCTGGTATCAGGAGGAAGGCAAACCTGCTGTGAAGATTTTGCCCGGCACAGTAATCCACATCCCGACTAATGTAAAACACTGGCACGGTGCAGCCGCAGACAGTTGGTTTGCACATCTTGCTTTCGAGATTTCCGGTGAAAACACCTCCAACGAATGGCTGGAACCCGTTACGGATGAAGAGTATGACAAACTTTAAGAATAAACGTATTCTTATGTATAGATTCCTTTTGATATTGCTTTCGGTCGTCAGTATGGCGACCGAAACTTACGCACAACAAAAACAAGATCTGAATAGCAAATAATCAAACCATAAAATCCTTATTGCCTATTTTTCGACAACAGGAACGACAGTTCATATCGCAGAAAGCTGGCAGAAGTTACGAGTGGAAAACTTTATTTGATTACGCCTGCAAAGCCTTATACGAGTGTTTGACCTTGTCTGGCATAACATATAGTTGCGTAGTTTGGTTGAGATGAACGATGCAAAAGTGCGACTGGCAATCAAAAGCAAAAAGGAAAATATCGCTTATTACGATATGTTTTTTTATCGGTTATCCTATCTGGTGGGATCTCGCTCCGCGAATAATCAATACGTTTATCGAGAGCCATAACCTGAAGGGCAAGACCGTAATTCCATTCGCCACATCAGGAGGAAGCAGTATTGTCAATAGTGTAGTGATATTGAAAAAATCCTATTCCAGCCCAAATTGGAAAGAAGGGAGACTATTCAATCGTACCAATGAGAGACTATCCATGAATGGATCTAAATTGGGATATTGACCGCTTAAAAGAAATCCCCATGCTTTCGTGGCTCTTTGCCAAGTTGGGATTCCTTTCGGACGGTTTCATGCGCCGATACCGGAAACATGCCATCGTAATCATTCTTGTCGTTGGCGGCAATCATTACCCCGACTTCGGATGTCTTTACACTATCGCTTGTCGCGTTGCCAATGTGGATACTTTATGAGGTTAGTATTCTAATCGTAAAAAGAACGGTTATACATAAATGATAGAAATTAAATGGCAAGATTTTTACTGCAATATAAGATCCTTTTCGGCTACATACTCCTAATGATAATAATCGGCTGCATGGCAGCCGTTTTATTTCATGAGCGTCATCGGATACGTGAGATAGAGGAAGATGCCAATGCCATCCGTCTGGTACGCCGTGAAATCAATAATATCCATCGCCACATTACAGACCTCTCCCTGCCCGGAGAATCGGTTATGGCATGGGAACAGGCTGACTATGAATCCTACCACGAGGACAGGCTGGATGTGGATACTCTGTTGCAGACTCTGCAACGAAGCCACGGCGATTTTGTCCTGTCGGCACAGATAGATACCCTGCGTAACCTGTTGGAAGATAAAGAGACGCATCTGCTACATATCATGGAAGCAAACCACCGTCAGGAAATTGCAGACAGCCTGTTGCTCCACCGTCTGCCTGCCGAAACAGAACGCCTTACAAGTCCCCGCACCGTTACCAAAAAGAAAAAAGGTATTGCAGGATTTTTCGGAAAGAAAGAGACCGTACAAGTTCCACCTTCGGCAGATGCTATGCGTTCCCTGAACGAACAGCTGATAACCATACAAGAGGAACGCATGCGCAACATAGATGCATATTCGGACAACCTCCGGCTCCAAAACAAGAAACTGAACCGCAAACTGCACATGCTGATTAGCACCCTGAACAACCATACACAAGAGGTTTTTCAGTATCGGGAAAAACATATCGAGGCATCACACGAACTTTCCACCCGAATCATAACCGGATTGATTATAGCCGCACTTATCCTGCTGGCAATCTTTTATCTGGTTATCCAGCAGGACCTGAAACGCGACACGAGGCTCAGGCTGAAAATGGAGGAAATAATAAACAAGAACCACGAACTGCTGGAAACACGCAAGAATATCATCCTTACCATCTCGCACGATATACGCGCCCCGCTGAATATCATCAACGGCAGTGCGGAACTGGCGGCGGATACCCGTGACAGGAAAAGGCGAAACCGCCATCTGGCCAATATCGGAATCGTAAGCAGGCATATCCTACACCTGCTGAACAACCTGCTGGACGTGTACCGCCTGAACGATTCCAAAGAGACCTGCAACAACGTGCCGTTCAGCCTGAACGATTTGTTGGAGCGTATCGCCACAGGCTTTTCCCATGTGGTGAACAACAAGGGCATCCTCTTTCTTTGCGATTTCAAGGATACGGATATCGTGCTTCACGGCGACGTGGACCGTATCGAACAAATCATAGACAACCTGCTGGCAAATGCAGTCAAATTCACGGAAACAGGTAAGATACATTTCAATGCCGCCTATAAAGACGGGAATCTCTTCCTGGAGATAAAAGATACGGGAATAGGCATGGAAGAGAATACCCTTTCACGCATATTCCGCCCGTTCGAGCGTCTGGCCTCGGAGACGAACGCCGACGGTTTCGGGCTGGGACTCCCTATCACGCAAGGGTTAGTCAATCTTTTAGGCGGGAAAATAGATGTTGAAAGTGAAATCGGATACGGTTCTACCTTCCGGGTATCATTGCCATTGCCGCTTTCCGACGAGAGGATAGAACACGAGGCATCGGCATTGCCGGCAACATTGTCGTTGCCGCAAAGCGTCCTTGTCATTGACAACGACCGTCTGCAACTGGAAATCGTCAAGGAGATACTGGAGCGTAACGGGGTTTCCTGTACCGCCTGTTCCAATGTCAGGGAACTCGTGAAGGAGATGCGCAAGCGGGATTATGACCTGCTGCTGTCCGACATACAGATGCCGGGAACCAACGGTTTCGAGATATTGAATCTGCTGCGCAATTCCAATATCGGCAACTCGCGCACGATTCCCGTCATAGCCATGACGGCAAGAGGCGACCGGGAAAAGGAAGCGTTCACCGGCAGCGGCTTTGCCGACTGCATTTACAAGCCGTTTTCGATGAACGAGCTGCTGAATACCATATCCGCAGCCATGCCCCATAAAGAACCGGAAGAACCCTGCACTCCCGATTTCGACACATTCATGGCGGATGTCCGGGACAAGCGGAAACTGCTCAGGACGTTCATTTCCCAATCTTGTCAGGATATAGAAGATCTTAGTTCTGCCATGGAAGCCGGAGACAGAGCCGGATTACGGGAAATCATCCACAAGATACAGCCCTCATTGGAACTGTTACAGTCCTACGGGCCGTTTTACGATTTCCGGGAAATGCTAAAAGACGAGACATCCGGTAAGGATGTCATTGAAGAATACACGAAACGGATTATAGAACATATCTCCATGCTGATAACGGAAGCGGAGAACACCATAAACAGAATAGCCCATGAAACGGAAAATACTGATAGTTGAAGACAATGTAAGCCTTTCTCAGCGGCAGAAGGACTGGTTCGAGCAGGCAGGCTATGACGCGATGACCGCCATGAACGAACCGGCAGCCCGTGCGTTGATACGAAAGCACCAATTCGACCTGATATTGTCGGATGTACGGTTGCCGGAAGGCGACGGAATCTCCCTGCTGGAATGGCTTAAAAAAGAGAAAAGGGACATACCGTTCATCATAACCACGGAATACGTGTCGGTGCCGGACGTGGTACGCACCATCAAATTGGGAGCGAAAGACTACCTGCCCAAGCCGGTACACCGGGAACATCTGCTGGAACTGGCGGAAGAGATATTCCGTCCGCTCGCGACTGTCCGCACGAAACCGAAAGACCTGTTCAAGCGTACCTGTCCCAGAATACTTGAGGTGGAACGATTCGCGAGATTAGTCGCCCCTTCGGACATGTCGGTGTTGATACTCGGTGCCAACGGGACGGGCAAGGAGTCTGTGGCCCAAAGCATCCACGAGTATAGCGAGCGTGTGGGAATGCCGTTCGTGGCAGTCAATTGTAGTATTCTGCCACGTGATCTTGCCCCCTCCATGTTGTTCGGGTACGAGAAAGGGGCTTTCACGGGTGCGGATGCGGCCAAGCCCGGTTTCTTTGACATGGCAAAAGGCGGCACGCTGTTCCTGGACGAAATCGGAACGATGTCGTTCGAGATACAATCCATGCTACTGCGGGTATTGCAGGAAAACATCTATACGCCTATAGGCGGTCAAAAAGAAAAGATTGCGGACGTGAGAGTGGTAGCCGCCACGAACGAGGATATGGAACGAGCCATCAAGGAAGGGAGGTTCCGTGAAGACTTGTTCCACCGCCTGAATGAATTCGAGATACGGCAACCCTCTCTGGCTGAATGTCCGGGCGACATCCTGCCTTTGGCCGAATTTTTCCGAGAACGCTTCTCTAAGGAGCTCAAACGGGACACACGAGGCTTTTCTGACGATGCCATGTACCGCCTACGTTCCTATTCCTGGCCGGGTAATGTCAGGGAGTTGCAGAACATGGTAAAGAGAGCCGTGCTGCTCGCGGAAAACCCGCTGCTGGAATTATCAGACTTGAATATAGGCGTTCAAACAGAGCGTACGAATGATGAGATTACTTCTGTTGTATTACCATTGAAAGACGAGAATACAGAGAAAGAATCCATCATCAAAGCCCTTCAAATATGTAACGGACACCGCGAACAAGCGGCACGATTGCTGAAAATAAATCCCGCTACATTGTACCGAAAGATGAAAAAATACGGTTTGCGGTAGATTGGAAATACGGATAATAGTTCATTTTCTTTTTCAGTAGTGGTTATTTACTGAGATGCGGTCTGTAATAATGGCTGTCATTTTTCAAGTTTCTGTTCCTGTTTTTCCGCTTTCAGGCGCAACGACTTCGGAGTGGAGCCAGTCTCGAGCCTTCAGGCGAGCGGCAAGTTGTTTTGAATAGGCTTCCAGTGCCTCTTCTTCCAAATCCAGATCTGACAACACCCTCCCCTGACAATAATAAGCCTGTGCTTTCCGATGCGGATCTTTCTGTTTCTCAAAATACCTTACCGCCACCCCGATCACCGAATCCGACGTATGCTCCACATAATTCTTATCCCGCGCCTGCGTGACCAGTAAACACCAGGTGGCATATTCTGCCGCCGAAAGGTTTTCCGGAGACTGCACGGATTCTAGCAGGCACAACGAACTGTCCGGCCGGCTGTCCATAAGGGTTTCGGCTTCCTGCAATAAAGGGAGGATATGAGGTTGTTTTTGGCAAGCGGTCAGGCTAACGATAAACAAGAATAATATAAAACGAATCTGCCTTTTCATATTAATAGCGTTTGTAGATGCAATGATACAAATACCTTTCCTTATTTCCATATTATTTTGTTGACAATTTGTTGACACTTCAATATTCCGCACTAAAACAGAGATTTACAATAACCCCCTATTTTTCTATTTCACCTCAAAAAATGAACGATTTCAATTTGACTTTTCGCTACCGAAACAGCACATTTCGTGACAAACGAACCGGTGGCCTGCGCAGCCCGTTCAAAAAGGATGACATTTGTCAAACCGGAACAGAGACTTCCCGACATTCCGATAAAGCTTAACTCCCGGAGAATCGAATATTTGAAAGCATGAAGGGGAAGGGACAGGAATATGGCAAGGATTCGGAGGGTATTT